>Ga0160446_100317_pt1 | contig 27921 bp, 22 predicted proteins | sample HID1973I_E1MG_FD_108200 | JGI IMG/M metagenome (GOLD analysis project Ga0160446, IMG submission 108200) | Enriched mosquito-associated microbial communities from UW Madison campus, WI, USA - HID1973I_E1 MG | ecosystem: Host-associated > Arthropoda: Insects > Digestive system > Unclassified ... | reverse complement strand
GCGCCCGGAGGCTCCGGGCGACGCGCCAGCGGCGCCAGGAGGGGGCGTGGGGACCATTCCTCCCCTCATCGACGCCGCACGGGCCCTGACCGGTCGCCTCGACATCCTGGTGTGCAACCAGGCGCTGTCGGGCGACGACGGGTCGATCCTCGATATGACCGCGGACCGGCTCGACGCGCATTGGCAGACCAACGCACGCGCCACGCTGCTGTTGACGCGCGAGTTCGCGGCGTTGCACACGGCCGCGGCGGACTCCGACAGACAGCCCGGCGAGCGCATCGGTCGCAGTGGACCCTTCGCCGAGCCGACCGGCCGCGTGTTCTGGATGACGTCGGGTCAGCTGCACGGGCCGATGCGCGGCGAGGTCGCGTACGCGGCCAGCAAGGCGGCGCTCGCAGGGATCACCCCGACCGTTGCCGCCGAACTGCTCGACCTCGGGATCATCCTCAACACGATCGACCCGGGCCCGGTCAACACGGGGTACCTCGACCCCGAGACCGCCGACCGTCCGCTCGAGGAGGTCGAGGCCTGGATGCGGGCCACGCCGTTCGGGCGCTACGGCGAGCCCGCCGACCCGGCGCGGCTCATCGGCTGGCTGGCGACGGATGCCGGCGCCTGGGTGGTCGGCCAGGTGCTGTCGACCGACGGCGGCATGCGTCTGGCGTGACGCACGGAGCCGATCGTGCGCCCGGGGCGTTTCGTCTCGCTCGTACCTCGCTCGCTCAACGACCGAGACCCTCGACCGACCCGCTCGCTCGGCGACCGAGACCCTCGACCGACCCCGCTCGCTCAACGACCGAGACCCTCGACCGACCCCGCTCGCCCGGCGACCGAGACCCTCGACCGACCCCGCTCGCCCGGCTACAGCCGCACGACCTCGGTCACCCGCAGCACGGCGGTGCCGGCCTCTTCGGAGGCGGCGAGGTCGATGACCCCGCGGATGCGCCAGTCGTGATCGCCCGCGGGGTCGTCGATCGTCTGCTCGACGCGCCACACGCCGGAGGCGGCATCCGATTCGTCCACCGTCACCAGCTTCGGCGAGCGCGCCGCGCCGCCCGTGAGGATCTCGTCGTGGTCGTCGAAGTAGGCGTCCAGAACGGCCGGCCAGTCGACGTCGGGGTCGAGCTCGACCAGCTCGTCGTCGCGCTGCAGCGCCGCCAGCTGCACGCGGCGGAACAGCTCATTGCGCACCAGCACGCCGAACGCGCGGCGATTGGTCAGCACCGACGGCGGTGCGGGCGGGACGACGGGCGCGGACGGGTCGTCGGTCGGGTTGACGAGTGCTTCCCACTCGTCGACGAGGCTCGAGTCGACCTGCCGCACGACCTCGCCGAGCCACGCGACGAGATCGTGCAGGTCCTCGGTCTGCGCCTCGGCGGGCACCGTCTGGCGGATCGCCCGGTACGCGTCCGACAGATACCGCAGCACGAGTCCCTCGCTGCGGGCCAGCTGGTACAGCGACACGAGCTCCGAGAACGACAGCGCGCGCTCGAACATGTCGCGCACGACCGACTTGGGCGACAGCTCGAAGTCGCGGATCCACGGCTGGCTCGACGCGAACACCTCGTAAGACTGTGCGAGCAGCTCCTCGAGCGGCTTCGGGTAGGTCACCTGCTCGAGCAGCGCCATGCGCTCGTCGTACTCGATCCCGTCCTGCTTCATCGCCGCGACCGCCTCGCCGCGCGCCTTGTACTCCTGCTGCGAGAGGATCGGCCGCGGGTCGTCGAGCGTGGCCTCGATGACGCTCACGACGTCCAGCGCGTAGTGCCCGGTGCCGACGGCTCCCGCCGCGTCCTCCGGGTCGAGCAGCCCGATCGCGGCGAGCGCGAACGGCGACAGCGGCTGGTTGAGGGCGAAGTTGGGCTGCAGATCGACGGTGAGGCGGATGGATGCCGGGTCGCCGGCATCCACGTCCCCCGATCCGCCGCGAGAACGCGCAACAGCACCGTCGGGCGTCGATGCGCGGTGCTGTCGTGCGATCTCGTCGGAGGAATGGATGCCGCGGCCGCCGGCATCCGGTTCGTCTCGGTCGTTCCTCCCTCGCTCAACGACCGAGGTGCGGTCGATCTCGACGACGTCGGCGGCGACCAGGGTGCGGAAGATGGCGATCGCGCGCCGCGCGAGCTCGTAGCGCCGGGCACGGGGCTCGTGGTTGTCGAACACCAGCGACCGGACGTTGTGGAACACATCGCCGCCGCGGGCGATGACGTTGATGAGCATCGCGGCCGTGAGCTGCAGCTGCGGCACGAGAGGCTCGGGCTCGGCGTCGACGAGGCGCTCGAACGATCCGAGTCCCCAGTTCACGACGCCGGTGGGCGCCTTCTTGCGCACGATCTTCTTGCGCTTGGCGGGGTCGTCGCCGGCCTTGCGCAGCGCCGACTCGTTCTCGATCTCCCACTCGGGCGCCATCACGACGACGGTGCCGGAGGTGTCGTAGCCGGCGCGACCGGCCCTGCCCGAGATCTGATGGAACTCGCGTGCCGACAGCTGCCGCATCTTCGTGCCGTCGAACTTCGACAGCGCCGTGATCAGCACCGTGCGGATCGGCACGTTGATGCCGACGCCGAGGGTGTCGGTGCCGCAGATGACGCGCAGCAGACCCCGCTGCGCGAGGGTCTCGACGAGCCGGCGGTAGCGCGGCAGCATGCCGGCGTGGTGCACGCCGATGCCCGCCCGCACGTACCGCGACAGCGTGCGGCCGAACGCGGTGGTGAACCGGAAGCCCCCGATCGCCTCGGCGATGGCGTCCCGCTGCTCGCGCGACACGATGCGGATGGAAGACAGCGCCTGCGCCCGCTCCATCGCGGCGGCCTGCGAGAAGTGCACGATGTACACCGGCGCCTCGCCGGCCTGCAGCAGCTCCTCGACCTTCTCGTGGATCGGGGTGCGCGCGTACGAGAAGTGCAGCGGCACCGGTCGCTCGACGCCCGTGATGCGGGTGACCGTGCGCCCGGTGCGGCGTTCGAGATCCTCGGCGATCGTGGCGACGTCGCCGAGTGTCGCCGACATCAGCACGAACTGCGCCCGCGGCAGCAGCAGCAGCGGCACCTGCCACGCCCACCCGCGGTCGGGGTCGCCGTAGTAGTGGAACTCGTCCATCACGACCTGGTCGACCGCGGCGTCGGCGCCCTGCCGCAGCGCGAGGTTCGCGAGGATCTCGGCCGTGCAGCACACGATCGGCGCGTCGGGGTTCACCGACGAGTCGCCGGTGACCATGCCCACGTTCGCGGCGCCGAAGATGTCGACCAGCGCGAAGAACTTCTCGCTCACGAGCGCCTTGATGGGCGCCGTGTAGTAGGTGCGCCCGCCCGTGGCGACCGCGGCGGCGTGGGCTGCGACGGCGACCAGCGACTTGCCCGTGCCGGTCGGCGTCGACAGGATCACGTGCGAGCCCGACACGATCTCGATGACCGCCTCATCCTGCGCCGGGTACAGGGCGAACCCCTGCTCACCGGCCCACTCGACGAACGCGTCGTACAGCGCGTCGGCGTCGGGGGCACCCGAGGCTTCGCTCGCTGCGGCGATGGTCTCGAGAAGGCTCACCACCCGAGTCTGCCAGGTTGCGGCATCCACCCCGGAGAGAGTGGTGGCGGAATCGCTGCGGCCGCACGTACGTTGGAGCACACGTCGAAGGGATGCCATGACTGACACCGAGAACGAGAACGGCGCCGGCGAGATCGCGGTCCGCCGCAACGACGACGCCGGACGCTACGAAGTGTGGGTCGGCGACGTGCTCGCCGGATTCACCGAGTTCACGCCGGACGCCCGCGGCCGCCAGCGGTTCCCGCACACCGAGGTCGATCCGGCGTTCCGCGGCCGCGGGCTCGCGCAGATCGTGGTGGCCGAGGCGATGGCCGACGAGGCCCGTCGCGGCGAGACCGTCGTGCCGCTGTGCCCCGTCGTCGTGAAGTACCTGCAACAGAACGAGGTGCCCGGGCTCGACGTGCACTGGCCCTCGCGCGTCGCCTGAGATCGACACCGACATGACCCGGCTGGGAAGCTCCGACACCGTTGACCTCGAGACCGTCGTGGACTGCGACGGCCCGCGCACGCTGCTGCTCGAGGCACGGGAGGTGCCGCTTGGCGGCGTGCGGGCCATGTCGGTGCACCGGTCGCTGCCGCAGCGCGACCTGCCCCTGGTGGGCGCCTGGTGCTTTCTGGACCGCTTCGGCCCGCAAGAGACGCGCATGCGCGTCGATCCGCACCCGCACATCGGCCTGCAGACCGTCACCTGGCCGTACCTCGGCGAGGTGCGCCACCGCGACACCGTCGGCAGCGACGTCGTCGTGCGCCGCGGCGCGCTGAACCTCATGACGAGCGGCGCGGGCATCGCGCACTCCGAGTACTCGGTGGGCGAGGACGCGACCCCGCTGGACGCCCTGCAGCTGTGGGTCGCACTGCCCGAGTCACGGCGCCACGGCGCACCCGCGTTCGAGCAGCACGCGGTGCTGCCCGAGGTGGTCTTAAGGTCCGTGTCGGGTGCTCCGGGTGCCGCGACCGTCGTCCTGGGCGAGCTCGGCGGCGTCGCCTCGCCCGCGACGGTGTACACGCCGATCGTCGGCGCCGAGCTGCGCATCCCGGCCGGGTCGACGGTGCAGGTGCCGTTGAACCCGGACTGGGAGCACGCGCTCATCGCCGTGCGCGGCGAGATCAACGTCCCGAACCTCGCGGACGCCGACCCCGTGGCCCTCGACACCGCGCACCTGCTGTACCTCGGCCTGCGCCGCACCTCGGTCGAGGTGACCAGCGACACGGGAGCCACCGTGTTCCTCCTGGGCGGCGAGCCCTTCGAGGACGACATCGTCATGTGGTGGAACTTCGTCGGGCGCTCACACGAAGAGATCGTCGAGGCCCGCGACGCATGGGAGTCCGACAGCCCCCGCTTCGGCCACGTCGTCGATCACGGCGACGAGCGCATCCCCGCGCCGCCGCTGCCCGCCGTGCGCCTCACGCGTCGCCGCCGGCGCCTGTAGCGGAGTGGATGCCGGGCGCCCGGCATCCACTCTCCATCGGGTCCACACACACGCGAAGAGGCGCCCGGGCCTGAGCCCGGGCGCCTCCTCTGTGCTGGAACGTCAGTCGATCACTTCAGGACGATGAAGACCCGCGCACCCAAGGACTCCTCGATCGTGTCGCTTCCGCCGTACGCGGCCGTCACGAGGTGGATGCCCTTCTTCTGCTTGGGCAGCTTGATCGTCACTGCGCCGTCGGCGAGGGTGCCGGTGTACTTCTTGGTGTCCACCCACACCGTCACGGTGCCCGCGGCCGCGGCTCCGCCCGAGGGCGTCACCTTGACCGTCACCACGTAGTCCTGCGACGACGTGCCGAGGTACCGGTTCAGCGTGACAGCGGTCTTCGACGAGAACTTCACGAAGACCGACGCGCTGTCGGCGATCCCGGCGTTGATGTTGCCGCTCTGCGTGGCCGTCTCGCGCACCGACAGTGCCGTGCCGATGTCGGCGGACGTGACCTTGTAGGTCTTGCCCGTCGCACCGTCGATCGGCGCGCCGTCACGCAGCCACTGGTAGGTGACCACGACGGTCTTGGGCTCCCACTTGCCGGGGGTCACCTTGAGCGTCTTGCCCACCTTCGCCGAGCCCGTGATCACCGGCGCCGACTTCGCGACCGGCGCGGCCGGGCCCGAGTCGACGGTCAGGACGGTCCGCACGTCGGACTCGCCGTAGCGCACGACACCGAAGTAGCGGGTCTCGGGCGCGAGGCCGCTCCACGAGAGCGTGTAGCTCGTCGGCGTGCTCTCGGTCACAGGGAGCGGGTTCGGAGCCGCGGTGAGCGACCCTTCGCCGCCTGCCCCGACGACAGCGGTGGTGAGGTCCCACGTGAACGGGTCGGTGAACGAGTACACGTGCGCTTCGATCATGTACGTCCCCGCGGTCGGGTCGTCGAGCGAGACCGATTCGTCGGCCGAACCGCTGGCCGACTGCCACTTCTCGTAGTAGCGGAGGTCGGTCGGGCTCACCACGCGGTACACGAACAGGTCGAGGTCGGTACCCGTGTCATCGGACGAGTCGAGATCGAACCGCGCGAGCGACGAGCCCTCGGGAACGTCGACGAGGTAGTACGAGTACCCGTCCTCATCGCCCGACGTCTCGTTGCCCGAGTGTCCCGGAACGTCGACGCCGTTGCCGAAGATCTCGTCGGTCTGCAGCGTCGCCGCCGCCAGGCCGCTGAGGTTCAGCGCCAGCTCGCCGGTGATGCCGGGCGTGATCTCGACAGGGGTGCTGCCGTTGATCCCCGCACCCGCGACCGACGCCGGGGCGTCCGCCGTGACCGGGTAGACGGCGATCGGCGAGCGCACCGTCGTCGGGCCGGCCCACGTGAGGAAGCCCGTCGTCCACTGCTCGGGAGCCGCGTCCGTCTTGGTGAAGGTCACCTGGAAGGTGGCCGTCTCGCCGACGGCCAGCGTCACCGACGCCGGCGACACCGTGATGTCCAGACCCGGCACCGAGGCTGTGGCCGTGTACGTGCCCGCGGTCGTGGCGCGGACGGTGCGGGTGACCGTCTGCGGACCCGACAGCGATCCGATGGCGATCGACGCGAGGTTGAGGTCGCTGCCGTCGATCGGGTCCACGCCGAAGTCGTACAGGTTCTTGCCCTGCAGATACTGCGCCCACTGGAGCGGACCGTTGTCGTAGATCAGGCCGGGATCGAAGTACCGCGTCGGGTCGACGTGGCCGGCTCCCTGCGAGAACGGGTCGGTGTTCGCCGTGCCGTCGTCGTTGACCGTGTCGTACGCGGTGGTCATCATCGCGGACTTGATCTCGCCCGGCGTCGCCTTGGGACGCTCACCGAGGTACAGGGCCGCGAGACCCGCGATGTGCGGCGACGACATCGAGGTGCCGGACTTGAACCCGAACGTCGGGTCCTCACCCACATCGTTGTGCGTCGCCGCGAGGATCGCGACGCCCGGCGCCGAGATGTCGGGCTTGAGGATGTCGCTGCCGTCGGCGAGCATCGGGCCGCGGCTCGAGAACCCGGCGACCACTGGGGTCGGGGTCACCACACCGGTGATGTTCTCGCTGTGCAGTGTCGCCGTCGCGCCGGGCGTGCCCTGCACGTAGGCGAGCAGCGCGTCGCGGTACGTGTCCTGGATGTGCACGGTCGGGACGGAGTGGAAGTCGTTGTCGAGCGAACCCGGTGTGACATTCACCAGGATCATGCCGATGCCGCCGGCCTCGTCGACAGCCTGCGACTTCTCGACGCGGGCGTTGGTCCCGCGGTCGCAGACGACGATCTTGCCGGTGACCTCGGCGGGATCCAGCCGGTCGAGGTAGCAGAGCTTGGCCTCGTCGACGCTCACGCCGTCCAGTGCCACGTCGCCGGCGTAGACCACGTCACCCGACACGGTCTCACCGAACGGCACGCTCACCGAGGCACCGGCTGCCAGCCAGCCGTCGCCCAGCTCCACGGTGCCCTCGTAGGTCGGGATCGTGGATGCCGCGACCGTCGTGTACCACGGCGACGCGTGGTCTGCCGTCGAAGCACCCGGACCGTCGTTTCCGGCGCTCACGGCGACGAAGATGCCTGCGGCTGCTGCGTTGAAGAACGCCGCGTCCTCGGTGGCGAACGTCGTCGTGGCGGCGCCGCCGCCGATCGAGTAGTTGATGACATCGACGCCGTCGGCCGCCGCCGCGTTGATCGCGGCCATGAGGTCGCTGAGCGCGCAGATGTCGTCGTCGGTGACGAGTTCGTCCGGTCCGACGAAGCATGCCTTGTACATCGCGACCTTGGCCGCGGGCGCGACGCCCGAGACCGTGCCGAAGTCGACGCCCTCGACCGAGGCTGCGATGCCGTCGTTGCCGGCTGCGGTGCTGGCCGTGTGCGAGCCGTGACCGTCGGCGTCGCGCGGCGACAGGTGGTCGGGACCGAAGTCGAAGCCGGCAGCAGTGGCCCCGGCGCTGAAGTACTTCGCGCCGACGAGCTTGGTCGAGTACGCGTCGAGCGTCCACTCCTCACCCGTGACACGGTCACTGCGGAACTGATTGCCGTCGGCCTTGTCGAACACCACGGTGTTGCCGTCGAGGTACGGTTCCGGACCGGCGGTCGCGCCCAGCGGGTCACCGGCGAACGACGGGTTCTCGGGTGCGATGCCGGTGTCGACGACGCCGACCACCACGCCCGCACCGGCCTGGTCGGCACCGCCGACCGCGTTCCAGACGCCGTTGTCGCCTTCGAGGCCGAGGAACTGCGTCGAGGTGACCGCGTCGGGATGCAGGACCTCGTCCGGCACGACCGACTTCACTCCCCGCGTCCCCGCGAGCTTCGCCGCCTGGGTGGCGGTGAGGTTCGCCGTGAACGCGTTCAGCGTGATGGTCAGGTTGCCGTCCGGCTTGACGCCCGCGTCCGCCGCGACGTCCTGCTGGCGGTCCTCGAGGAAGTCCGAGTAGCGCTGGACATCGCGCGACGTCGTGTCGAGCTTGGCGCCGTCCTCGGGCTGAGTCGGGGCGAGGCCGGGCTCTCCGCCGTCGTACGTCGCGACCGGCGCTTCGTCCAGCAAGACGATGTATCGGCCGGCGGACAGGTCGATGGGGATGGGTTGGTTCACCTCCTCGGGTACCGCGCCGAAACTGGCTGATGCTGTGCCCGTGAACAGTGCGGCGAGTGTGACGACCGCGACTGCTCTCTGGGAGGTTCGACCCATGTTGCCCTCCGATTTGTCGTGCAGGAAGTGGCCGCGCCACATCGTTGGGGCGCAGCTCGCTCTAACGTAACTCCCAGCGGAATCTCAGTAAATGAGAAGCTGGTGAGAAGCGCGACCCCTCCGGCCGTTACGCTGGGCAGGTGGCCCCCCGAACCCGACTTTCTACGAGCGTTCTGCTCACCTGCGCGGCGATCGGCGTTGCGACGGGTGTGCTGCAGGCCGGTGCCGGCGCGCTGAGCGCGCCCGTGTCGGCGGCGGCGCCCATCCTGTACGGGCTCGTGCTCGGCGTCCACGTGCTGCCGGGCGTCGTGGCCCAGGAGCTGCTGCGCCGGCCGTGGGTCGCCATCATCACGCACCTCGTCGCGGCGCTCGTGGCGAGCGCGGTGGTGCCGCTGTGGATCGGCCGGTACATCGGCACGGCTCTCCTCATCGGCGGCCTGCAGGAGCTCATCGCGGCGCTCTCGCGCTACCGCCGGTGGGATGCGTGGCGCTTCTTCCTCTCGGCGGTGATCGTCGGCGGCGTCATCGCGACCGCGATCTGGTTCGCCGCCGACGTGACACGGTTCCCCCTCTGGGGTCAGATCGTCTACGTCGCGCTGTTCGTGGTCGGTCCCGTCGCGTGGACCGCTGTCGGCCTGGCGATCGGCACAGCCCTTCGCCGCGCCGGGGTCGCACGTCGAAGTCAGGGCTGAGGCATCCCCGTCCCGGAATCGCGGGGAAGTGGCGATTGGTCGGGGAAGTCAGGACGGGTAAGTTAGGGAAGGCTTAGTTTCCTTCGACGATCGGATGCCCGTGTCCTCTGTCGTGCCGCTGCTGCGGGTGCGCGAGCTCGGCGTCACCCACGACGGCGAACAGACGCCGGCGCCCGCCTCGGTGTCGTTCGACATCGCACCGGGAGAGGTCGTGCTGCTGCTGGGCCCGAGCGGGTCGGGCAAGTCGACGCTCACGCTGGCCCTCAACGGCCTACTGCCGCAGTCGGTGCCGGCCACGGTGACGGGCACGGTGAAGGTCGACGGACTCGACACGCAGACCACCCCCGTCGCCGAGCTCAGCACGCGCGTGGGGATGGTCTTCCAGGACCCCGACGCGCAGCTGGTCACCGGCACCCTGCTGGACGAGGTGGCCTTCGGCCCCGAGAACCTCCGGATGCCGGTGGCCGAGGTGCTCGCCCGCGCTGAGGCCGCGCTGCGGCGCGTCGGGCTGTGGGAGCGTCGCACCGAGAACCCCGACCGCCTGTCGGGCGGCGGGCGGCAGCGCCTCGCCATCGCGTGCGCGCTCGCGATGGGTTCGCCGCTGCTCGTGCTCGACGAGCCCACCGCCAACCTCGACCCCGCCGGCATCGAGGACGTCTACGCAGCCCTCGGCGAACTCGTGGCCGCGGGCGATCGGGCCATCCTGCTCGTGGAGCACAACCTCGACGCCGCCGTCGGCTTCGTCGACCGCGTCGTGGTGCTCGACCAGGACGGACGCCTGGCCTTCGACGGGGGCGTCGACGACGTGCTGCGCGACCACGCGACCGACCTGCACGACATGGGCGTGTGGCTGCCGGTCTCGGCGATCGCCGCACTGCGCCTGCGGCGCGCGGGCTTCACCCTGGACCCGCTGCCGCTGACCCCCGACGAGCTGCACAACGCACTGGAGGGCACGGAGGGGTTGCCGAGCCCGACCGTCGACCACGGCGTTTCGTCTGTGGGCGCGGGAGCGCCCTCTGCGGGGCGACCGGGGGCCACGGTTCCCCGGTCGTTGAGCGAGCGAGGAACGAGCGAGACGAAACGCCCCGGGCGCACGGACGACCTCACCCCGCTGATCACCGTGCGCGACCTGACGTTGCGCCGCGGACGCACCGAGGTGCTGCACGGGATCGACCTCGACGTGCCGTGCGGAGCGTTCGTCGCGGTCGTCGGCGCCAACGGCGCGGGCAAGACGTCGCTCATCCAGGCGCTCGCGGGCGTCGTCGCACCGCCGAAGGGCGCCGTGCACGTGGACGGAGTCGACGTGGGACGCGCCGACGCACGCACGCTGAGCGCGCGCATCGGGTTCGTGTTCCAGAACCCCGAGCACCAGTTCATCGCGCACACGGTGTTCGACGAGATCGCACACGGGCTGCGGCTGCAGCACCTGCCGGAGGGCGAGGTGCGCGTGCGCACCGAGGCGCTGCTGGACCGGTTCGGACTGACCGACAAGGCCGCGAGCCACCCGTTCCTGCTGTCGGGCGGGCAGAAGCGCCGCCTGTCGGTCGGCACCGCCCTGGTGGCGGGGGCGCCCGTGCTCGTCCTGGACGAGCCGACGTTCGGCCAGGACCGCGCCCGTGCCGACGAACTGCTCTCGCTGCTGTCGGAGCTCAACGCCGAGGGCACCACGATCGTCGTCGTGACGCACGACATGCAGCTGGTCACCGACCACGCCGATCGCACCGTGGTGCTCGCGGACGGCCGCGTGCTCGCCGAGGGTGCGACAGCCGGGGTGTTCGCCGACGACGACCTCATCCGGCGTGCCGGCCTGCGACCGCCGCCGCTGCGTCGCGCGCTGCGGGGGCTGGTCCGGCATCCCGAGCTCTCGCGCATCGCGCGGCTCGCCGACCTGCCCGGTGCCTCCACCATCCCGGGTTCACCCCAGAATCGGGCATCCGCCGAGACTCGGCCGCATCCCGGGCAGATCACCGAGTTCCCGGCGACTGCCGAGGCTCGGACTTCTGCCCAGAATCGGGCGGATGCCACCAGACCCTCCGATCCCAGGCCGATCACCGAATCCCCGAAGACCGCCGAAACTCGGACTTCTGCCCAGAATCGGGTGGATGCCGCCAGACCCTCCGCTCCCGGGCCGATCACCGAATCCCCGATCACCGCCGAAACTCGGACTTCTGCCCAGAATCGGGTGGATGCCGCCAGACCCTCCGATCCCAGGCCGATCACCGAATCCCCGAAGACCGCCGAAGCTCGGACTTCTGCCCAGAATCGGGTGGATGCCGCCAGACCGCCCGAATCTCGGCAGATCGCCGAGTCCGGGTCGCGGCCGAAGCGGTCCGCGGCCACGGGAGGTGCGGTGTGACTGCACCCATTGTGGACAGCCCGGTGGATCCGTACGCGCACCGGGTGGCGGCATCCCCGGTCCGCTTCCTGTACGCGCTCAATCCGCTGGCGAAGCTGGCGGCGCCGCTTCCGGCGATGGCGCTGCTGGTGTTCGTGAGGGATGCCGCCACGCCGACCGCGTTCCTGCTGCTGGCGTATCTGGTGCTGTTGGTGGGTGCGAACTTCACGCGACGGCTCGCGGCCGTGCTGCTGCTGGCGGTGCCGCTCAGCGCCCTCGTCATCGGGTTCGGGTTCGCGCTGTGGACCGACGCGTCGCGCGTGGACCAGTCGGTCGTGGTGTGGCAGATCGGCGGGTGGACGATGTACGGCGGGGCCCTCGCGGTCGGCTTCGCGACCGGGTTGCGGCTGGCCGCGATCGTCGCGCTGACGCTCATCGCCGGGCTCTCGACCACAGGCCCCGACCTCGTGCGCGCGAGCGTGCAGCAGCTGCGCGTGCCATACCGGATCGGGTACACGGCGCTCGCGGCGTTCCGCTTCGTGCCCCGGTTCGGGCACGAGCTGGAGGTCATCCGTCAGGCACATCGCGTGCGCGGGGCACACGGCGGGCGGGGTCCGTTCGCCGCGGTCGCACGCTGGTTCGGGTACATCGTGCCGCTGCTGGCAGGCGCGATCCGCCATGCCGAGCGCGTCGCGCTGGCCATGGACGCCCGTGCGTTCGGCGCCCACCCCGACCGCACCGAACGGCACCTGGTGCCGTGGCGCGTGCGCGACACCGTGTTCGTCCTGGCGTTCTGGGCGGTCTCGGCCGCGCTGTTCGCCGTGTTCTTCCCCTGGGGGCTCGCGTGATGCGGGCCCATCCCTTCCTCGATCGAAACGGAGCAGTCTGATGGCCCCGGCCCCCCGACTCGTCAAGCCCGAAACCCCCGGCCTCGTGCACCTCACGGTGCTGCGCACGGAGCAGCTGTCGCCCCACTGGATCCGCGTGACCCTCGGTGGCGGCGAGATCGACCGGTTCCACCCCATGGGCTACGACCAGTGGTTCCGCATCTTCCTGCCGCTCGGCGGCGATGCGGCTCTGGAGCGCATCCCGGCGAAGGCGAACAAGCTGTTCGGATACCTGAAGTACCTGCGCATCCCCGACGGCGTGCGGCCGGTGATGCGTAACTACACCGTGCGCGCGTTCCGCCCCGCGACGGCGACCACCGCCGCCGAGCTCGATGTCGACTTCGTCGTGCACGGCACGCCCGAGGACGGCACCGCCGGCCCCGCGTCGCGATGGGCGCAGTCGTGCCGCGCCGGTGAGAGCGTCGTGGTGATCGACGAGGGCTTGTCGTTCAACCCCGAGCGGGGCACCGACCGCGTCGTGCTGGTCGCCGACGAGACCGGGCTGCCGGCGATCGCCGGCATCTGCGCGTCGCTCCCGGCGGGCGCGTCGGGCCTCGCGATCGTCGAAGTGCCCTCGGCCGAGGATGCGCTCGAGTTCGCGCACCCGGCAGGCGTCACCGTGCGCTTCATCGTCCGCGGGCACGGGGTCAAGCCGGGCGCCCTCGCGCTGCAGGCGCTGCGCGAGGCTGCGCTGCCGGCATCCCCGTTCCACGCCTACGTCGTGGGCGAGCAGGCGCTGGCCACCGACGGCCGGCGTCACCTCGTCGCAGAGCGCGGCGTCTCGAAGGACCAGGTGAGCTTCATCGGCTACTGGCGCGTCGGCGCCGCCTCTCCCGCCCCCAAGTCCCAGCGCGCGACCGCGGAGGTGCACTCGTGAGCCGCGCGACGACCGCGTACCTGCTCACGTGCGCGGCGATCGGCGTCGCGGGCGGCGTCATGCTGTGGGGTGCGACCGCGCTGTCGACCGTGCTGTTCGCCGTCGTGCCGTTCATCTCGGTCGGTCTCGCGGGCCTGTGGCTCATGCCCGCCGTGATCGCGCTGCGCCTCATCGAGCGCCCGCTCGCCGGTCTGCTCGTCGGCCTCATCTCGGGACTCGTCGTATTCCCGTACCTTTTGACCAACCTGTGGTGGGCGTTCTTCGCCGAACTGCCCTTCCTCCTCGCGCTGTACCGCAGCTGGCGCACGTGGCAGTACTACGCGGGTGCCGCGGTCGTGGGCGTGCTGTACCCGATCCTCGCCGCCGTGTCGTTCGACCTGGCATCGATGACGATCGGCGCCCAGATCGGCTTCTTCGCCCTCTCGGTCGCGAGCTGCGTCGGCGGCACGGCCCTGGGCATCGTCATCGCCGACCGCCTGCGCAAGGCCGGCGTCGCGAAGCTCGCCCGCCGCCGAGGCCTCGCCGGCCGCGGCATGGGCCGCGGCAGCGGTCCCGCCGGCCAGCACTGACCCGGGCGGCGCGCCGAATTTGGCGACTCGCCACAATCGGCGCTCCCGAGTCGCGATTCCTGGCAACCCACCGCGACGGCTTGCACCGAGCGCCGCCGCCACTCTTGGCGAGTCGCCAGAAATGTCCGTCGGCGTCGCCGATCTTGGCGACTCGCCAAAAGCGTCCGTCCGCGTCGCCACTCTTGGCGAGTCGCCAGAAACGTCCGTCGCCGCCGCCATTCTTGGCGACTCGCCAAAAACGTCCGTCGCCGCCGCCATTCTTGGCGAGTCGCCAAAAACGTCCGTCCGCGCCGCCACTCTTGGCGACTCGCCAAAAACGTCCATCGCCGCCGCCATTCTTGGCGACTCGCCAAAAACGTCCATCGACGCCGCCACCCTTGGCGACTCGCCAAAAACGCGAAGAATGGATGCAGCCACCCGGGCCCTCACGTGAAGGCCGGGGTGGCAGCATCCGACCCCTTCGACGGACTCAGGGACCGCACGGGCTCAGGGACCGCCCGGGCTCAGGGACCGCACGGGCTCAGGGACCGCCCGGTGTCAGCGCTTGCCGACGATCTGGCGCGACACGAGGTCGCGCATGATCTCGTTCGTGCCGCCGTAGATGCGGTGCACGCGGGCGTCGAGGTAAGCCCGGGCGATCGGGTACTCGGTGATGTAGCCGTAGCCGCCGTGCAGCTGCACGCCGACGTCGAGGAGCTCGGCCTCGCGGTCGGTGGTCCAGAACTTGACCTTCGCGGCCTCTTCGGCGGTGAGCTTCTGGTCCTTGTAGAGCATCATCGCGCGGTCGGTGTAGGCCCACATGACATCGACCGTGGTGGCCATGTCGGCCAGCTTGAAGCGCGTGTTCTGGAAGTCGGCGATGCGCTCGCCGAACGCCTCGCGGCTGAGCACGTACTCGCGGGTCCAGGCGAAGGCCGCCTCGCCTGCGGCCGCCGCGGCGACACCGATCGACAGGCGCTCCAGCGGCAGGTTCATCATGAGCTGGATGAAGCCGAGGCCCTCCTTGCCGCCGATGAGGTTCGCCTCGGGTACGAAGACGTCCGTGAACGACAGCTCTGCGGTGTCCCAGCCGTGGAAGCCCATCTTCTCGAGCTTCTTGCTGTGGTCGAAGCCCTCCATGCCGTCCTCGAGGATCAGCAGGCTGAAGGCGTCGGGGCGGTTGCCCTCGCCGGTCTTGACGAACGTCACGACCATGTCGGCGGTCTTGCCCGACGAGATGAACGTCTTGGCGCCGTTGACGATATAGCCGCCGTCGACCTTCTTGGCGGTCGTCTTGATGCCGCGCAGGTCGCTGCCCGCGCCCGGCTCGGTCATCGCGAGCGCGCCGAGGATCTCGCCGGTCGCCATGCCGGGGAGCCACTTCTCCTTCTGCTCCTGCGTGCCCATGTGCACGACGTAGGGCACAGCGAGGTCGTCCTGGATGCCGAGGGCGCCGGCGAGCGAGCCGAGGCCGGCACCGATGGTCTCTTCGAGCACGATGGAGCGGAAGCGGTAGTCCTGCAGCATGCCGGCGCCGCCGAACTCCTCGGGCACGCTCAGGCCGATGATGCCCGCCTCGCCCGCCGCGAGCATGGTCGCGCGGTCGATCTCGCCGGCGGCATCCCATTCCTTGCGCTTCTCTTCGGACGCGTACCGCTTGATGAACTCCTTGACGACGTCGCGGAACGCCTCGTGGTCCTCGTCGTAGATGTCGCGCTCCATGTGCGCCTTCCTCTCGTCAGTGCCTGTCTTCGCTGATCTTGGCCGTCTTCGCTGAGGCGGTAGAGATTGAATCTCAAGAGGAATGGTACTCAGTTTCACCGAGCGTGCGCCGCAAGCCGGTGTGCACCGGGGTCAGCCCAGGTAGTCCGGCGCGCCTTCGAGACCGAAGAACTCCTCCAGCGAGGTCCAGCCGCCGTCGTGGTACGCCTTGGCGAGCTCGGGACCCACATACCGCAGGTGCCACGGCTCGGGGGTGTAACCGGTGACCGGCGTCGCCCCGTCGATGTACCGCACGATCCAGCCGTGCTCCCACGCGTGCTGGACGACCCACTGCCCCTGAGGGGATGCCGCGAGCTCGTCCAGCCCGGTGCAGCTTCCCGCGCACGCCACCACGTCGGCGCTCAGGCCCAGTTGGTGCTCGCTGTACCCCGGTCGGGCGCTCACGAGATCGGCCTGCTCGCCGCGCTCGGCGAAGTGCCGCCCGTATGTCGCCTGCTGCGTCTGGTACGAGCGGAACCCGCTCTCGAGTGCCAGCTCGCCCGCGCCCGCGACGCGCGCGGCCGTCACCATCGCCGACAGGGCGGATGCCGCATCCGCTCGCAATGCGCCGCCTTCGATGTTGCGCACGCCGTCGGGCAGCACGAGGCTGCTCGGGCGGTAATCGATGGGACTCGCGGGCCGGTGCTTGTCGAGCACCGTCCAGATGCGCGACGAGTCGCTGAGGTTCACGCACGGCGCACGGCCGTCGACCACAGCGGCACGGAACGCCTCCCCGCCGCCCGCCGCGACGATGGCGCCCTCGTCGTCGCCCGCCTGCAACGCGTTCGTGAACGTCGGCAGCGCACACAGGTCCGCCGCCGGCGGCGATTCGTCCACATCGGGCACGGGCAGCTGCTGGATCGTCGGCGGCGCGACGGTCAGTGCCGCAGCGGTGCCGGTCACCCCGGCGGGCGGCGCCATCATCGCGGTCACCACGGCCGATGAGCCGAGCAGGAGCGCGGCACCGGTCGCGAGCCCGGCGACGAGGGCGATCCGGCGCGTCAGCCGCCGAGTCCGCACGTGGCGCGCGGGGGTCGATGCGGGGTCCGCCAGGAGCACGGGCGCACGCTCGGGCTGCGGTGCAGACGGCGCGGGCGTGCGGTTCGGGACAGGCGGATCCGTGGATGCCGTCGGCCCGGTGCCGATGGTGAGCACCGGCGCGGTGTCCACTGTGAACAGCGGCACGGTGTCGACCTTCGGTGCGGACGCATCGGCGAGGCGTTCGGCGTCGAACGAGGCGCGACGGACAGCGTCCTCGCCGGCAGCGTGCCCGGCCGCGCGGGCACGACGTTCCGCCTCTTCGCGCATCGCTCGGGCGGCACGACGAGTCTCGGGGGCGGCTCGGGGGGTGGCGAGCCCGCCAGGCTCCGTCACGTCTGCCATTCTTACGCGCGGTCGCCGGATTTGGCCAGGTATGCGGCATCCCCTCGCGCAGTGTTCGATATTGCGACGTCGCGTCTTGACTTGCATTCGAAGTTTTGTTCTCATTGGTTCATGAGATGGCAAGGGCAGGAGCTGGGAGTGGCGGATGCCGCAGCCCTGCCTGGCATGGAACAGCTGAACGGCCTGGTGCGCTCGGTGACCACACCCGAGTTCGCCGGCGTGACCTTCCACGAGGTGCTCTGTAAGTCCGCCCTCAATCATGTGCCGAGCGCGTCCGCGATGCCCTTCGACTGGACCGTGAACCCGTATCGTGGCTGCTCTCATGCCTGCGTCTACTGCCTATCGCCCGACACTCTCGTGCTGATGGCCGACGGACGGAGCAAGCGGATCGCCGACGTCCGGGCGGGTGACGACGTGGTCGGGACCCGCCGCGAGGGCTCTTATCGACGGTACGTGCGCGCGACCGTGTCGGCGCAGTGGACCACCCGAAAGCGCGCGTACCGTGTGACGCTCGCCGACGGCACGGAGCTCATCGCCAGCGGCGACCACAGGTTTCTGACGGAGCGCGGCTGGAAGCATGTGCAGCCCGCCGAGGCAGGCTCGCAGCGGCCGTACCTGACGACGAACAACAAGCTGATGGGGTTCGGAACTGGCGGCCCCGTCAAGTGCTTCGTGCAGACAGACGATTACCGCCAGGGCTACCTCGCCGGAATGATCCGTGGCGACGCGATGATGCTGAAGCGTGAGTATCCGCGTTCGAACGGCAAGGGAAAATACATGGCCTATCGATTCCGCCTTGCTTTGGCAGATACCGAGGCGCTGGAGCGTTCGCAGGACTTTCTTCTCCGCCATGGCGTGTCGACGATTCAACGGCTATTTTCGGTAGCCACGCCCCAGCGCCGTGAGATGAATGCAATCTTCAGCTCCCGAGCGGCGGACTTCGCCGCGATCCAGGAATTGATCGACTGGCCCGACCAACCATCCCTGGAGTGGTCCCGCGGATTTCTCGCGGGGATCTTCGACGCTGAGGGGAGTTGCAGCCGCGGTGTACTACGCGTCACGAACGGCGACGAGCAGATCCTTGCGGCCACCACCGTGGCGCTTGAGGCCCACGGATTCCGGTCCGTTCGCGAGCCCATGCGCCCGAATGGCGTCAGCAGCATCCGCCTACTCGGTGGACTGCCGTCACGCCGCCGATTCTTCGATCTGACACGGCCTGCAATTTCTCGCAAACTGAACCTGATCGGCGATGCGGTCAAGTCCGATGCCCCACTTCGGGTCGTGTCGATCGAGGATCTCGGCGAGACCATCGACATGGTCGACATCACCACCTCGACGGGGGATTTCATCGCGAACGGCGTCGTGAGTCACAACTGCTTCGCTCGGGGGACGCACGAGTACCTCGAGCTCGATGCGGGGCGGGACTTCGACACGCAGGTCGTGGTCAAAATCAACGTGGCCGAGGTGCTCGGCAAAGAGGTGCGGCGGGGCAGCTGGCGGCACGAGCCGGTGATGCTGGGCACGAACACCGACCCGTATCAACGGGCCGAGGGTCGCTACAAGCTCATGCCGGGGATCGTGTCGGCGCTCACCGAGTCGGGTACGCCGTTCTCGATCCTCACGAAGGGCACGCTGCTGCGACGCGACCTGCCGCTGCTGACAGAGGCCGCCGGCGAGGTGCACGTGTCGCTCGCGATGTCGATCGCCGTATTCGACGACGAACTGCAGCACCTCATCGAGCCCGGCACGCCGAATGCCACGGCCCGGCTCGAGACCGTGCGCGCGGCGACCGAGGCGGGCTTCCGCGTCACGGTGTTCCTGATGCCGATCATCCCGCACCTCACCGACTCGATCGCGGCGATCGACCACGCCCTCACCCGCATCAAGGCCGCCGGCGCGGTGCGCGTCGTGTACGGCGCGCTGCACCTGCGTCCGGGGGCGAAGCAGTGGTTCCTGCAGGGGCTCGAGACGCAGCATCCGGAGCTCGTCTCGTCGTATCGCGGCCTGTACCCGGGCGCCACGGCCACCGCGCCCAAGGCGTATCGGTCGTGGCTGGCGAAGCGGGTACGACCGCTGCTGCGCGTACACGGGCTCGACGGGCGCGCCGAGGACGAGAACGTGCGCGGCGGTCCCGTCGCGGGTCTCGCCTCGCGTGCCGACGCGCGGGCGGCACCACCCATCGTCACGACCTCACGGGGTCGCGCCGCGGCAGCACTGCGCGCGCCGGCGGGGGCCTCCGGGAGCGCGGCGGACGAGGCGGCATCCACCCGGCTCTTCTGACATGACCGCGCGCGGGGCGCGCTCACGCACGGGGGTCGCGCCTCTGCGCCTCGGCCGGTCGCGCCCACACCTGACGCTGATGCCGCGACGCTTTGCGCGACGCGTGCTCACGGCGGGCACGCTTGTCGTTCGCCGGACGGGGCACCATGCCGCGGGCGCAGCGGATGAGGTAGCCGCTGTTGTCGACCACGAGGTCCAGCCCACCGAGGATGCCCACGCACAGGCCGATGATCGCGATCCACGCCGGAGTCGGCCGCGCGATGCCGACGGTGCCGAACGGCCCGACGCCGTCGCTGATCATCTGCACGAGCAGCGTCCCGCACAGGCCGAGCACGCCGAGCCCGATCAGCACCATCACCACCGCTGCGATCACGCCGCCGGTGGTGAGCACCTCGTTGCGTCGCCGTCTCAGCACCGTCCGATTCTGCCGCCTGGCGTCGCCGCGCCCGCACCGGCCCGGTGACTCGCCAAGGTGGCGCCCAGTCGCCTCCCGACCGAAGACACGGCCAAGCCTCCGCACGCGCGCCGTGTGCAGCCGTGTCGCGCACGACGGCTTGCCGGCCGGGATGCCGCCGGCCCGAACGACCCCGGTCAGCCGACCGCGACCCGCTCCCGGCGCGGCGCACCCACGTCGACGCTCGTCGGCGCCGGCGCCGGCGCCGGGTCCGCGACCGTGACGGCCACGTCGGCGGTCACGAAGTCCACCACGGCGTCGAGCACGGCGTCGGCCGCGAGGATGCGGTTGTGGCCGAGACCCGTCGTCGGCATCAGGGTCGCGCCGGGATTCGCCGCCGCTATCCGCGCCGACTCGCCGAACGGGACGAACCGATCGCCCTCGTCGTGCACGAGCAGGAGCGGCACGGCCGCAGGCAGCGGTAGGCGGACCGCCGAAAGCCACGCGAACGGATCGGGGTCGCCGGGGAAGTAGCGCGCGGCGAAACGTTCGCGCAGCCGCACCGTGATGGCGTCGGAGTAGCCGAGCATCCGCTGGAACTGCCGCAGCAGCTCGTCGGCGTCGGCCAGGGCCGAGAACGTGACGACGCGTGCGGCATCCGTCCCCTGCGCGACCGCGACGAGCGCGGCGAGGCCGCCGAACGAATGCCCGACGATCGCCTCGAACGTGCCGTGCCGCTGCTGCAGGTCGGCGATGACGTCGAGCCAGTCCACGAGGTACATGTGGCGCCCGCCCGATTCGCCGTGCGCGGGCCCGTCGAAGGCGACCACGCGGTAGCCCTCGGCGACGAGTTCGCGCACGAGGGGCGAGAACTGGCTGGCGCGCCCGAGCCAGCCGTGCGACAGCACGACGGTGCGCGGGCCGCGTCCCCACTCGTAGACGGCCACGTCCACGCCGCGGTGGTCGATCCCCGGGATGCGCACGGTGCGCCGCCGCGCCTGTGACATCGTCGGTGCGTCGTCGCCGTGTACGGGACGGGGCTTGGCGACGTGGGCGAAGAAGGGCATCGCGACAGCGGCGCCGGCTCGCGGCGAGATCGCGCCGGCCGCGCGAACGGCGGTGGCCGGCAGGCGGAGTGCGGGATTCATGGTGCTCCGATCCGAAGAATACGAACGATCGTACTTATGAATACGAACGATCGTACGGTAACCTCAGAGGGTGACACAAGCCCCGATCGACCGACGTCGCATCCGCGGCGACGAGTCGCGGCGCACGGTGCTCAACCACGCCGTGCAGAGCGCGACGGTCGACGGCCTCGAGGGCCTCACCATCGGGCGGCTGGCGGATGCCTCCGGCCACAGCAAGAGCGGCATCGCGACGCTCTTCGGCTCGAAGGAGCAGCTGCAGCTCGCCGTCGTGTCCGCTGCGCGCGAGGTGTTCATCGACGCGGTGATCGCCCCTGCCCGCGCGCACACGCCCCGTGGACTCGTGCGCGTGTGCACGATCCTCTCGGACTGGCTCGCCTACTCGCACGACCGCGTCTTCCGGGGTGGCTGCTTCTTCGCCGCGACATCGGTCGAGTTCGATGCGAAGCCCGGCGTGGTGCGCGACGCGATCATCGCGGCCTCGCGCGACTGGGAGGACTACCTCGCAGGCAGCATCGAGCACGCCAAGAACGCCGGCGAACTGCCGCTCCTCGACGATGCACGGCAGCTGACCTTCGAGATCGTCTCGTTCCTCGAGGCTGCGAACACGCGCTCGCTGCTCTACGAGAGCGTCGAACCGTATCGCCGCGCCGAGGTCGCCCTCCGGTCGCGGCTCATCGCCCTCGGCGGCGACACCGCACTCGTCGCGACGGTCGGCACGCCCGCCGACTGACACCGTCGCCGAGTGGATGCCGCGGCCGCCGGCATCCCCTCGCCCACGGCTGCGCGGGGCCCAGCGTCGGAGATTGCGGCCGACAGGCCGCGCGCGATGGCCGTTACCCGGCGTGTCACCGAGAATCTCCGGCGCCGTGCACGCAGGCGTCGGGTCAGGGCGCGGGGGTGATGGTGACGGTCTCGGCGCCGGGGTCGATGGTGAAGGTGAGCACGCGGGTGGCGGCATCCCATTCGACGACGTCTCCCCCGTCGACGACGCCGCCCAGCGGGAACCGGTCGGCGGGAAGGTAGGCCTCGCTCGTGCCGTCGGATTCGCCGTCGAGGTGCAGGACGAGTTCGGCGTCCTGCACCGTCCACGACGTCACCGGGCCTGCCACGACCCGCGGATACGGGCGGTCGACCGTGCCGATGAGGTTGCGCGGCGTGCCGTCGGACTCGTACGGCCCCCAGCTGCCGGGATCCCGCGACCAGTACACGACGCCCATTCCGGCGGCATCCGCGGTCCGGTAGACGAGGTCGACATAGTCCAGCGCACCGGGAAGGGTCGTGTCGAGACCGAACTCGCCGAGGATCACCGGCACGCCACCCAGCGCCTCGGCGGCGCGCATCGTGTTGGACGCCCACGCCGACACGGTGCCCTTCACGAGGTCTCTGCTGGTACCCGAGAAGCCGTCGCCGAGATCCATCGGCAGCGGGTACAGGTGAGGGCAGAACGCGATGCGCGGGTCGCCGTCGCGGGCGTCGTCGATGCGGCCGAGTCCGGTCGGCAGGCCCCAGTTGAAGCCGAGGGCCTGGGGCTCGACGCACACCCACGTGTCATGGTCGACGAGACGGATCGCGTCGGCGGTGCGCTGGTACAGCGACGTCAGCGGCCCGGCCTCGAACGCCGGGCCCTGCACCGTGCCGCCGTAGGGCTCGTTCATGAGGTCGTACGCGACGACGGCGGGCTCATCGGCGAAGCGCTCGGCGACGGCGCGCCATGCGTTCGCGTAGTGCTCGGCCAGCTCGGGGTGCTCGCCGGTGGTGTTCCAGAAGTTGTCGAACGCGCGGATGACGCCCGGCTCGAGGTAGTACAGCTCCCACATGTCGTGGTCTGAGACCGGGAGCCCGTCCATGTAGGTCGCCCACGCAGGAGCGCCGTTGCCGGTGTCGCCGCTCGGCGTGATCGCACCGCTCCACAGGTCCTGATGCATGTCGAGCATCACGTGGTAGCCGCGGTCGGCATACCAGCCGATCCGCTCGGCGACGTCGTCGAGGTAGTCCTGGTCGTACTCCCCCCGCTGCGGCTCGACCTTGCGCCACGAGATCAGGAAGCGCACGAAGTCCGTGCCGGTGTCGGCATATTCGGCGTCGAGGTCCGCCTCGGTGAACTCCGGCATGCCGTCGGGCGTCGACTTCGCGCTCGACGCCGTGTTGAACCCGTTCGCGACGACGGTGCGGCCCTCGTCGTCTTGGACGAACGACGACACGGATGCCGGCCCCGGCGTCCGCAGTGCGGCCGCAACCCCTCCGACCACCACGACCGCGCCGAGAGCAATCGCCAACGAGGCGCGCGGACCGAGCATGGGGGGCCGTCCTCTCCGACGGGGCCGGCGCGGACCTCCGGGGTATGGACCCGCGCGCATCGGAGGCTATCATCGACCGGTGCCGACGAAGACACCCCCCGCTCTCGGACGCTCCGACTTCACGACCCTCGCGATGCTGCTCGTCATCGCCGTGCTGGCCGGCATCTGGCCGCTGACCGGCGCCCTCACCACCTGGGTGCCGTACGTGGCGATCCCGGCCGCCGCCGGGCTGCCCTTCCTGTGGCCGCCGCTGCGGCTTATGCCGCTCGGCGAGATGACGTGGGCGTTCTGGGCCGCCGACACCGTCGGCGTGCTCGTCATGCTCGCGGTGGCCTGGGCGATGCTCCGTGCTGCCTCGCGCAAGCGACTGCGCCCGCGCGCGGGCCGCGCATTCGCCCGAGGCCTCTGGGTGACGGTCGTCGCGATCGTCGCGGGCAACCTCGTGCGCGCCGTGTTCTCGAGCTTCGTGGTGCATGCCGACCTCGGCACGTACCTGGGGACCGTGGTCGCCGGCATCCTCGTCTCGGCCGTCACGGCCACCGTGCCCGGGCTGCTGGTCGGGGCTGCGGCAGCGATCGCCGCCGCGACAGCTCAGACACGGCAGCCGGCCTGACTCCCGCCGCCGCATTCGACGAGCGGCGGTCAAAGAACCGGCCGTTGAGCGAGCGAGCAACGAGCGAGACGAAACGCCCAGACCGCACGAACAACCTCGTGCCCGTGCCACGTTTTATGCGCGCGCCAGAGCGCGCTCCGCTCAGCGCCCGGGCAGCTCGTCGCCGGGCCGAGCCTCGGTGAACGGCGCCTCGATCTCGGCCCGGTCGAGCAGCTCCTGCAGCCGCGTGCGACGCTGTCGCGTGACCAGCGTCACGACGGTGCCCGAGGCTCCGGCCCGGCCGGTGCGGCCCGAGCGGTGCAGGTACGTCTTGTACTCGTCGGGCGGGTCGGCCTGCACGACGAGATCGATGTCGTCGACGTGGATGCCGCGAGCCGCGACGTCCGTGGCCACCAGCACGTCGATCCGGCCCGAGGTGAGCTTCTCGAGGTTGCGCGTACGCCGGGCCTGATCGAGATCGCCGTGGAGGGCGAGGGCGCGGATGCCGGCATCGCCGAACTGCTCGGCGAGCATCTCGGCATACGCGCGGGTGCGCGTGAAGACGAGGGTCTTGCCGTCGCGGTCCACAAGCGACCGCAGCAGCTCGGCCTTGTCGCGGTGGTCGACGACGAGTACGCGATGGTCGATCGTGCCCGAGCGCTGCGTCTCTCCTGCGACCTCGTACACGGCCGGCTTCGTGAGGAACTCCTTGACCAGCGCCGATACCTCGTCGTCGAGCGTCGCCGAGAACAGCAGGCGCTGCGCATCGCGGGGCATACGGCGCATGATGCGCTGCACCGGCTGCAGGAACCCGAGCTCGCACATGTGGTCGGCCTCGTCGAGCACCGCGATGCGCACGTGCGACAGGTCCAGCGCACGGGACTCGATCAGATCCTCGATGCGCCCCGGCGTGCCGATGACGATGTCGATGCCCTTCTTGAGGGCGCCCAGCTGACGCGCCTTGGGCACGCCGCCGTAGATCTGCGTGGTGAACAGGCCCACGCTGCGCGCGAGCGGCTGGATGGTCGCGTCGATCTGCAGCGCCAGCTCACGCGTCGGCGCGAGGATCAGGGCGCGCGGCGGGCGCCCGATCTCGCGTTTCTGGCCGGCCTGCGAGCGCAGCACGCTCTCGACGAGCGGCGCACCGAAGGCGATCGTCTTGCCCGAGCCGGTGCGCCCGCGGGCGAGCACGTCTCGTCCGTCGAGGATCGCCGGGATCGTCGCCGCCTGGATGGGGAACGGATGCCGCGCCCCGAGCTCGTCCAGCGTCTTGACGATGTTCTGCCCGAGGCCGAGGTCGCCGAAGGTCGTCACGTCGACCTGCGTGGGCACGAGGGCGTCGGCGTGAAGCCGCTCGTGGACGACGTCCGCCCGGACGGCCTCGTCGCGGCCGGGTCGCTCATCGCCGCGGGACGGGTCGTCGCGGCGGGGTCGGTCATCGCGACGAGGACGTTCGTCCCGCGGCGGCCGGTCGTCCCGCCGGGCACGGTCGTCGCGTCGCGGCCCGTCGTCACGTCGCGGCCCGTCGTCACGTCGCGGCCCGTCGTCCCGCCGGGCACGGTCGTCGCGTCGCGGCCCGTCGTCACGTCGCGGCCCGTCGTCCCGCCGGGCACGGTCGTCGCGTCGCGATGCATCGTCACGACGCGGCCGGTCCTCGCCCCGAGGCCGGCCGTCGCGCGCGTGCGAGCGGATGCCGCGGGCCTCGTCGCGGCCGGCACGCTCCTGCTCGCTCCAGCGCCGCTTCGGCGACCCGTCCGCGGGCTCCGCGCGGTACCCGCGGTGGCCGGGACTGCGGCTGCCGCTCTTGCCGGCCGATGACTCCCCGGGGCGCCGCTTCGGGTCGTCGTCGCGTGCACCGCCGTCCTTGCCGCGGGCGCCTCCGGCCGCACGGGCGCGCGCGTTGTAGCGCGGGTCGTAGTTCTTCGGCGCGCGACCTCCGCCGGGCTTCTTGTTCTTGGGCATCCGGCTCCTCCTGGGTGCGATCCGCGGGCAACCGCGCGCCGCGAGCACGTCACTTGCGTGAGCCGGCTTCTCCAGGGTACCCGGGCGGCACCGCCGCCCCAGGGGTCGGTTCGCGTCCACGGCCAGCGTTCCCCCGGCCGCGCGGGTTACTGTTGCTCTGAGCGGCTTGCCGCTGACCGGGGGGTCACCGCTGAACTGGGGTTTTGCCACAGTTCGGCGTCCCCGTCGCACTGGGGGAATCTGTCGTCAAGCCGACGGGGCTCCGGGTCGGTTCATCTGGGGTGGTCCGGCACCGGACACCGCGTCGCAACCGAACCGATCGTGAGTCGAATGCCTCCCACGACCCTTTCAGACGTCACCGGCGACCCCGCCGCATCGGTCCTCGTCGCCGCGCCGTCGCTGCCGGCATCCCTACCGGACAACCTGCCGCCGACAGCGCCCTCGGCCGGGTCGGTCCCGGACGCCGTCGCACACCGCATCGGGCGTCTCGCCGTGCTGTCACTGCCCGCGGGCGTGCTGTTGGCAGTGCTGACCACACACGACCCGACGTGGTGGCAGCATCACTTCTCGCAGCTGGGGACGCACTCGGACTTCTCGGGCCGCACGTTCAACGCGACGGCGATCTTCGCGGGCTTCTTCCTGGCCGCCTACGGCGTCCTGGTCGCGGTGGCGCTGCCCGACGGCATCCCGCTGCGGTCGGCGCGCACGTTCCGCGGATCGATCGTGTCGGCCGGGCTGCATCTCACCGCCGTGGGGCTCGTGCCGATCCCGGTGAGTCCCGGCATGCACGACGTGATCGCCACCGGGCTGGGGCTGTCGTTCGTGGCGACGGTCTCGACGGGGCTCGCGATCCCGGGGCGGAGCCGTCGGTTCCGGCGTGCGACGGCATTCTGCGTCGCGCTGCTCGCGGCCGGCATGGTCGTGCTGACGGCCGGGTTCATCACGCTCGCACTGTTCGAGCTGGTCGCGTTCGTCACGATGGGCGTTTGGCTGCTGTGCCTGCCGCGTGTGCTCACGGCAGCGCCCGCACCCGTGCGCACCCCGCACCGCGATCGAACGACGGCAGCCGCAGAATGGATGCCATGGCAGAACCCGAGGCCCACCCCGTCACCGTCGCGATCGAACGGCGCATCGACCCGTCCCGCACCGCCGAAGCCACGAGCTGGATGCAGGCCGGCACCGATCTGGCAGCGGGCTTCGAGGGGTTCCTCGGCTCCGGCTGGGTCCGCGCGGGCGAGGGCAGCGACCTCTGGTACATGCTGTACCGCTTCCGCGACATCCCGACCCTGGAGGGCTGGGAGGATTCGCCGCAGCGCGGCTGGTGGCTCGACTCCGGCCGTGCTTTCGCCCGCGAGGTCAAAGTCGAGCGACGCACCGGCATCGAGGGCTGGTTCGACGCTCCGTTCGCGACCCACGTCGAGACGCGGGGGATCGCACCGGCGACCGGTCCGATCCAGCAGCCCATCCCGGCCGCCCCGCCGCGGTACAAGCAGGCCGTCACGATCTGGCTCGGCTTCTTTCCCACGAACCTCCTCGCGTCCTGGCTGCTCGGCTACCTGCCCGGCTTCGCGGAGTGGCCGCTGATCGCCCGTGTGCTGCTGTCGACCGTGCTGCTCACGCCGGTCATGACCTACGCCGTGCTCCCTGCGGTGACGCGCATGCTGCGCCCCTGGCTGCAGCGCAGCCGCTGAGCCCGGTCGCGCCGCGGTCCCCTGTCTCGTCGAACCAGGGGATTCTCGCCGAAACCGAGGGCCTCGCCCCCTGACTCGACGGAATCCCCCTGTCTCGACGCGTGGATCCCCGGTCTCGACGTTCGCATGCGCAGCGGAACGGGAGTCAGCCGCCGAAAACGGAGAGGGAGGGATGCCGCGAGCCGCGGCATCCCTCCCTCTCCGTTTCTGGCCTCAGGCGTCGTCGCGACGCTCGGCGGTTCCCGCGTCGGGATCCTCAGCGCCGGAGGGCTCCTGGTCCGTCGCCTCCGGCTCCTCCGCGGGCTCGGAGTCCGCCGGGGCAACGGCCTCCGACTCTTCGGACGCAGCCTCCGATGCTTCGGGCTCCGGCAGCTGGGCCGGCGCCGCGGCCTCGGCGGGCTCATCGTCGGCCAGG
>Ga0160446_100316_pt1 | contig 27967 bp, 20 predicted proteins | sample HID1973I_E1MG_FD_108200 | JGI IMG/M metagenome (GOLD analysis project Ga0160446, IMG submission 108200) | Enriched mosquito-associated microbial communities from UW Madison campus, WI, USA - HID1973I_E1 MG | ecosystem: Host-associated > Arthropoda: Insects > Digestive system > Unclassified ... | reverse complement strand
CTGATCGGAATCGTCGGCGGCGGCATCGTCGGAGTCGCGCTCGCGCGGCTGCTGACCATACGAGGCGTCGAGGTGACGGTCTTCGAGAAGGAATCGCGCCTCGCGGCGCACCAGACCGGCCATAATTCGGGCGTGGTGCACGCCGGCCTCTACTACAAGCCGGGGTCCCTCAAGGCCGCGCTGTGCGCGTCGGGCCGGGTGAAGATCCGCGAGTTCTGCGAGGAGAAGGGGCTGCCGTATCGCGAAGTCGGCAAGCTCGTGGTCGCGGTCGACGAGAGCGAGCTCGGCGCCTTGGCTGAGATCGAACGGCGCTCGCTCGAGAACGGGGTGCCCGACCTGACCCGACTCGAGGGCGCGGCGCGGCTGCGCCGGATCGAGCCGCATGTCGCCGGCGTCGCCGCGGTGCATTCCCCGCATACCGCCGCCGTGGACTATGCGGCGATCACCGAGGCGATGGCGCAGGATGTCCGCGTCGGCGGAGGACGCGTCCTCCTCGGACACGAAGTCACCGGCATGCTCGCAGCGGACGGGCGGGTGCGCGTCCTCACACCGGTCTCGGACGAGGTCTTCGACCGTGTCATCGTCTGCGCGGGGCTGCAGTCCGATGTCGTCGCGCGGATGGTCGGTGCCGACCCCGCCCCCAGGATTCTGCCCTTCCGCGGCGAGTACTGGGAGATGACGGCCGAGAGCGCGCAGCTGGTGCGCGGCATGATCTATCCCGTTCCCGATCCGCGCTTTCCCTTCCTCGGCGTCCACTTCACGCGCGGCGTGTACGACAGCGTGCACGTCGGGCCCAACGCGGTGCCCGCGCTGGCTCGCGAAGGCTACGGCTGGGGGCGGATCTCGGCGAAGGACACGTGGGAGTCGCTGCGCTGGCCCGGCGCTTGGCCCCTCACGAAGCAGCACTGGAGGATGGGAGTCGACGAGGTGTCCGGCTCCCTGATCAAGCCGCTGTACTACCGCAAGGCCCGTCGGTTCGTGCCCGAACTGAAGATGTCCGACCTGGCGCACCGGGGTGCCGCCGGCGTTCGCGCCCAGGCGTGGGGACGAGCCGGGGATCTGGTGGACGATTTCGCTGTCGACCAGGTCGGTCAGATCACACTGCTGCGCAATGCACCCTCGCCGGCCGCCACCTCGTCGCTCGCGATCGCCGAGTACGTCGCTGAGCGCTACCTCCGCTGAGGACCACCTCAGTTGATCGCCGGGGGCGATACGGACGGATGCCGTGAGACTCCCGCCCGCTGAGACCAGTTGATGCACGGCTTCTCGATGGTCACGAACAGGACCCAGCCGACCAGGAAGACGATGCCGAAGCCCGCCGTCCAGAGGATCAGCAGCAGCCCGAGTCCCTCCGGAACGCCGACGACCTTCTTGAGCAGCTCCGAGAAGTACCAGGCCGTGGGCTGATGGATCAGGAAGATGCTGTACGCACGGTAGCCCACGAATGTCAGCGGCCGGAACGCGACGGCACGACTGAGCAGCGGCACCGCCAGAACCAGCACGATGAAACAGCTGAACATGAGGGACAAGCCGAGTTCGCGCAGGGGGAGCACGGTGTGCTGCAGCGGGGGGAGCGTGGCCACGAGGTAGCCGCCGACGACGCCGGCCGGCAGCACAGCGAGCACCCAGCCGCGTACCCGGTCGAGCATCGTGAACACGACGATGGCCGTGAGCATCCCCGTGACGAATTCCATCAGGCGCCCGACACCGGACGCCGACCACATGAACTGCGTGTGCTCGGGCACCAGGAGCGCGACCGCGATGCGGAAGAGCACCGACACGCCCATGGTCGCCAGCAGCGCCGGCGTGCCCCATCGCGCGGCGACGAGGATCACAAGAGGGAACAGCAGGTACAGCTGCATCTCGAGCGACATCGTCCAGAGGCTCCCGTTGACTCCCGACCAGTAATCCTCGAAGAAGAGGTGGCTGAAGGTCACGTGCGTGAGCAGGTCTGCGAAGTCCGGCACCGGCTGCCAGGAGGCCTCGTGCCCTATCGTGCGCATGAACACGACGAGCAGCTCTGGAAGGGTCACCGCGTAGATCAGTGCGGCCCAGTACGGGAAGACGATGCGCCGGAGTCGGCGGGTCAGATACACGCGCGTCTTGAACGTGCGATGGCGGGCCGCGTCCCGAGCGAACGGCAAGTAGAGCAGGAAGCCCGTGAGCACGACGAAGAAGTCCGGGCGGATGTTCTGTGAGACGATCGCCGACACGACGGGGATGTCGGGGCTCCCCGCGAACTCCCACGTGTGGAACGAGAACACGGCGAGGAGAGCGATCGCGCGCAAGCCGTCGAGCGGCGCGATCCGCGATCGATCAATGGTGGGCTCCCCAGACGCCACGGGCTCAGTGTAGGCCCACGCCGTCGCGCGGGACAGAGGCGGATTCCGCCGGGCTGGTGAGCGCGAGGTGTGACGACGAGGTGAGCCGATCGACGACCCCAGGTCGTGGCATCCGATCGTCTGAATCTCGCTAGAGTCGGAACCCGGGGAGCGGGGGTTGACGTGAGGGTTCTGCGTGTCGCGCACCACGCCGTCGTGTCGGCGTGGCGCGAGCGCGAGCGGCAGCTGCGCGGCCTCGGCGACGACGTGCGGCTCGTCTCGGCGAAACGCTGGAACGAAGGCGGCCGCACCCTGACGCTCGCACCCGAGGCCGACGTCTTCGTCACCGGCGCCGCGACCGTCGGAACCCACCCGAACGCGTTCCTCTACGACCCTCGCCCGATCTGGCGGCTGCTCGGCTCAAGCGCCGGCGGCGGTCCCGACGTTCTCGACCTGCACGAGGAGCCGTTCGCGCTCGCGACCGCCGAGATCCTCCTCCTCCGGCGTCTCCGCCGCAGCAAGGTGCCGTATGTGCTCTACTCGGCACAGAACATCGACAAGCGGTATCCGATCCCGTTCCGCTGGTTCGAGCGCGTCGCGCTGCGCGGGGCGGCCGGCGCCTACGTCTGCAACCGTGAGGCGGGCGAGATCCTCGCACGCAAGGGCCTGACGGGGCCCGCGAGGCTCATTCCTCTCGGGGTCGATACCGCGCAGTTCTCACCCGCCGACCGCTCCGCACCCGCAGGGGGCGCCGTCCTCGGCTACATCGGCCGCCTGGAGCCGCACAAGGGTGTCTCCGTGCTCCTGCGTGCCGTGGCCGATCGCCCCGACTGGCGGATCGAGATCACCGGCGACGGCCCCCAGCGCCCCGAGCTCGAGGCGCTCGCCGCCGAGCTTGACATCGCAGACCGTGTCGCGTTCCTCGGCTTCGCACAGGGCGCCGAGCTCGCCGATCGCTATCGCCGTCTCGATGTCGTCGTGGTGCCGTCCATTCCGTGGCCAGGGTGGCTGGAGCAGTTCTGCCGGGTCGCGGTCGAGGCGATGGCATCCGGCGTTCCCGTCGTCGCGAGCAGGTCGGGCGCAATCCCGGATGTGGTGGCGGATGCCGGCATCCTGGTCGATCCCGGCGACGCCGATGCGCTGCGTGCCGGCCTCGACCGCGCGCTGAGCGAATGGCAGCAGCTCCGGGCCCGCGGCCTGGCACACGCCGGCGATTTCACGTGGACGAGCGTCGCCGAGCAGCAGCATGCGCTGTATCGTGAGGCGGTCCCCGCGCGTGACGCGGGAGCGGGCCGTCCTCCCCAGGTCGTCGCCGTCGCCTACGGCGACCCGGGGCTTCTCGACGGCGCCCTCGACGCACTCGGCGAGGGATTCGGCGTGACGATCGTCGACAACTCGTCGTCCCCCGAGACCCGCGCGATGGCGCAGCGCCGCGGCGCGTGCTATCTCGATCCCGGCGCCAACCTCGGATTCGGCGCGGGGGTCAACGTCGCGCTGCGCTCGCTCGCCGACCGCGGGCTCGGCGGCCACGACGTGCTGCTGCTCAACCCCGATGCCCGCATCGGGCCCGATGCCGTGCGCGCCATGCAGCGCACGCTGCACGCCGGTGCGCGGATCGCGGCGGTCGGCGCCACGCAGATCGATCCGGAGACCGGCCTGCCCTCGCGCGTGTGGTGGCCGTTCCCGAGCCCCGCCCGCGCGTGGATCGACGCGCTCGGCCTCGGCCGCTTCGACCGCGCGCACGGCTTCGCGATCGGATCGGTGCTGCTGCTGCGCTCCGAGGCGATCGCCGAGGTCGGCGTGTTCGACGAGCGCTTCTTCCTGTATGCCGAAGAGGTCGACTGGCAGAAGCGGGCGACGGATGCCGGCTGGTCGATCGCGGTCGCGACGGTCGACGCCTCCCACATCGGCGCCGGCACCGGCGGCGACAGCCGGCGACGCGAGGCGCTGTTCTTCGCGAGCAACGAGAAGTACCAGCGCAAGCACTTCGGAGCCTTCGGCTGGCAGGTGTTCCGGGCCGGCGTCATCGCGGGCGCGGCGGTGCGGGCAGTGCTCGCGCGAGGAGAGGGTCGGGATGCCGCACGCCGGCGTCTCGCGATCCTCCTGGAGGGTCCCGTCGCCTACGCCGAGCGCCTCAGCTGAGGACGCCCTCGCGGCGCTTCGCGTCGACGACCTCTTCGTAGACCTCGAGCGTGCGGGCGGCGACCGCATCCCACGAGGTGTAGCCGCCGGCATCCACTCGCGCCTGCTCTCCGAGGCGGCGTCGCAGATCGCGGTCGGCGGCCAGCGGGGCGACTGCGCGGGCGATGGACGCGCCGTCGCGTGCGATCAGCGCACCGTTGCGGCCGTCGACGATGAACTCCTCCGCGACCCCGAGGGGTGTGGCCACGACGGGCAGACCCGCCGCGGCGGCCTCGAGCATGACGAGTCCGAACGCCTCGTAGACCGTGGGGAACACGAACACGTCGCCGGCCTGGAAGTAGTCCTCGACGGTCGACGAGTGCCCTGCGAACGTGACGCGTGCACCGACTCCCGCCGTCGACGCCTGCGTGCGGAACGCCGCGGGATCGTCGCCGCCCACGACCAGGAGCTTGACCGAATCGGCGAGAGCCGGCAACGCGTCGATGATCGCCGCGAGCCCCTTGCGGCGGAACTCCTTGCCGACGAACAGCAGCACGACATCGTCGTCGGCGTAGCCGTGCTGCGCACGGATGCGCGCGCGGCGGGCTGCGGCATCCGGCGGCTGGAAGCGGGCGATGTCCACCGCGTTGGGGATGACGGTGATGCGGTCGGGGTCGACGCCGTAGTACTCGGTGAGCTCACGGGCCACGCTCGACGAGACGGCGATCGCCCGCCGGAACCGGTCGGGGCGATAGTTCGCCTGCTCGACGTGAAGCACCGCGCGGTGGAACGGGTTTGCGATCGCGCGCAGCGCCTCACCCTGGCGGAACTTCATCTCCCACCAGGCCCGGTGGCAGCTGTGGGCGGTGATGACGTCCTGCGCGCGGGTGGCGCAGCCGCCTTGGTTGTGCACGATGTCGAACCGCCGACCGCGGAGAGCACGGCTCGCTGCGCGGGAGTACGTCACCGGCACGACGAAGCCAGGACGACTCAGGGCGTCGACCTTGATCCACTGCAGCGGGCTCGGCGGCGGGGGGTCGACGGCGGTCGCGACGAGGGTCATGTCGACGCGGTCCCTCAGGCGCAGGGCCAGCTCGTACGACACGCGCTCGATGCCACCCTCGTTGTTGAAGGCGAAGGACGACATCGCGACGCGCACCATGTCATGCTAGCGAGCAGGGGGGTATCCCGTGCCCGCCGAGCAAGGGGAGAGGGGTCCGTCGTGCGCGTCGTCCACGTGGTCTGCTCCGTCGGCTTCGCGGGCGTCGAGCGGTATCTCGTGAACCTGTCATCGGGCCTCGCCGCAGGCGGCGTCGACGTCACGGTGATCGGCGGGGATCGTGAGCGAATGGATGCCGCCCTCCGCGGCTCGGGCGTCCACTGGCGTCCGGGCGACAACATGCGTGGGGCCCTCTCGTCGCTGCGGGCGCTCGACCCGCCCGACATCGTGAACACCCACATGTCGCAGGCCGACCTCGTCGGCGCGCTGTACCGTTCGACGGCGGCGCGGCGCCGCACCGTCCACGTGAGCACCCGCCATTTCATGGGTCCACGCGGGACGAGTCCGCTCTCGCGTACGGTGCTGGGGTTCGCCGATCGGAGCATCCGCGGCGAGATCGCGATCTCGTCCGCTGTCGCAGCCTTTGCCCACGGGGATGTCGCAGTCGTCCACACCGGTGTGCCGGTGAGCACGGCGCATCAGGCCCGCCAGAAGGTCGTGCTCGTCGCGCAGCGACTGGAGGCGGAGAAGGACACCGCCACCGCGATCGACGCGTGGGCGCTGTCGCGGGCGCCGAAGGACGGATGGGTCCTCCGGCTCGCCGGCGACGGGTCCGAGCGCGCCGCACTCGAAGCACGGGCCGATGAACGCGGCGTCGCCGAGCACGTCGAGTTCCTCGGGCATCGTGAGGACATCCCGGAGCTGCTGCGGTCCGCCTCGATCGTGCTGGCTCCGACGCCGCGCGAGGGTCTGGGCATCCTCGTCCTGGAGGCGATGGCGGAAGGCACCCCGGTCGTCGCTGCCGCGGGCGGCGGACACCTCGAGACGATCGGCCTGGTGGCTCCGGACTGCCTGTTCGAGCCGGGGGATGCCGCGACCGCGGCCCGCATCGTCGACGACCTGGTCGACGACCCGGCGCGGCGCGAGACGCTCGAGGACGATCTGCGATCCCTGCAGCGGCGCGAGTTCACGCTCGACGCACAGGTGGCCGGCACGATGTCGTTCTATCGGAGGATGCTGGATCCATGACCCGCCGAGAACTCGTGGTGTTCTCTCTCGAGGCCTGGGACGACGTCTGGCGTCGCAACCAGTACCTCATCGACGGCCTGATGCGCGCCGACCCGCAACTGCACGTGCTCTTCGTCGAACCCGCGAACGATCTGCTGCATTCGCTGGTCTCGGGGCGGGGCATGCGGCGTGGCCGCGGTACGCGGACCGGGCGCGACTACGACGGGCGGCTCACGCTCCACCAGCCCGACAAGCCGCTGCCTCGCGTGCTCGGGCCGGCCGCGGATATCAGCCTGCGGCGGAGCGTGCGGCGGACGATCCGTCGTCTGGGGATGACGCAGCCGACCCTGTGGGTCAACGATCCCAGCTGGGCGGGATTCGTGGAGCGCTCCGACAGGCCGGCGCTCTATGACATGACCGACGACTGGCTCGCCGCCCCCCGGTCGCCACGGGAGCATCATCGCACCACCGTCAACGAAGACACGCTCATGGCGCGATGCCGAGCCGTGGTCGTCTGCTCGATCGGCCTGCAGCGCTCGCGATCGCGGCAGCGAGAGGTCGTGCTGATCCCGAACGCGGTCGATGTCGAGCGGTATCGCGTGGCCCGGTCCCGGCCCGCGGACATGCCCGACGGGCCCACCGCGACCTACGTCGGCACGCTCCACGAGGATCGCCTGGACGTCGCTCTGATCCTTCGCACCGCCGATGCGCTGGCTGATGACGGACGCATTCTGCTCGTCGGGCCGAACTCGCTCTCGGAAGAGAACTCCACCCGTCTGCGCGAGCATCCCCGGATCGAGATGCTGGGGCCGCGGCCCTGGATCGACATCCCGGCGTACCTGCAGCACTCGGACGTGCTGCTCGTCCCGCACGCGGTGAACGCGTTCACCGAGAGCCTCGATCCGCTCAAGCTCTACGAGTACCGTGCGGTCGGCAGACCCGTCGTGTCGACGGCCGTCGCCGGATTCCGCGATGTCGGTCCCGGCGTGGCCGCGGTGCCCGGCGCGCAGTTCCCCCTCGCCGTGGTGGCCGCGCTGGACGCGCACCTGCCGACGCAGGAGTACGACGACATCCCCGACTGGGCGGACCGCGTGGCGCAGTTCGCGGAGGTTCTGGCGGCCCTGCGGCGACCCGAGCAGTCCGACTGAAGGCGGTCAGTAGGCCCCGTGGGCCCTCAGCACGGTGCCGATCGTGCGCCATAGGATGACCAGGTCGCCGATCACGGACCAGTTCTCCACGTAACGGAGGTCGAGGCGGACGGTGTCGTCCCAATCGAGGTCGCTGCGCCCGCTGATCTGCCACAGGCCGGTGATGCCCGGCTTGATGTAGAGGCGGCGATACACGGTGCCGTCGTACGACGTGACCTCCGAGGGCAGCGGCGGGCGGGGCCCGACGATGCTCATGTCGCCGATCAGGACGTTGGCGAACTGCGGCAGCTCGTCGATCGAGTACTTGCGCATCACCGCGCCGAGCCGGGTGATGCGCGGGTCGCGCCGGATCTTGAACATCGGCCCGGTGTGGTGGTTCTGATCGGCCAGGCCGTGCTTGGCGACCTCGGCGTCCGTGCGCATCGAGCGGAACTTCCACATCTGGAAGACGTGCCCGTCGCGGCCGACGCGCTCCTGACGGAAGAACACGGGACCGCCGTCGTCGAGCTTGATCGCGATCGCGACGACCGGGGTGATCACCGCCACCACGGTCAGTGCCAGCGCCGAGAGCGCGATGTCCATCGCCCGCTTGAGCGCATATCGGCTGCCTTCGAACGTCGGGATCTCCACCTGGACGAGCGGCAGCCCCTCGACGGGACGCAGTGACATGCGCGGCCCGGCGACGTCGGCGAGCGGACTCGACAGCACGAGCTCACTCGCCGTGCCCTCCAGCTGCCAGCTGAGGCGCTTCAGGTACTCGCTGTCGCTGGGGGTGCTGGCGACGATGACGGCATCGGCATTGAGCTGTGCGGCGACGATCGCGGCGGTGTCCGCTGTGCCGACGGAGGCGAAGGCCTGCTCGCCGACCGTGAGCGCATCGCTCGACTCCGCCTCATCGGTGAGGGTGACGCCGACGATCCGGTAGCCGATCAGCCCGTTGCCCTGCACGGAGCGCAGGACGTATTCGACGTCGGCACGGTTACCGACGATGATCGCTCGCGACAGGAACTCGCCGATCCGGCGCTGGCGGATGAGCCACTGCCGGGATGCCCAACGGCCGATGAGGATGCCGCCCATCCCGAGCGGCAGCGCGATGAGCAGCTGCGTGCGGATGCCCTGAGACTGCAGCAGCACGAAGCCGATGGCCAGTACGCCGAAGGCCAGTCCCGTCGCGTGGGCGACGCGTCGGTACTCCGACGTACCGTGTCCGAGCACCTTGGTGTCGCGCGTCTGGAAGAGCATGAGCATGAGAGACCAGATGACGACGGACATGAGGAACACCCGACCGTACTGCCACGGTGCGTCGGTCAGATCCACGCGTGCGACCGTTTCGATCTGGATCCAGGCCGCGATCCCGGTGGAGAGCAGGACGACGAGAGCGTCCGTCACGATGAGGCGTGCGCGATAACGGCGCTGCCACGCGAGCCGCTGCTCGATCGCCGGAGCGATCCGCGGCGTGATGAGCGTTCGCGGAACCGCGTCGATCACCCGCGGTGCGGCGATCGGCGAAGGATCGGCCGGATTGACGAAAGTCGTCATCGAAGGTGCCCGCGCTCACGCGCGTGCACCGATAGTGCACCCCACATGCAGTTCCCCAATGCATCACCCAGTAGACCGCGGTCACCATCCACACGGCCGTTCGTCTTCTCGCATGTGTAGCCCCGTTCCCAGCGGTGCTACTCGGGTTCCCAGTGCGAGTCGAGAACCCTCTCACTCTAGACCTGTCGGCCATCAATGGGGAGAGAGTGATGTGAACGTTCTGATACCTCGGGGATTCCTGAGTCGAAACCGCGGTCGGCCTCAGCATGCCCGCCGGCGACGCGCGGGCCTGTCAGCCGATCAACCCCGCCAGCGCGTCGACTCCCATGCCGTAGTCGACGCGCACCACGGGCAGCGCGAGCTTGTCGGTGCCGACCGTGACGTACCCGGGCTCGATCGTGCGCGCCATCTCCCACCCGGCCTGGCGCAGGCCCTGTTTCGCCGTGTCGTTGTAGTGGCCATACGGGTAGGCCATGACCTCCTTGACGCCGAGCGCGCCGGCGGAGGTCTCCATGTCGGCGGCGATCTGGTCGGCCGTCCAGTTGACCATGCGGCCCTTGCCGTTCTCGCCCGCCTGATGCATGTCGTGGGTGTGCGACCGGCGCAGTACGTACAGGTTCGGCGCCGGGTCCTGACGATAGGCGGTGATCATGAAAGACGTGGTCAGCAGCCGGTACTTCTCGACCACGGGAGCGGCGAGATCGAACCAGGACTGGTCGGCGTCGTCGTCGGTGACGATGACCGAGTGATTCGGCAGGAACAGCCGCCCGTCGATGAACGCCGACAGCTCGTCCCAGGTGGGCAGGTAGAAGCCGCCGGTCGCGATGTGGTTCATGTGTGCGTCGAAGTCGCCGATGTACGCGTAGTTGCCCCGCAGCCAGCCCGACTCGCCTTCGGGTCTCGCCGTGAACTGGTGGTACATGAGGATCGGGATGCGGGCGTTCTCGGCCGCGTTCTGCTCGGGGCTCACCCACGCGCCGTACAGGGTCACGCGTCGGTTCGTGCACACGACGGGCTCGGATCCGTTGACGCGGCCGGGGATCGCGAGGCTTGCGGCATCCGCAGCCGTCGCGTACCACCCGGCGAACACGAGCCCGTCCCGTGACGGGATCAGCAGGCCCGCGTACAGCGCGCCCTGCGTCTGCAGCTGCGGTGCATCCGCGACGCCGTCTGCCCGGAGGCTCACCGCGCACGCCGCCGGGTCGGACGTGGTCGCGAGCAGCTGCTCTTCGGGAGTGAGGGGTGTCGGGGTCGGGGTCGGGGTCGGCGTGGCCGCGGGCGTCGAGGTGGCCGCGGGTGCGGCATCCTTCGTCCCTGCCTGCGCCATGGTGAACGCCGTCAGTGTGCCGGCGACGGCTGCCAGGACGACCACCCCGACCACGACGCTCACGCGCGCACGCCGGTGCCCGCGCCTGGGCGCGGGCACACCCCCACCGGTCATGCGATCCCCAGATCTCGGCCACCACTCCCCAGTGCGGCCGTCTTCGGATCATAACGGGATGCCGACCCCCGACGATGACCGTGCCATGCGGCTGTGGATAACTCCGGCTACGCTCGACGGATGCTGCCCGCGGACTGGATCGAACATCGGCGCCCCGACGGCGAAGTGCTCGGCTGGATGCTGGCCGACGGCGAGGGGTTCCGGGTCTTCGACCTCCTCGGCCGCGAGCGCACGCCCGGCGGCCCTGACGGTGAGCCGCTCGAGTGGCTCGACGCCGAAGAGCTGCTCGACGAGCTCGGGATCGGGTATCTCGCGGACCGCTGGACGCTGCGGCTGCCCGACGGCGCCGAACGGCCGGTGCGGATCGGCGAGGCGAGCCCCCGCGGCGTCGTGGTGGTCGCCGACGAGTACGGCGCAGCCTCTGCGGTGGGCGCGAACCCGGAGCGGTTCCCGCTGCCGTTCCCCGTCGGTGACACGCTCGCCCCGCGCTGACCGCCTGGGTACAGTGAGCGCATGACGACGCTCGTGCTCACCGTGGTCGGAGACGACCGGTCCGGACTCGTGGCCGCCGTCGCCGACATCGTCGGCGCGCACGGCGGCAACTGGGAGAACAGCCAGCTCGCCGAGCTCGCGGGCGCGTTCGCGGGCATCATCGAGGTCTCGGTCGCACGCGAGCGGGCGGACGACCTGCGTGCGGCGCTGTCGTCGCTGGAGGGCCTGCTCAAGGTCACGGTCCACGCCCGTGCGGAGGAGGGAGTGGATGCTTCGTCTCGTTCCTCGCTCAGCACGAGTGCCGCAGCCGGCCGTCCCCTCACCCTCGAGGTCGTCGGCAACGACCGCCCCGGCATCGTCCGCGACATCAGCGCGGTGCTGAGCACGCACGGTGTGACGATCGACCGCATGGCGACCCGCATCACCGACGCCGCGATGTACGGCGGCCGGCTCTTCGAGGCGACGGTCACGGCGCGGCTGCCGGCATCCGTCGATCTGGACGCCCTCACCGCCGAACTGGAGCGTCTCGCCACAGAGATCCAGGTCGACGTGACCCTCGGCGCCTGAGCCTGCTCAGGCGAGGTCGCGCAGCCGGGCGGTCAATCCCGCCTCGTCGCCTGCCCGGCGTTCGTACGCGACGGCGATGATGAGCAGCACCGCGCCGACGACCGACAGCGTGATCCACCAGGGCATCGCCTCGATGCCGCGCCCGATCTGCACGACGAACGCGAGCACGTTCTCGACGGGCAGCACGACGATGCCGATGAGGAACGGCGCGGCCAGCCGCAGGGTCGCCCCCACGAGGATCGCGACCAGGGCGATCGCCATCACCAGGATCGCCCGCCACGTGCGCGGATCGGTGTAGGTCGCGGCGACCGAGGCGCTGAGCGTCACGACCAGTCCCGGACCGAGGAGCATCCACGATCCCGTCCATCCCGCGGGCCACGCCGTGACCGACCGCGCGGGAGTGGATGCCGGCGGCCGCCGCATCGCGAGCGCACCGGCTGCGAGCAGGAACAGGCCGAGCGGCAGCGAGAACCACTCCACGCGCAGGTCGCGGGGGCTCCAGGCGACGACGGCGGTGGTGAACGACACGGCGAACAGGAACCACACCGGCGGCAGCGCCGTCGGTCCGCGCAGGCCCCGCGCCGCGACGACGACTATGAGGGTCAGCAGTGCCAGCGCAAGAGCCCACATCGTCCAGATCGCGGTCCAGTCGCGCTCGATCGCCGGCCAGGCCGCCACGCCCAGGATGAGCACGGCCGGCGCGCCCAGCCACCGCGTGCGGGCCAGGCGCGTGGCCGGCACCGCAAGGCCGTGCAGCAGGCGAGCCGCGCTCGCCGCCGCACCGGCGCCCGCGAGGCCGAACACGAGCGCACCGATGATCGCCGGATCGGTCGGCGCGGCGTCCACACCGGTGCCCCACCGCAGTCCCTGCACCGCCGCGGCCGCGGCGGCCGTCATCGCCAGCGCGAGCGTCGGCGTCCTCAGCGCCCGCAGCCGCCGCAGGCGCGGCGCGTCGGCCCGCGAGACGGCGAGGGATGCCGTCGTCAGCAGCCACGCGGTCGCCACGAGCGCGAACGTCCGGGGCTCCGATCCGGTGCCGCCCGCGAGCGCGAGCGGGACGGCATCCCTCCCCGCCACGGCGGCCGACAACACCGAGAGCACCGCGACGCCGAGCCCGGCGGCGTAGAGGCGGACCGACCGTCGCCCCCGTGCGGTCAGCACCACGGCGACCGTCGCGACCCCGAGCGCGGGTGGCAGCACGTAAGGCTCCAGGCCGGCGACCCCGGCGATCCCCCACGCGCTCCAGAGCGCGCCGGTCAAAGCGGCTCCGGCGAGAGGCCAGGCGTAGCGGCGCGGCGAGAGCACGGCGGTCGCCGCGAAGCCGGCCCCGAGGATCAGGAGCACCAGCAGTGTCGTCGGCAGCCCCGCGGCGGTGAGCACGAGCGCGAGCCCGACGGCGATCGCCGCGGTGAGCAGCGCGGCCGCCTCGATCGCGCGTCCGGCCGCCCGCGCGGCCGTCCCGGGCAGCCGACCGGCGAGCGACGCGGCGATGACGTCACCCACTGCGAGCGTGCCGGCGACGATCGTGGCGACGACGGGGAGCACAACGGGGGAGCCGCTCATCGGCAGCAGCTGGGCGCCGAGGCACACCGCGACCACCGACATCGCCGGGACCAGAGTGGCGGCGGCCAGCGTCCGCACCGGGACGCCGAGCCCCGGGCGGCTGGTCGTCACCAGGGTGAGCGCGAGGCAGAAGATGACGGCGGTCGACAGCGCGGTCCAGCCGCTGCGCTCGAACAGCACCTGCCCGACGCCCACCGCGAACGGCACGGCCGTGACCGTCAGCACGGCGTACCACTCGCGCAGCGGCACCCGCCGCGCGAACGTGACCGCGATGGCGACGCCGCCGGCCGCGCACGTCGTGAGGCACACGACGACGAGCGCATCCGCCCCGGCGCGGTCGAGCGCGGTCGCCAGCACGACCAGCGCGTAGGCGAAGCCCAGTCCGACGTGCACGAACCTGGCCGCGCGCGGCACCGTGAGCATCACCACGCCGACGGTTGCGACGACGGCCGGCCCGGCCGTGACCGCGAGGCCGGTGTCGGCCCACGACAGCAAGGCCGCGCAGGCGACGGCCGCGTGCGCGCCGACCACGAGGGGCATCCGGACCGAGGCCGAGGCACCCCGCAGCCTTGTCGCCACGACGGCGCTCGCACACACGGCGGCGCCGAGTGCGAGCGCGATCCGGGCCCACGCGCCGATCCCCGGGAGCGTCAGCACGGTGAGGAACGCCAGCACCGCGTACCAGGCGCCGAGGAACCCCAGCCAGCGCGTGCCGAGCGGTTGCGGCATCCACGCGGGCTCCGCGACGTCCGACGCGTCGGCCGCCGGCGCGGGAGCGGTCGCCGCGTCCGGAGCCGCGGGCGAGAGAGCGGATGCCGCCACCCCGCGCGTCGCGTCGGTCCGCGTGACCGCCGCGAACGACGCCAGCGTCAGCGCCAGGGCCGCGAGACCTGCCGGCAGCCCCCCCGCGCTGCCGGCGGGCAGCACCGCGCTCCCGGCGGGTCGCGCGAGCGTGGCTGCCAGCGTCAGGAACGCCATGAGCGTCGGCACCGCGGCGACCACCGCCACGACGAACAGTGCGCCCGTGAACAGCGCTCCGCGCGGCACGAGGCGGTGCAGCGGCGTGAGGACGCCGATGAGGAGGAGCCCGGCTCCGGCGGTGGTCGGCAGTAGCGCGATCCAGACTCCGACCGCGCTCGCGGCGGGGACGCCGAGCGTCAGCGACGTCGCCGCGCCGACCAGCGCGGCGCCGGCGATGCCGCTCCACAGGCCGCGTATCGGCCGGTAGGTCGACGTCGCGGCAACGGCGGCGACCGCCAGCAGCGTCATTGCGGCGATCCATACCGCGGGCAGACCGGTCTCGACGATGGTCGCCGGGATCAGCACCACGGCCGCCACGACGAACATCAGCTGCGCGATCGTCAGCGTGACGCGCTCGGCATCGCGGCCGGTGAGGGTCACCAGGGCGCTCGCCGCGGCGGCCGAGGCGAGGCATCCCGCCATCGCGACCAGCGCCGAACCCGCGCCCAGCGAGAGCAGCAGCGGCGCGAATGCCAGTGCGACGACGCCGCACCACAGCCATGCCCGGATGCCAGCCCGGGGACCGAGCACCGCGAGCGCGCCACCGGCGACGAGGGCCACGAGGCCCGCCGACACCCACCCGTTGAGCGCGAACGGCAGCGCCGCCGTCACCGTGAGCGCGAGGAACGCGACTCCCAGAGCGCCGATCGCTTCCGCCGACAGCCGCAGTCGCCGCCGCGCCAGCAGCGGTGCCCCGCCGAGGAACGCCGCCGCGATCGCGCCGACGATCGCCGTGCGGATGATCGGATCCTCGAGGTCGGGGTTGAAGAAGGTGAACACGAGCGCGGCGACCGCGACGAGTCCCGCCCCGGCCACCGCCAGCACCGACTGCACCGATGCCGACGGTCCGGGCGCCGGTGCGGCGGCGGCATCCGTGCGGTACGCGGGCGGCAGCGGCGCGCCGGGCGCTCCCACCACGGGAGCGAGAACCGGGGATGCCGTCGTCGCCGGCGCACCGATGACCGGGGCCGCCGCATCCGGCGCCGGCTGCGGCACGGGGAACGACGGCACGCGGTCGAGCACGGCCTGGCGTACCTTGAGGGCCTCGACCGCGCGCTGCGACGCGAGCCACAGATCGCGCCCGATCGGCCCGGCGAAGTCGGCGCCGCACGTCGGGCAGCGCCGCTCCGATACGATGCCGGCTGCGCACACCGGGCAGCGCACCACGTCCAGCAGCTCGGCGATGGCCTTGTCGTTCCAGGCCGGCGGCCGGCGCTCGTGCACCGCGGTGGTCATTGTTCGGACTCCGAGGCGGCGACGGCCGCCGGGTGGTCGTCGGGCACCCATTCCAGGATGTCGCCGGGCTGGCACTCCAGCACGCGGCAGATCGCGTCGAGCGTCGTGAAGCGCACCGCCTTCGCGCGGCCGTTCTTCAGGACCGACACGTTGGCCGGCGTGATGTCGATGGCGGCGGCGAAGTCCGTGACCGACATCTTCTTCTTCGCCAGCTGCACGTCGAGGTTGATGATGATCGGCACTCACACCACCTCCGAGAGGTCGGCCTCGAGCTGCGACGCCTTGCGCAGGAGCCCGCGCAGCACGACGATCAGCAGCGACAGACCGGCGCCGACCACGATCCCGAGCAGCAGCAGGAGGACGACAGCGGGCGAGCCGGCGGGAGCCGTGAACAGGAACAGCAGCGTCGCCACGACGAGTACCGTCGCCCCGATCACGGCCCACAGCGCCACGTCGACCCACACGAACGCCCGCGGAGTGAAGATGCTGTCTGCGCCGACGAGCGTGAGGAGCCGCCACACGCACACGAGCACCACCTGCGCGCACAGCGTGAAGATCACGCCGATGACCACACCGGGGACCTGCAGGTAGGCAAGCTCGGGATACATGCCGGCGAGCGACCGCGCCATGTCGGGTAGCACGACGATCTGACACAACAGCAGCAGCGCGATCAGCACCACGATGAGAGCCTTCAAGAGCGCGATCGTCACCGGGCGCATGGTTCCACCTATCGATAAACGGCATGTACCTATCGAGAAACAATAGCTGTGGCATCCACCTCTCTCGCAAGATGGCAACCTGAGGATCGCCTGCGAGCCGCGACGGGGTGTCGCGTGGGGGAGGCCGCGAGTAGCGTGCGCGGGGTGGGCTCGCTGATCTACTTCAACTCCGCGTCGCTGGACGGCTACATCGCCGGCCCGGACGGCCGCTGGGACTGGGCGGTGCCCGACGCTGACGTGCACTCGTTCGTCAACGACCTGCTCGCACCCGCCCGAACCCACCTGTACGGTCGCAAGGTGTACGAGGTCATGAAGGCGTGGGACGACCTCGCCCTCGACGATCTGCCGCCCGCCGAACGCGAGTTCGCGCTGCTCTGGCGTGACATCGACAAGATCGTCTACTCGTCGACCCTCGGGTCCGTGACGACGCGGCGCACCGAGCTGCGATCGGTCTTCGACCCCGCGCAGGTGCGGGAACTGGTGGATGCCTCACCCACCCCGATCGCGATCGGCGGCGGTCTGCTCGCCTCGGCCGCCGCCCGCGCCGGCATCCTCGACGAGGTGCACGTCATGGTGGCGCCCGCGGTGGTCGGCGGCGGCACCCGGTTCCTGGACGACGGGCTGCGGCTGGACCTCGAGCTGTTCGCCGAGCACCGCTTCGGGAACGGGTTCGTGTACCTCGGCTACCGGGTCGCGCGCGCCTGAGTCCTGCTCGGCAGCCGTGGCGAACCGTGACGCCTGCACCGGCGTCGAGTGATCGCGTGCGGGACTTGCTTCGCTGTGCATCTCCATGACACTCTGAATCTCCTATTAACCGGTTTCAAAGGTGATGTCATGACTGCCCACGCGCTCGTTCTTCCCGGCGGCAGCTACGTCCGCCACGCGGACCACGAGTCGGAGCCGATTGTCGAATGGCTCACTGACCTGGGGATCTCGGCGAGTGTCTTGCGCTACCCGGTCGGGCAGCCGCACCCGGCCGCGCACCAGGCGATCGGCGAGCGCATCGCACGCCTGCGCGCGGAGGGGGCGCACCGCATCCTGCTGGTCGGATTCTCAGCCGGAGGGCACGCCGCGGGACTGGCCGCGCTGGCCCCTTCGAGACCGGACGCGCGCGTGGATGCCGTCATTCTCGGCTATCCTGTCGTGTCGATGAAAAAGCATTCTCATCAGGGATCTAGTCAGATTCTGCTGGCGGGGTCCGACTCGGGCGCGAACCGCTCGGCGTTGTCGTTGGAGAAACTTGTGCACGCGGGGGCGCCCCCGTTCTTCGTCTTCCATTCGTTTGACGACGAGAAGGTCTCGGCCGACCACTCGCTGCTGCTCTCGGCATCACTACGCGCGCACCGGATCCCGCACGAACTGCACCTGTACCCGGTGGGTGGCCATGGCTGTGCGCTGGGCGCAGAGGGCGTGGAGTGGACCGCGGCGTGCATCCCGTGGCTGAGGGCCTTGGGCTGGATCGAGAAAACGATTCCTGTTGACAGTGGCGGCCGACTCCGCCAGAGTGTTGAAACCGGTTGTTAGAGGATTCAACGGCGAGCAGGACCGATCTACGAAGGAGTAGGGACAAATGACACAGCATCGTTGGCTTCGCGCGGGGGGCCTGGTCTCGGGCATCGCCGTCGCAGGCATCGTGTTGAGCGGCTGTGCCGGCGCAGCAGAGCCCGCGGCATCCGCATCCGCCGAAGGCGCGGCGTGCGACCCGGATGCCGACGTCACGATCACGGTCGGCGAGCGCCCGACCTCGGATCAGACGGCGAACCTAGAGGCGTGGGAGAACGCCATCGACGCCTTCCAGGACGAGCACCCCAACATCACGATCGACGACGAAGAGACCAAATACGACGTCTCGACCTTCGCCGCTCTGCTCGTGGGCGGCACGCTGCCCACGACGCTCCAGGTGCCGTTCACCGACATCCAGACGCTCATCGAGCGCGATCAGGCTGCCGACATCACGTCGTACGTCGAGGACGACGACGTGCTCAGCCAGCTGAATCCGCAGCTCGCCGCGGTCACGCAGGACGCCGACGGGCGCACGTACGGCGTCGTCCGCGCCGCCTACACGATGGGCCTCATTTACGACCGGGCGCTCTTCGAGCAGGCGGGCCTCGATCCTGACGCGCCGCCGACGACGTGGGACGACGTGCTGGATGCCGCGGCCACCATCACCAAGAAGACCGGTCAGACCGGGTTCATCATCCCGACGACCGGCAATGTCGGAGGCTGGCTGCTGACGTCGATGTCGTACTCGAACGGCGATCTCGTCGAGGAGATCGACGGCGACACCGCGAAGGTGACGCTCGACACCCCCGGCATGGAGGCGAGCCTGCAGTTCCTGCACGACGTCCGGTGGGAGAAGGATGCCGCGGGCGCCAACTACCTGTACGACAACAACGCGATCCGCGATGACATCGCCGCGGGCTCCATCGGCCAGAGCCTGAACGGCGCCAACCTGTACAACAGCCTCGTGATCGGCCGGGGCATGCCGAAGGAGGACTTCGGTCTCGCCCCCTTCCCGGTCGGTGACGACCCGATCGGCGTGCTCGGCGGCGGCAACATCCAGTGGTACAACCCGAAGGCGACGCCCGACCAGCTGTGCGCCGCGCTGGAGTGGACGAAGTTCTACTTCCTCAATCGCTATGTCGACGAGGATGCCGCCGTCACGTGGGCCGAGGCGCAGGTCGCCGACGACCTCCCCGTCGGCCTGCCGGAGGTGCCGGTCGTCTCGGACGAGCAGTATCAGACGTACCTCGGCTGGATCGAGCCGTACATCAACGTGCCGCGCGAGAACTTCACGGCCTACCTCGACAGCCTGGCGACGGCCGAGATCGTGCCGGAGCCGGCACGGAAGGCGCAGGAGCTCTACGCGGCCCTTGACCCGGTGGCCCAGGCCGTCCTCACCCGCGAGGACGCCGACTTCTCAGAGCTGCTCAAGGCCGCCCAGGCGCAGGTCCAAGACCTGATCGACGCCGAATGACGCATCCCGGTGGTCGCGCGGTCCCCGATCCGCGCGGCCACCGGGGCCTGAATACCCAGTCACCGACGGGAGAACGATCGTGACCGCCACAGCCCCGCCCCTTCTCGGCGCGCACGCCGTAGTCGACGCCGGCACCCCGGCGGTGTCGCCACCGTCGCCGAAGCGTCGCCGACGATCGCCGCTGGCGGCGATCGTCGCCTGGCTTCGCAACGGCGGGGTTCCGACGTTCCTGATGTTCGTGCCGCTGCTGATCACGTTCGGATACTTCGCGTGGTGGCCGATCCTCAAGAGTCTGATCCTCGCGTTCCAGCACACCAACCTGATAACCGAGCCGACGTGGGTCGGCCTGCGCAACTTCGAGCGCGTGCTGGCCGACCCGCTGCTGTGGACGGCCGCGGGTAACACCGTGTGGTTCGCAACGCTCGCGCTCGTGATCGGGTTCCCGCTGCCGATCCTGATGGCGATGGTGATGGCGGAGCTGCGGCGCAGCCGCCAGATCTCCAGCGTGCTCGTCTACCTGCCGGTCATCATCCCGCCGGTCGTGAGCGTGCTGCTGTGGAAGCAGTTCTACGACCCGTCGGGGTCCGGGCTGTTCAACACGGTGCTCAGTTGGTTCGGGCTCGGGCCCGTCGGCTGGCTGCAGGATCCGGTGATGGCGATGCCGAGCATCGTGATCCAGGCCACGTGGGCGACGGCCGGCACGGCGACCATCATCTATCTTGCGGCGCTCATGTCGATCCAGGCCGAGCTGTACGACGCCGCGGAGGTCGACGGCGCCTCGGTGCTGCAGCGCACGTGGCACGTCACGCTCCCGCAGCTGCGCAGCGTCATCCTGCTGATGCTCCTGCTCCAGATCATCGGCACCATGCAGGTCTTCACCGACCCGTTCGTCATGACCGGCGGCGGCCCCGAGAACCGCACGGTCACGCTGCTGATGCTCATCTACAACTACGCCTTCCTGTCGGGCGACTTCGGCAAGGCGACCGCACTCAGCCTGCTGCTCGCACTGGTGCTGAGCGTGATCTCGGCGATCTACCTCCGCCTCACTCGCAAATGGAGCGAATCGTGACCTCTGTGACCACCACGCTGCGGGCGATCGTCAAGCGACCGGTCTCGCCCGAGGAGTCGGAGGACCGCACCAACATCTCCGAACTCGACCGCACACGGCGCTCCGTGCGTTTCCTGACCGCGGTGCTCGCGGGCGTCGTGATCCTCGGGCTGATCGTGGTGTCGTTCGGGCCGCTGCTGTGGCTGTTCAAGGCGGCGCTGTCGACCAGCCAAGACATCCTCAAGTACCCGTTCGAGTGGTGGCCCAGCGGCATCCAATGGCAGAACCTGCCCGACGCGTGGTCACAGATCCGCGTCGGCCAGTACCTGCTCAACACCGTCTGGATGGCGGCGGGATGCTGGTTCTTCGGGTTGCTCGTGGCGCTCACCGGCGGCTACGGCATCTCGATCCTGCGGCCCAAGTACGCGAAGGTCGTCAACGTCGCGGTGCTCGCGACGCTGTTCATCCCCGGCGTCGTCTCGCTGATCTCGCTGTACGTCACGGTGCTCGACGTGCCGCTCATCGGCGTGAACCTGGTGAACACGTTCTGGTCGGTGTGGCTGCCGACCGCGGCCAACGCGTTCAACGTGCTGCTGGTCGCGCGCTTCTTCGACCGGCTGCCGCGCGACGTGTTCGAGGCGGCCAAGATCGACGGGGCCGGCGTGTTCCGGGTGTTCTGGTCGATCGTGCTGCCGATGTCGCGGCCCGTCGTCGGCGTGGTGTCGCTGCTGACCATCGTCGGCTCGTGGAAGGAGTTCCTCTGGCCGCTGCTGGTGCTGCCGTCGCCGGATCTGCAGCCGCTGTCGGTCGGGCTCTACCGCATCAGCGACACAGCGCCGACGAGCCTGCTGATGGCGGGCATGTTCATCTCGGTGATCATCCCCATCGGCCTCTTCCTGCTGTTCCAGCGACAGTTCCTCCGCAGCGCCGGTCAGGCCGGCGCGATCAAGGGGTGACCGAAGGCGGTCACCCGGAACGGGAAAGTGATGTCTCACGCAGTCCCGCGCTCGATGTCGCGCGCACTCGCCATCCTCACGGCGTTCGCAGTACTGATCGGCGTCCTGCTGGCGACTCCGCCGCCCGCAGGGGCGACCACGGCCGAGTCGGACTCCTTCGACGGGTGGACCACCGCACTCTCGGGCGACCCGGACTTCGTGATCCGCGCCGATTCGACCGCATCCCATGACGGCATCACGTCCGCACGGATCGACTTCGCCTCCGCGTACTCGAACAAGTACGTCGACCTGCGCCAGAACATCCGCGCGTCCGGCGGCACGACCTACGCCATGAGCGCGTGGGTGCGCACCGACGGCCTCTCGTCGTCGGGCGCCGCCTACTTCGTGCTGAGCGGCGACCACTCGCAGCGGGTGGAGTTTCCTGCCGGCACGAACGACTGGACCAAGCTGGAGTGGACGTACACGCAGCCGGCGGGCAGCATGACGTTCGTCATGCGCGTGCTGGTGCGCGGCGCCGGGACGGTGTGGGTCGACGACGTGCGCATGTCGGCGCCCGGAAGCGACGCGAACCTCGTCGTGAACCCCTCGTTCGAGTCGCACGACCCGCCGCCCGGCACCCTCGCCTTCACCGACACCGCGCTGGTCTACGACGCCGGCGCAGCCACGGTCGGCGTCACCACGATCGCCGACACCGTCGACTGGGACGTCCGCGCCGCCTCGGGGCAGCGAATCGACTCGGGCACGGCGACGGCCGTGGGAGGCTCGGCGGCGATCGACCTGTCGGCGCTCGCTGCCGGCTACTACTCGGTCACGATGTCGGTCGACGCGCCTGTTGCCGCCACCCGCACCGGAACGCTGGCGATCGTCGAGAGCGCCGACGCGGGCGGATCGGCGCAGCATCCCGTCGGTCTCGCGGTGCATGTCAACCGCTACTCCGTCGACCAGGTCGACACGCTGATGGAACCCCTGGGGGCGGGCACCCTGCGTGAGGGTCCCTCGTGGGACACGATCGAGACGTCGCCGGGCGTGTACGAGTTCCCCGCGCTGTTCGATGCCCAGCTCGCGGCGGCCAAGGCACGCGGCGAGCGCCCGCTGGTGATCCTCGCCTACTTCAGCCGCTGGTACGACGGCGGCAAGACGCCGAGCTCGCCCGAGGGCATCGCGGCGTTCGCGAACTACGCGGCGGCCGCAGCCGCTCACTACGGCCCCGACGTCGACTACGAGATCTACAACGAGTTCAACCACACGTTCAACACCGGGGCGTGCGGCATGACGGCGGCCTGCTACTACGCGCTGCTGGCGCCCGCGGCCGACGCGATCCACGCCGCAGCCCCCGGCGCGCGGGTCGTCGGGCCGGTGAGCGCGGGCGCCAAGTGGGACTTCATGGCGGACCTGTTCGCGCTGGGCGCGCTCGACTATCTCGACGTCGTCAGCTATCACACGTACGACTTCCCGGTCGCGCCCGAAGGGCGCACCGAAGCCGGCGTCGCCACCCTGCGAGGACTGATCGACCAGTACGCGCCGGGAAGCGGCATCCCGATCTGGCTCACCGAGCACGGCTGGACCACGACAACCGGCGGAACCACCGAGCAGCAGCAGGCCGCCTACATCCCGCGCTCGGCGGCATTGCTGGAGGCGGCCGGGGTCGAGCGGATCGTGTTCTACGAGCTGATCGACTCGGGCTCGAACCCGGCCGAGCAGGAGCACAACTTCGGCATCGCGCGTCTGGCGACCGACGGCGGCACGGCGCTCACCCCGAAACCCGCCTACCCGGCGCTCGCCGTGTTCAACCGCCTCACCGCGGGTCGTGATCTGACCGCCGTGCATCGCCTCGACGGTGCGGTGATCGCCGAGTACACGGATGCCGCGGGCGACGTGCTGCGGATGCTGTGGGCCACCGGAGACCCCGTGACGCTCGCCGCCGACACCTCCTCGCAGGCGCGGATCACCAAGGGCGATGGGCGCTCGTGGCGAGCGCGGGCCGACGGGCGCATCGAGCTCACCGTCGGAGCGAGTCCGGTGTACCTCAGCGGAGCCGTGGCGACGCCTTCGCTCGTGACGCAGCCCGCGGTGGCGATCGACACACCGGACGAGGTCGCCCTGGGCGGCACTCCCACGGTGTCGGTGCGGGTCGATCGTGCCGCGCTCGGCGTGACCGGCGACGTCTCGCTCTACGGTCCGGTCGGCAGCGGCACCGTGCTGAGCGGTGCGGAGCCTGCGCTGACGGGCTCCACGACCCTCGCCGCGTTGCGCGAGCTCGGCGCGCACCCGCTCTGGTACACCGTCCGCACCGGAGACGAGGTCGTCGCCTTCGTCGACGATGCGACCGATGTCGTCGAGAACCCGGTGCTCGCGCTGGGTCCGGTGGCCGGCGACCCGCCGCGGCTGTCGGTCTCGCTGGAGAATCTCGCCGGAGCGGGTCAGGCGACCGTGGCCGACATCGCCTGGTCGGTCGGATCGGCGACCGGCACCCTTCCCGTCACATCGCTCGCCGAAGGCGAGAACCGGGCGCTCGACCTCGACGCCGCCGATCTTCAGGAGTGGCAGCCGTACCCTTTCACCCTCACGGCGACGACCGGGTCGGGCACACGCACCCTTTCGGGCACGACGGCGCTGGCGCCGATCCCTGCGGAGCCTGCGGCACCCGCCGCGGTGCCGTGGCGTGACCGCGGCACCTACGTGACGATCGCCGGCGGCGCACCGGACGCCGCCGACCTCGGAGGCACCTTCGCGCTGTCGTGGAGCGCCGACGGACTGCGCGTGCGCGCCGACGTGACCGACCAGGACCACACCCCCGGCGCGACGATCGACCGGCTGTGGTCGGGCGACTCGCTGCAGTTCGCCGTCGCACGGGGCCTTCCCGGCGCCGACCCGCAGTCGCGGGTCGAGCTCGGCGCGTACCTCGGGGCCGAGGGCGCGGGCGTCTATCGCTACACCGCGCCCGTCGGCGTGGTGGACGAGGCCCCGGCGGTCGTGACGCGTGCAGGCACGACGACCTCGTACGACGTCACGGTGCCGTGGGACGTGCTCGGCGTAGACCCGCACGACGGCGCCTTCTCGTTCTCGATCCTGGTGAACGACAACGACGGCGGCGTCCGCGAGGGCTTCTACGAATGGGGTAGCGGCATCGGCTCGGCCAAGAACGCGGCGCTGTTCGTGCCGGTGACGCCGCTGATCTCGGACGACGCCGGGGTGACGGCATCCATCAAGGGGCAATGCGTGGGCAAGCAGGCCACGTGGCAGGTGAAGGTGCGCAACACGGGCGATCGCAAGAGCGATCTGCGCGTCTCGACGTTGTTCGGCGAGACAGAGAAGACCTCCGTCCCGGCCGGCGCGACGGCCGTGCTGCGCCTGCGTTCTCCCGGGGCCGCGGTCGAGGCCGGAACCGTCCGCGTGACCGCCTACGCGCCGGGCAGAGCCTCGGACCCGTCCGGCTCGTTCGCGTCGCTCGACGTCGCGGCGCCCGCCGTCGACTGCGGGTGACCGCATCCCGATGACAGATCCGAGAGGAACGAAGAACATGACACGACCGACGCGATACGCGCTCGTGGGCACCGGTGCGCGGGCGCAGATGTACCTCGACGCCATCACCGGCGCCCACGCCGGCGACGCGCAGCTGGTGGCGTGGGCCGATCCCAATCCCGGGCGTCTCGAGTGGAACGCCCGTCGTCTCGCCGCCGCCGGTCACGTCGAGCCCGAGCGCTTCGACAGCGCGGCGCTGTCGGCGACGGTGGGCCGGCTCGGCATCGAGCGGGTGATCGTCACGGCGCCGGACTTCGCGCACGCCGACCTCGTCGTGGCCGCGCTTCAGGCCGGCGCGGACGCCGTCGTCGAGAAGCCGCTCACGATCGACGCCGAGGGCGTGCGACGGATCGCGGATGCCGCCGACCGGACCGGACGCTCGGTCACGGTCACCTTCAACTACCGGTACGCGCCGCGCAACACCGCGCTCAAGCAGCTGATCGCCGATGGCGAGCTCGGCGAGATTACGTCGGTGCACTTCGAATGGCTGCTCGACACGTCGCACGGCGCGGACTACTTCCGCCGCTGGCATCGACGCAAAGAGAACTCCGGCGGGCTGCTGGTGCACAAGTCGTCGCACCATTTCGACCTGGTCAACTGGTGGCTGGACGACCTGCCCGAGCGGGTGTTCGCGAGCGGCGGGCTGCGCTTCTACGGCTCTGACAACGCCGAGCGCCGGGGGTTGCCGGCACGTCCGGCCCGGGGCTCGGTCGACACCGGCGCCAGCGGCCGGGATCCGTTCGCGCTCGACCTGCGCGAGCACGACGTGCTGCGCGGCCTGTACTACGAGCAGGAGGGGCACGACGGGTACCTGCGCGACCGCGACGTGTTCGGCGAGGGCATCACGATCGAAGACAACCTCTCGTTGATCGTCGACTACACGTGCGGCGCCACCATGACCTATTCGCTGAACGCCCACTCGCCGTGGGAGGGGTACACGGTCGCGGTCAACGGCACGAAAGGCCGCGCCGAGCTGTCGGTGGTCGAGCGGGGCGCGATCCTGCTCGACGACACTGGGCGTCCGGTGGTCGTGGATCCGAGCGCCCGGCCCGAGGACGTCGCCGACGACACCGGCCGCCCCGTCGGCGAGCGGCTCGTCCTGCAGCATCACTTCGGCGCGGCGCGCGAGATCCCGGTGCCGCGTGTGACCGGCGGGCACGGCGGCGCCGACACCGCGCTGCTCAAGGACCTGTTCGCCGGCGCGGGTCCCGATCCGCTGGGTCATGCGGCGTCGTGGCTCGACGGCGTCCGGGCGATGGCCGTCGGCGTCGCGGGCAACGAGTCCCTCGCCACCGGCCTTCCGGTGCGGGTGCGTGATCTTCCCCTCGGCACGGCCGACGCTGCATTCGGTCCCTCCGTCCTCACCGCGTCGGCGGCATCGTGAGCGGACCATGGATGCCGGCGGCCCCGGCCCCTCGCCGTCCGAACTGTCCGGTCAGTAGGATCGCCTGATGGTCACGCAACGAGCTGTGCGGCTGAGCGACGTCGCTGCGGTGGCCGGGGTCTCGAAGGCGACGGCGTCGAAGGCGCTCAACGGCAGCCCCCTCGTGTCGGCGACGACCATGGCGCGCGTGCGTGAGGTCGCCGAGCGGCTCGACTTCCGTCCCAACGCGCTCGCACAGTCGTTCGCCTCCGGGCGCAGCCGGACGGTGGGGGTGCTCACGCACCGCGCGACGGCGACGTTCTCGCGGGCGGTCGTCATCGGCGCGATCCTCGAGCTCGGGCGTCGCGAACGCGCGGCGCTCGTCTTCGACGGGCGGATCGACGCCCATCACGAGATGAGCGAGAGCATCCGCACGCTCCAGGACCGGCGCATCGACGGTCTGCTCGTCGTGGGCTCCGGCTTCGGCCGGGTCACTCCGTCGATCACCCACCGGTTCGAGGTGCCCGTCACCTATGCGTTCGCGGCATCCGACAATCCCGACGATTCGGTCTTCGTCCCCGACAACGAACAGGCGGGCTATCTCGCCGGACGCCACCTGCTCGAGTCCGGGCGCACCCGCATCGCGCATGTGACCGCCGACCGCGACGACCTGGCCGTGCGCCGGCGCGAGGCCGGACTGCGCCGCGCACTCGACGAGGCCGGGCTCGAACCCGTCGCCACGCAGTACGGCTCGTGGCGGCGCGAGTGGGGGGCGCAGGGCGTCGCGGCGCTGCGGGAAGCCGGCATCGCGTTCGATGCCGTGTTCGCCGGCAACGACCACATCGGCTTCGGGGTGCTCGACGCCCTGGAGGAGCAGGGCGTCGACGTGCCGGCAGACGTCGCTGTCGTCGGCGTCGACAACTGGGAAGAGGTCATCCTCGATCAGAAGCTGCGACGACTGACCACCGTCGACCTCGACCTGCTCGGCGTCGGCCGCATCGCCGCCGACAACGTCATCGAGCCCGCGGCGACCGGTGGGGAGCGTTTCGTCGAGCCGTCACTCGTCCTCGGCCCGTCGACCTGATCGGCCGAGCGCAGCACCCAGCTGTTTCGGCGTTGCGATTCGCGTGCCTGCTTTCGGGTGAGGCGCGAATGCGGGCAGCGCAGCGTGGCGCCTACGAGGCCGCGGCCGGCCGATGACCATGACGAACGTTGCTTCGGCTCCTACGAAGCCGCAGGAGGGAGACGACGGCGTCGAGGGCACAACGGTACTGAGTAGAAGAAGCCCCCGTGCGTAGAAGCCACACGAGGGTTTCAGTGGCTCCGACGGGCGACGATCCCGCGACCACGATTTCAGTTGTGTTCGCGGGGTTGGTGCTCACGAGTGCTCGTTTGCCACGTGATTCCGCTGCTCTCGTGCTCGTTGGTGGTGACTGGTCGCACCCACTTCAGTTGGAGCGTGGGACGGGTGGGGCAACTGAAGTTGGAGCGTGCGGCTCACGTTCCAAACGAATCTCACAAGAGGTTGGAGCGTGCGTTCCTGGAACGCGCTTCTCCGCCGGCATCGGCTGGTCAGTGGGGCTGGCAGCGGGTGAGTCCCATAGCGTGGTGTCACTTCCCGCGGGGTCCTCGTCGTCGTTGACGTAGAAGGGGCCATCGTGGGAGACCCAGTTGTTTCCGCCAAGAAGCAAAGAAGTGAATCCCACG
>Ga0160446_100311_pt1 | contig 28438 bp, 29 predicted proteins | sample HID1973I_E1MG_FD_108200 | JGI IMG/M metagenome (GOLD analysis project Ga0160446, IMG submission 108200) | Enriched mosquito-associated microbial communities from UW Madison campus, WI, USA - HID1973I_E1 MG | ecosystem: Host-associated > Arthropoda: Insects > Digestive system > Unclassified ... | reverse complement strand
GTCTACGGACGCCCACCGACACCGCGACCGGCCCCGCCGGGTGTCGGCAGGACCGGCCGCGAAGGTCGGTTCACCCTCGAGTTCAGGGTGAAGGTCAGGGTGCGGAATCGACCACCGTGACCTCGAACGTCTGTCGGCTCTCCCATGCCGGTAAGCCGTCGAACGACGGCTCCCTTTCACCGATCGCACCGGACGAGGCCACACCGACGATGAGACCGCGCGCGGTGTCGATGTCGATGTCCTTCCAGGCCGTCCACCACTTCGTCGACCACTCGAACCGGATCGTCGTCACGTCGCCCCGCACCGACTCGACATGAGATCCGTCGAGAAGCGCCAGGGCACGGAGTGAGGCTGCACGAACCTCCGCCGGCGCCAGCGCGAACGCCGGATCCTCGGCCAGCGACTCGACGATCGAGCTGTCCGACGCCGCGCTGTCCGCGGCCTCGCCGACTCGGGCGCGGAGCCATGTGACAAGCTCGCGCGGATCGTCGGTCGGCATCTCGGACCAGACCTGACGACCGTCCCAGTACGTCGTCACGGTGCCCTCGCCGTCCTGTCCGTCCGCATGTTCGTACGCGCCGGCCCAGGCTCGCTCGATCGATCGCGCCTCTGCCTCCGCCAACGCCGGGTCGGCCTCCGCATCCGCCAGAGCCTCGTCCGCACGCTTGCCGATCTCGGCCTGTAGGTGCGAGGGCTCACTGACCCTCACCCATTCGGCGGCACGATCCGAGGGCACGTACAGCGACGAGCTCCCACTCATCACCAGCGCGGCATCCGCATCCGCCGCGCTGCTGTTGTTGAACCGCATCCAGCCCTCGCCGTCCGAGACCGGCATGTCTGCGTCCCAGAAGCGCAGCCACTCCGCCGTGGACCGGATCAGAAGGTACTTCCCGGCCGGAGCCGTCGCGTCGCCACCCTCGATCGCGATCTCCGCCGCTTGCTCCAGCACCTGCGCCGCCGACGCCGTCGGCGCCGTAGCCGGCACCATCACGAGCCCCACGACCAGTGCCGTCGCGGCCAGCCCTCCGGCCAGCGCCGAGCCCCCGATCCATCGGGCCGTCCGCCGGCGGCGGGGTGCGGCATCCACTCGTCCCTCGCGCGCGATCTCGCGCAGCAGCGCGACCCGTGCGGCGTCGATCCCGGTGTCCGACATGGGTGGGGCGTCCGCCCCGACCTCACGCACTCGTTCCATAAGCTCCATCGGTCTCCTCCTTCGCCATCCACGTGAGCCGGGCAGACGCGTGCGAACCCGGCGGTGCGAGCTTGCGTCGCACCCGGTTCAGGCGCGAGCGCACGGTCCCGACGGGCACGCCGAGAGCGACGGCGATCTCCTCGTAGGTGAGATCGCCCCACGCGTACAGCAGCAGCGTGTCGCGATCGCGCGCCGGCAGGGCGGCGATGCGCGGCGCCATCGCGCGGACGGCGGCCGAGGCATCCGCCCGCTCTCCTGCCGCGTCCATGGCGCCGTCGTCGACCTGATCGCCCCGCGAGGCGGATGCCTCGAACGAGCGCCACTGGCGGGCCTCCTCCGCGCGGTGCTTCTTGATCACCCGCGAGGCGATCCCGAGCAGCCAGGGCCGCGCGGAGTCCCACGTCGTGTCGAAGTCGCGACGGCGCCGGAACGCGATGAGCATGGTCTCGCTCAGCACGTCCTCGGCCGCCTCTCCTCCCACCCGGCGGGAGGCGAACGCGCCGATCACCCGGGCGTGCCGCTCGAACAGCTCCGCGAACGCGGCGGGGTCGTCGGCGGAACGCCGGATGATGTCGCTGTCTGTGCTCACATCAAGGATTGCCGGATGCCGCGCCGACGGTTCACGGAATCTCAGGAGTCGGTCTCTCAGAAATCCTCATCGAGCGCGTACTGCTGCTGCCACGTGTGCGGACGGTCGATGCCGAGGCCGTACAGGTAGCGGATGAGCTGCCCCTGGTGCATCGTCTCGTGCTCCAGCAGCGCAAGGACGTAGCGCAACGAGTCCTCGTCGGCGGCATCGATGCCGGCGACCCATTCGTCGACATCGGCCCCGGTCTGCACGAACGCGGCGCGCACGGCCGCGGCGTCCGCCGACCCGTCGCGGTCGATGGGGCTCGAGAACCCCTGCCACTCCCCCGCGCGCGCGGCCAGGGGGAAGCTCACGCGGGCGCCGAGCACGCACCACAGCTGGTGGCCGACGGTGTCGGACGGCAGCCCGGGCAGGCGCGAGCCCAGATGCTCGGCGGGAACCGTGTCGAGAAGGTCGAGATACAGCGTGTTGGCGCGCTCGAGGCGGCGGCGGAGGAGCTCGTTCACGCGTCCACGCTAGAGGTCTCGCCGCATCAGCACGCGGGGGAATCCCGACAGGACGGACGTCGTGTCCGCGGCCTTGGTGAAGCCGGCCTGCTCGAACAGCCGGCGCGTACCGACGTACGCCATCGTCAAGTCGACCTTGGCACCGTCGTTGTCGACCGGGTATCCCTCGATCGCGGGCGCTCCTCGTTCGCGCGCGAACTCGACGGCGCCGTCGACGAGCGCGTGCATGACGCCCTTCTTGCGATGACCGGGCCGCACGCGGAAGCACCACAGCGACCACGCGTCCAGGTCGTCGACGTGCGGGATCTTGCGGAAGGTCGCGAAATGCGTGCGGGTGCGGGGTGCGACCGCGGCCCAGCCGACGGGCTCGTCCCCGTCGTACGCGAGCACGCCGATCGGCCCCTCCTCATCCATCAGCCGGCGCACGCGGTCGGCACGGTCCGGTCCGCGCAGCGCATTGGCCTCCTTCGACGGAATCCGGTAGCTCAGGCAGAAGCACACGCTGGACTGCGGATTCTTCGGACCGATCACCGCGGCCACATCGTCGAACACCGTGGCCGGCCTCACCTCGATCGTCATGCGTCCACTATGGCCGAGGCATCCGACATCCCGGCCCTCTCCCCGACGCACCTAGGCTGAGCCCATGGCCACCCCCGACTTCGTCATCGAACTGCGCCGTCATGTCGGCACCGCCGTGCTGCCGCTCGTCGGCGCGACCGCCGTCGTGCTGCGCGACGACAGGATCCTGCTGGGCCGCCGCAGCGACAACGGCGCGCTCACGCCGATCACCGGGATCGTCGAGCCCGGTGAGGAGCCTGCCGACGCCGCCGTACGCGAGACGCTCGAAGAGGCCGGCGTCGTCTGCCGCGTCGAGCGGCTCGCGTGGGTCCACCAGCTGCCGCGCGTCGTATACCCGCACGGCGATGAGGTGGACTATCTCGACCTGGTGTTCCGCTGCGAGTGGGTGTCGGGCGAGCCGTACCCGGCCGACGGCGAGATGACCGAGGTCGGCTGGTACCCCCTCGACGACCTGCCTCCACTCGAACTGCCCGACATGTACCGTCGCATCGAGTACGCCCGTACCGACGGCACCGCCAGGTTCGAGGGCGGCCGCTGAGCGACGCTCCGACACGACCGCGTCAGTCGCCCCGCAGCACCTCGAGCGCGTGGGCGAGGTCGGCCGGATAGTCCGATGTGAAGGTCACCCAGTCCCCCGTGGCCGGGTGCGCGAACGACAACTCGTGCGCGTGCAGCCACTGCCGGCTGAGCCCGAGGCGTGCCGACAGCGTCGGGTCGCCGCCGTAGAGCGGATCGCCGACGCACGGGTGGCGGTGCGCGGCCATGTGCACGCGGATCTGGTGCGTGCGACCGGTCTCGAGGTGGATCTCCAGCAGCGACGCGCCGGGGAACGCCTCGAGCGTCTCGTAGTGCGTCACCGAGTCCTTGCCGTCGGGCGTGACGGCGAACTTCCACGAGTGTGATGGATGCCGCCCGATCGGGGCATCGATCGTGCCCACGAGCGGGTCGGGGTGCCCCTGCACGACGGCGTGATAGATCTTCTCGACCTCGCGCTCCTTGAAGGCGCGCTTGAGCGCGACATACGCGCGCTCGGATTTGGCGACGACCATGAGGCCGCTCGTGCCGACGTCGAGCCGATGCACGACGCCCTGCCTCTCGGCGGCCCCTGTGGTCGCGATGCGGTAGCCGCCCGCCGCGAGAGCACCCAGCACTGTCGGACCCTCCCAGCCCAGCGACGGATGCGCCGCGACGCCGGACGGCTTGTCGACCACCACGATGTCGTCGTCGTCGTAGACGATGCCCAGTTCGGGCACCTCGACGGGCACGACGCGGGGCTCCTCCTTCGGAGTCCACGACACGTCGAGCCACGACCCGCCGCGCAGCTTGTCGGACTTGGCGAGGGTGCGTCCGTCCATCGCCACGCCGCCCGCGTCGGCCACGTCGGCCGCGAAGGTGCGCGAGAAACCGAGCATCTTGGCGAGGGCCGCGTCGACGCGGGTGCCGTCGAGCCCGTCGGGGACGGGAAGACTGCGGGACTCCACGTCAGTCCCCGGACTTGGGCGGGGCGGGATCGGATGCCGCGGCATCCGCCTCCTCGTCACCACCGGCAGGAGCCGTCGTGCCCTCGACCTCAGCGCCCTCGGCCTCGCCGCTCACCGCCGCGGCCTGCGCGGCCTGCTCTTCGGCGAGCTTCTTCTCGCGTGAGCCGTCGAAGTGCAGCCCCGCGAGCACCAGGATCGCGACGCCGATCATCATCGAGACGATGAACATGTCGGCGATGTTGTAGATGCCGCCGGGCATGCCCGGGATGAACCACATCCACGGGGTGTCGATGAAGTCCACCACGTGCCCGACGCCGAAGCCGGGGTCGCGGAAGAGGCGGTCGCCGAGGTTGCCCAGCACGCCGCCCAGCAGCAGGCCCAGCGCGACGGCCCATAGGCGCGAGCGCACGCGGGTGACGGCGAGCCAGACGATCACCACCGCGACAACCGACAGCGCGATCGTGAAGATCCAGGTGGCATCCGCACCGAGCGAGAATGCCGCCCCGGAGTTGCGGGTCAGATAGAAGATCAGGAAGTCGCCGATGATGTGCACCGGCTCCTGGTACGGGAGATTCTCCAGAGCGAAGTGCTTCGCCAACTGGTCGGCGGCCAGCACCGTCACCGCGAGGATCGCGATGAGGGTGCCGGCCGCCGCCGGACGAAGGGGTGCTCGGCCCGACAAGGGCTAGAGGCCCAGCGACGACACCGGCTGTGCGCCGGAGCTCGTCGCCGTGGTCTCGAGGTCACGCAGCTTGCCCTCGATGTAACTGCGCAGCTGGGCGCGGTAGTCGCGCTCGAAGTTGCGGAGCTCGGTGATCTTGCTCTCGAGGCCGGCACGCTCGCGGTCGAGCTTGGCGAGCTCTTCGCGGCCTCGCGTCTCGGCCTCCGACACGATGGTCGCGGCCTGTGCCTTGGCGTCCGAGACGAGCTGGTCGCGCTGGGCGATGCCCTCGGCGACGTGCTCGTCGTGCAGGCGCTGGGCCAGCTCGATGATGCCTGCGCTCGCGGCGGGGGCGGCGGCGACCGGCGCGGCCTCGACGACCGGCGCCGGAGCGGGCTCTGCCGCGCGTGCCGGAGCAGCACCCGACTCGTACGCCGCCAGCTTGGCCTTCAGCTCCTCGTTCTCAGCAACGGCCTTGCGCCACTCGACGACGATCTCGTCGAGGAAGTCGTCGACCTCGTCGGGGTCGAAGCCCTCCTTGAAGCGGACGTGCTGGAACTGCTTGGTGACGACGTCATCGGGGGACAAAGCCATGGTGATTCCTCTTTCGAGCGTCTGGGCCGATGTCGGTACGGTCGCCGGTCGGCGGCCGTTCGTATCAGCAAAGCATAGCCGCGGCGTCTGAGAGTGTCGAAGGACGCCGACACCCCGCGACGCGAACCGTCAGCCGGCGAGAGCCCTCGTGATGCTCAGCAGCACGAAGCAGAGCAGCATCGTCAGGGCGAACCCGAAGTCGATCGCGATCGCCCCGATGCGCAGCGGCGGGATGAACCGGCGGAACAGCTTGATGGGCGGGTCCGTGACCGTGTAGACGATCTCGGCGGCCACGAGGCCGGCCCCGTGCGGGCGCCATTCGCGGTTGAAGAACGGGATCCAGTCGAGGATCAGCCGCGCGAGCAGCACGAAGACATACAGGAGCAGCGCCAGATTGAGGATCGCTGCGATGAGTGAGACGACTGCCACGTAGCCAGATTACGGCTGCGAGAAGGGAACCGAGTCCGGGTCGGCCTGCGCGACCGCACCGTCACCCGACACCGCGACGTTCTCGGGCGACAGCAGGAACACCTTGCTGGTGACCCGCTCGATACGTCCGTAGAGGCCGAGCGACAACCCGCTGGCAAAGTCGATCAGGCGTCGTGCGTCGGCGTCGCTCATCTGCGAGAGGTTGATGATGACGGGGATGCCGTCACGGAAGTTCTCCGCGATGACCTGGGCGTCCCGGTACTGCTTGGGGTGGACGGTCAGGATCTCGTTGATGGCGGCCGGCGCGGGCTGCCGGACGACGGTGGGGCGATGGATCGGGGTCACGGGGGCTGCCGCCTTCTCTACGACCTTCTCGGAAGTGCGGGCACGCGACTGCGGTGCCGGCTCTTCGTATACCTCTTCCTCGTCGGCGAGGCCCAGGTACACCATGGTCTTCTTGAGCGGGTTCGACATCGCATCCTCCGTAGTGCTCATCTGTTCCGAGGTTAACCGCGTTCAGGCCGGGGACCGGTGATTGCCGACCCGATGCGTAGGTGTGTCGCGCCGGCCGCGATGGCCTCGGCGAAGTCGGCCGTCATGCCCGCCGAGATCCATGTCGCGTCGGGCACGACCCGCCGGAGGGAGTCCGAGCAGCCTCGCAGCCGCTCGAACGCGGGCGCCGGCGGCTCGTCCAGCGGTGCGACCGCCATCACGCCGCGCACCCGCAACGACGCCAGTGCCGCCGCGTGCTCGGCGAGGGCTGTGACACCGTCCGGTGAGACGCCGCCGCGTCCCGGGTCGTCGGTGAGGTTCACCTGCAGCAGCACGTCGAGCATGGGATCGTCGTCCTCGGCTGCCGCGTGCAGGGCATCCGCCAGACGGTCGCGATCGAGCGAATGCACCACGGATGCCGCCGCCCGGATCGCGCGCGCCTTATTGGTCTGCGCCTGCCCGATGAAATGCCAGCGCAGACCAGGAAGGTCGCCGACCTCGCCCACCTTGCGACTGAGCTCCTGCTGCCGGTTCTCCCCCACATCGCGCACGCCGAGGCCGTACAGCTCGTCGACGAGCGACGCGGGGTGGAACTTGGTCACCACGATGCGGGTGAGCTCGGACGGATCGCGACCCGCCGCGTGTGCGGCATCCGCGATCCGTCCGTCCACGTCCGCGAGGCGGGAGCATAGATCACCCACGGTCCCTGAGCCTCCTGAGCCTGCCGAAGGGCGAAGGGTTACTTCAGGAAGTCGGGGATGTCGAGGTCGTCGTCGCTGAACGCCGAATCGTAGGACGACTCGGTGACGGCGCCGACGGACACCGGCACGGGCTGCTGCTCGACGACATCGCGGTCCTTCGCGGCCTCTTCGGCGGGTGTCACCGGCAGCGCGGGTGTCGAGACTACGCGTGCGGCCGCGATCGGCTCGATGCGCTGCGACGGCTCGCCACCGTCGAAGCCCGCCGCGATGACCGTGACGCGGACCTCGTCGCCGAGGGTGTCGTCGATCACCGTGCCGAAGATGATGTTCGCCTCGGGGTGCGCGGCCTCCTTGACCAGCTGCGCGGCGTCGTTGATCTCGAAGATGCCGAGGTTGGAACCGCCCTGGATCGACAGCAGCACGCCGTGCGCACCCTCGATCGACGCTTCCAGCAGCGGCGACTCGACAGCGAGCTCGGCGGCTTTGATGGCGCGATCGGCTCCCCGCGCCGAGCCGATGCCCATGAGAGCCGATCCTGCTCCCTGCATGACCGACTTGACGTCGGCGAAGTCGAGGTTGATGAGACCCGGCGTCGTGATGAGGTCGGTGATGCCCTGCACACCGGCCAGGAGCACCTGGTCGGCCGTGGCGAACGCCTCGATCATCGAGATGCCGCGGTCGCTGATCTCGAGCAGGCGGTCGTTGGGCACCACGATGAGGGTGTCGACCTCTTCTTTGAGGCGTGCGACGCCGGTCTCAGCCTGCTGCTGACGGCGACGGCCTTCGAACGAGAAGGGCTTGGTCACGACACCGATCGTCAGAGCGCCGATCGACTTGGCGATCTTGGCGACCACGGGCGCGCCGCCCGTGCCGGTGCCGCCGCCTTCGCCCGCCGTGACGAAGACCATGTCGGCGCCGCGCAGCGCCTCTTCGATCTCTTCGGCGTGGTCTTCGGCGGCCCGTCGGCCCACCTCGGGATCGGCACCTGCGCCGAGGCCGCGGGTGAGCTCGCGCCCGACGTCGAGCTTGACGTCGGCGTCGCTCATGAGCAATGCCTGGGCATCGGTGTTGATCGCGATGAACTCGACGCCGCGCAGGCCGAGTTCGATCATGCGGTTGACCGCGTTGACGCCGCCGCCGCCGACGCCGACGACCTTGATCACGGCGAGGTAATTCTGGTTCTGGCTCATGCCGGCCCCCTGGCTTGTAAACCTTCAACCTCTAGTAGAGGTATAAAGAATTGCCCGGTATGCAATTCCGATGTCTCGAAAGTAAGCGGATGCCGCGCCGCAGCTCGGAACGAGTCGGCGTGTCGCGCCAACCTGAGCGCAAAATGCCGGACGTGGTGGGTCAGCGGACGACGACGGCGTCCGGTGACGAGATGTCGTAGGTGTACACGTCGGCCGGAGGACGGGACGCCATGATCTTCTGCAGCACGAGGGCTTTGGCGGCCGAGCGCTCCGCGCTTCCCCACACGACCTGCGTGTTGGTGCCACCGAGCGTGAGGGTGACGTCATCGGGAGTGGATGCCGACACCGCCGTCACCTGCGCACGGATGTCGTCGGGCAGCGACCTCATCACCTGGCCCGCCGCCGCGAACGCGTCGGACTTCACACCGCCGGCGATCGTGAGGACGGGGGTCCCGGCACTCGGGGTCGCGGACGTCGACAGCGCGACGCCGGCCGCGTCGACGAGCGTGTACCCGGCGCGCGTCTCGATGAGGCCGACGGGCGTGCGCTCGACGATCCGCACGACGAGCTCGTGCGGCGGCCGCGCTTCGAGCGCGTAGGTCTCGACGAGCGGGAACGCGACGAGCGCCTTCTTCACGGCGCTCTCGTCGACGAGCGGCAGCGGCGTGCCGAGCTGCCCCGACAGCGCATCTGCCACCTCGGCCGGCTTCAGCTGTTGCGCCCCCACGATCGAGATCTTCTCCACCCCGAACAGCGGGCTGTACGCCGCACCGACGGTGCCGAGCGCGAGCAGGACGATGGATGCCGCGGCCCCGAGCCAGATCGCGCGCCGCCGCCGCTGGCGCACGGTGAAGCGCCGCACCTCCGCGCGCAGCGCCTTGCGACGGGCGCGGGACGCTCTCCACACCTCGCGGAAGCCGACCTCGTCCTGGCCGCCGCGGTCCGTCGACACAGCGAGGTCGGCGGGAGCATCGGCGGCAGGGGTACCGGCCGCGTCGAGGGCATCCGCCGTGAGCGGGATGACGGGCGCCGTCGGGTGCTCATCGGCGCCGGGCGCGGCACCTCGCGGGTCCGCGTCGGCCGGGCCGACGGCATCCCTCACCGCATCGTCCACCGCGGCGCGCGACGCGGGCGCGACGGCCGGAGCCGTCACGCGCGGGGCGACGGGCGAATGCGGCAACGGCGAGGGACGGCGCATGCGGGCCTACTCCCCCGATGCCGGCGGCGCGACGCTCGACGTCGCGAGGGCCTCGAGCACCTGCGGGATGATGAGGTAGACGTTCCCGCAGCCGAGCGTGATGACGTAGTCGCCGTCGCGCGCGACGGTCGCCGTGTAGTCGGCGGCCTGCTGCCAGTCGGCCACGAAGTGCACGTGCGACGGATCGGCGAACGCGCCGCTGACGAGTTCGCCGGTGACGCCGGGAACCGGATCCTCGCGGGCGCCGTAGACGTCGAGCATCACGGTGTGGTCGGCGTAGCGTTCGAGCACGTCGGCGAACTCGCGGTACATCTCCTGCGTCCGCGAGTAGGTGTGCGGCTGCTGGATGGCGATGATCCGGCCATCACCGACGACCGTGCGGGCGGCGGCGAGGGCGGCGGCGACCTCGGTCGGGTGGTGCGCGTAATCGTCGAACACGCTCACGCCGCGCTCGACGCCGTGCAGCTCGAAGCGCCGGATCGTGCCGGCGAAGCCCTCGACCGCGCGGACCGCGGGCTCGAGGTCGTGCCCGAGGACCAGCAGCACCGCGACCGCGCCCGCGGCGTTGACGGCGTTGTGCGCGCCGGGGATCGGCAGCTGCGCCTCGACTGTCACGCCGTCGTGCGTGATGCGGAACGAGACCGGACCGTCGGTGACGATGTCGCTCACCCGCACGGCGGCATCCTCGGCCTCCCCGAACGTCACCACGTTCGGGTGGGTGAGCTGCGCCGTGACCCGCTGCGCGCCGGCGTCGTCGGACGAGATCACGACGGCTTCGCGCGCCTCGTTCGCGAACCGGGCGAACGCCTCGTAGAACGCGTCGCGCGTGCCCCAGTGGTCCAGGTGGTCGGGGTCGACGTTCGTGATGAGCGCGATCGACGTGTCGTACAGCAGGAACGTGCCGTCCGACTCGTCGGCCTCGATGACGAAGACCTCGTCCGATCCGGTCCCGCTGGAGACGCCGAGCTGCGCGATCACGCCGCCGTTGACGAACGTCGGGTCGACGCCGAGGTCGCGCAGCGCCGTGACGAGCATGCCGGTCGACGTGGTCTTGCCGTGCGCGCCGGCGACCGAGACGAGCCGCCGGCGCCCGCCGATCAGCCAGTGCAGCGCCTGCGACCGATGGATGACGTGCAGCCCGCGCTGCTTCGCCAGCACGAACTCCGGGTTCTCAGGCCAGATCGCGCCGGTGTGCACGACGGTGTCGACGTCGTCGGCGAGGTTCGCCGCGTCGTGGCCGACATACACCGTCGCTCCCAGCTCGGCGAGCTCGCGCAGCGCCTTGCTGTCGGCGCGGTCGGACCCCGACACCCGGATGCCGCGCTCCAGGAACATGCGTGCGAGCCCCGACATGCCGGAACCGCCGATTCCGATGAAGTGGGCGGCGGTGATGTCGTCGGGAATGGGAAGACTGAGATCGGGTCTGATCATGACCCGTCAATCCTAAGTTGGCGAGTGGATGCCGCGGCCCCGGCGCGCCCGGCAGGCCGGGGTGGCGGCATCCGATCTGTATTGACACATTGATACAGAAGACGGCACAATCGGACCGTGGACATCGACCCAGGATTCGCGCGAGCTCTGAACGCCGTGCTGATGCTGATCATCCTGATGATCAGCGTCGGCGTTCTGCTGTCGCTGTCGTCGCGACGATCCGCGTACGCGCGCGCCGACCGGTTCTCGCTGCGGGTGCGCCTGCCCTATGGAACGGAGGAGACCCGTGACTCCGTCGCACATCAGACGCGCGTGCGCGGCATAGCCACGGCGATGACGATGCTCGTGACGGTGCTGATCCTCTCGCCGCTCCTGCTGACACCGCTCGCGACCAGTCCGACCTTTCAGATCGTCGTCATCACGTCGGTCCTCCTCGCCGTCGGATTCGTCTCGGCGATCGTCCAGGTGCGGGAGCGGCTGTTCCACCCGGCTCCGAACGCGACCCGCATCGCGCGGGTGCGCACACTCCATGCGGGCGACTACCTCGATCCGATCCGCCGGCTGCTGCCGGGAGCGCTCACCATCGCGGCGGCGCTCGCCGTCGCAGCACTCCTCCTGGCGTGGCGTCGCACTCCCCCGCAGGTCGACAGCGCATTCGCCACTACCGCGCTGTTCGCCGGGGCGCTCACTGCCTTCGCCCTCATTGCGGCGCCCTTGTTCGAACGGCAGATCCTGGCCCAGCCGCAGCCTGCGAGCGACACGCTCGAGCTCGCCTGGGACGACGCGCTCCGCGCGACGGCGCTGGGAACGCTCCGGCTGACGGTCGCGCTCGCCGCCTGGATGACGTTCGCGCTCGCTGTCGGAGCGATGTGGCTCTCGTCCGACGTCCTGTTCAGCTCTTTCGCGGCGCAGCTGCCGACGTGGGGCATGATCGCCCTGCAGTTCGTCTACCCCAGCACCGGCAGACGTCTTCGCACCGAGCTGTACCCTGACTGGCTTCGTCAGCGGCTCACTCAAGGGACCCCGGCATGATCGTCATCGACCCCGCCTTGCCCGTGCCGCCGTTCGAGCAGCTGCGCGCGGGCCTCGTGGATGCCGTCGCGTCGGGCGAGCTCGGCGCTGGTGAGCGACTGCCCACCGTGCGGCGACTTGCCGAGGACCTCGGCGTCGCACCCGGTACCGTGGCGCGCGCGTATCGCGAGCTGGAGGCATCCGGCATCATCGAGACCCGCGGGCGCAACGGCACGTTCGTCGCGTTCGACGCCGATCCCGCACGCCAACAGCTGCAGCGCGCGGCGGCCGCGTTCGCGGCGCAGGTGCGCGACCTGCGACTCGACACCGATGAGGCTCTGGCTATCGTCACAGCGGCGCTGCGCACTCCCGGCCCCGCCACGGGGTAGGCCCCGCCACGGGGTAGGCGCCGGCGCGATCGCTCCACGCTCCCCCGCCACTCCTGCCGAACTGGCCTTCGCGCACCCGAAGGACCGGGCGGCGGCACCGAGCGACGTCGAGGACGCCGTGGGGTCAGCCCCGCAGGGCCTCGTCGATCATCGCGATCATGTTCTGTGCGCCGTCTCGGGTGCCGACGGATGCCGCAGCCTCCGTCATCGCGGCGCGGCGGGTGTCGTCGGCCAGGAGCGGGACGACCTCGGTGCGCACGCGATCGCCGGTGAAGGCGGCATCCGGGATCAGCACCGCGGCCCCCGCCCGAACGGCGGACGCCGCATTGAGCGCCTGCTCGCCGTTGCCCACCGCGTACGGCACGTACAGCGTCGGGATGCCGAGGGCGCTGATCTCGCTGACCGTCGCCGCACCCGCGCGCGACACGATCACGTCGGCCAGCGCGAAAGCCAGGTCCATGCGGTCGAGGTAGCGGCGGACGGCGTAGCCCGGCACTCCCGGATCGGGGAGCTCGGAGCGTTCGCCCGTCGCGTGCAGCAGCTGCCAGCCGGCGTCGAGCACGTCGCGCCACGCCGCGCCGTGCCCCTCGCCGAACGCCTCGTTCAGGCGCTGCGCGCCGAGTGATCCGCCGAACACCAGCAGCACCGGCTTCGACGCGTCGAGCCCGAAGTGCTCGGCCGCCTCGGCGCGAAGTGCGGCGCGGTCGAGCGTGACGATCTCTTCGCGCAGCGGCATCCCGACCACGCGCGACCGCTTCAGCGGCGTGCCCTCGAACGCGACCCCGACGCCCGCTGCCCGGCGCGCGCCGAGCACGTTCGCCAAGCCGGGGCGGGCGTTCGCCTCGTGCACGACGAACGGCACGCGCTCGCGGCGCGCGGCGACGTACGCCGGCGCCGAGGCGTACCCGCCGAAACCCACGACGACGTCGACGTCGCGGTCGGCGATGTGTCGGCGGACCTGCCCGATCGCGCGCTGGAACCGTGACGGGAACGCAGCAGCGGCCCCGTTCGGCCGCCGCGGGAACGGCACCTTGTCGACGAACAGCAGCTCGTACCCGCGTTCGGGCACCAGGCGCGCCTCCAGCCCCTCGCGCGTTCCGAGCACGAGCACGTCGGCATCGGGATCGCGGTCGCGCAGCGCATCGGCCACGGCCAGGAGCGGGTTGACGTGTCCGGCGGTGCCGCCGCCGGCAAGGAGATACGTCGTCACTCCCCGAGCCTACCCGGCGGGCTCACAAGCACGCGGGCGAAGGGGTCCCGAAGCGCCGCTTCCGCCGCCGTAACCGACACGTGCGGCCCCATCGGGCAGACGTGCCGAACACAGATGGGTCCCGAAGTGTCGATTTGGTCGCCGGAAGCGACATCAGCGGCCCCATCCTCACGCGACCGCGGGCAGAAAGGGATGCCGCCGGCATGGGCCGCCGGCATCCCTCCAGGTCAGCGCACGGCGCGCAGCTTCGCCCGCTCGCGTGCGGCGCGCGCGTCGGCGATCGCAGCTTCACGTCGAGCGACGGATGCCGGCAGAGATCGAGCGAACGCGAGCAGCACGCCGCACGCGACGAGCACCGACAGCAGCGAAGTGCCGCCCTGCGACATGAAGGGCAGCGGCACGCCGAGCACGGGGAAGACACGCAGCACGACGCCGATGTTGATGAGCGCCTGGCCCACGATCCATACGGTGATGCCGCCCGCGGCGATGCGAACGAAGGGGTCGTCGGTCTTGCGGATGATGTGGAACGCGCCGACCGCGAACAGGGCGAACAGCGTGAGCACCACCGCGCATCCGATGAGCCCCAGCTCTTCGCCGACGATCGCGAAGATGTAGTCGTTCGCGGCGGCGGGAAGCCAGTCGTACTTCTCGCGCGAGTTGCCGAGCCCCAGCCCGAAGAATCCGCCGCTCGCGAGTCCCCAGATGCCGTGCAGCGGCTGGTAGCAGTCGTTGTAGTAGTCGGCGAGACAGTTCGGATTGAGGAAGCTGAGGAATCGGCGCATACGGTCGGGGCTGGTCACCGCGAGGAACGCGACCGCGCCTGCCGCGGCGATCGCAGGAAGCACGAAGATGCGCAGCTTGACGCCCGAGAAGAACAGCGCGCCGAGGACGATGAGCACGAGGATCATCGCGGTGCCGAGATCGTCGCCGGCGAGGACCGTCGCGATCGCGAAGCCGGCCACCGGCACGAGGGGGATGAACACGTGCTGCCACTTCGTCAGCAGCGTGCGCTTGCGGAACAGCACGTAGGCGACCCACAGTGCGAGACCCAGCTTGAGGAACTCCGACGGCTGGGCCTGGAATCCCGCGATCGTGATCCAGTTGCGGTTGCCGTCGGCCGAGTGACCGAGAGGGGTGAAGACGAGCAGCTGGAACGCGACCCCGAAGATGAGCGCCGGCCACGCCATCTTCTTGAAGAACGCGATCGGCAGGCGGCTCGCGATGAACATGAGCGGGAGTGCGATCGCGGCGAACGCTGCCTGCTTGATCACGTCCTCCCACGGCGCCTCCCCGCGAGAGGCGGCGATCGCGGAGGTCGCCGACAGCACCATGACGAGTCCGAATGCCGTCAGCAGCAGCGCCGTGGACGCGATCAGCAGGAACTCGCTCGGCACCGGCGCGAACACCCGGCCGAGTGACACCCGCGCGGCGAGCCCGCGCCTGGCGGGCTTGTCGGCCTCGGGTGCATCCGTCGCCTTGGCACGCGGCGCCTTCGCCGCGCGTGGCTCCTTCGGCGCCCGCGGGGGCGTCGACGCTTCGGGCGCGGTCTCAGTCGCCGTCTGACGCGGCGGAGTCGGTCGAGTCGCCCGGGTGCGCGGCGGTTCTGTCGTCGTCACCGGGGACCTCCGTTCCGATCCGTTCCCTCACCGCCGCCGCGAATCGGCGGCCGCGGTCCGCATACGATGCGAACTGGTCGAAGGATGCCGCAGCGGGAGCGAGCAGAACCACGTCCCCGTCACGCGCCACCCCTGCCGCCAGTTCGACGACACGCGCCATGACTCCCTCAGTCTCGACGGCGTCCACCTCGAACACGGGCACCGTGGGCGCGTGTCGCTCGAACGCGGCGACCACCGCGGCGCGGTCGGAGCCGATGACGATGGCCGCCTTGGCGCCCGCCCCCCGGCCTGCCACGAGCTGCGAGATGTCGACGCCTTTGAGCAGCCCGCCGACGACCCACACGGCGCCGGGGTACGCGGCCAGCGACGATGCGGCGGCGTGCGGGTTGGTGGCCTTGGAGTCGTCGACCCACGTGACGCCCTCGTGCCGGGCCACGATCTCGATGCGGTGCGGGTCGAGGCGGAAGCCGCGCAGCGCGTCGCGGATCGCGGCGGGCGGCACGTCGAGCGAGCGTGCCAGGGCGGACGCAGCGAGGATGTTCGCGACGATGTGCGGCGCCGCGAGCCCGAGGCCCGCAAGCTCCTCGACGGTGGAGAGCTCCAGCGCGCTCTTGTGGCGGTCGTCGAGGAATGCCCGGTCGACGAGGATGCCCTCCACGACGCCGAGGTCGCTGGGACCCGGGATCCCGAGGTCGAAGCCGATGGCGCGGGCACCCTCGATCACCTCGGCGTCCTCGACCATGGCCTGCGTGGCGGCATCCGCCTTGTTGTACACACACGCGACGCGCGTGTTGTCGTAGACGTGCGCCTTCGCCGCCCGGTACTCCTCGAACGAGCCGTGCCACTCGAGGTGGTCGTCGGCGAGGTTGAGGCACACCGCTGCGTGGGGCGACAGGGGCTCCGGCGAGTCCTGCAGGCCGAGATACCACAGCTGGTGGCTCGACAGCTCGACGACAAGCGCGTCGAACCCCTCAGGATCGCGCACCGCGTCGAGCACGGGCGTGCCGATGTTGCCGACCGGTGCTGCGCGCAGCCCGCCGGCGACGAGCATCGTCGCGGTGAGGCGTGTGGTCGTGGTCTTGCCGTTCGTGCCGGTGATCAGCACCCAGTCGGCCGGCGTGCCGTCGGCCCGCAGCACCTTGTCGCGCACGCGCCAGGCGAGTTCGACATCGCCCCACAGCGCGATGTCGTTCTCGAGCGCCCATGAGACGAGTGGATGCCGCGGCGCGAACCCCGGCGATGCCACGACGACCTCGGGGTCGAACTCGACGAGCTCGGCCGGCACGGCGTCCAGGGCCCCGGTCCACAGCCGCGCACCGATGACCGGCAGCAGACGCGCGTACTCCTCGTCGGCGCCCTCGGTCACGACGAGCACCTCGGCGCCCAGCTCTGCCAGCGTGTCGGCGGCCGAGAACCCGGTCACCGACAGACCGAGGACGGCGACCCGGAGGCCTTTCCAGTCGGCATTCCAGCTGGTGAGGTCGCGCAGGCGATCCGAGGTCATGTGCGAGAGAGCCATTCGACGTAGAAGAATCCGATGCCCGAGACGGCCAGGAGGCCGGCGATGATCCACATGCGCACCACGATCGTCACCTCGGACCAGCCGCGCATCTCGAGGTGGTGATGGAACGGGCTCATGAGGAACAGGCGCTTGCCGCGCGTGATCTTGAAGTACAGGCGCTGCAGGATGACCGATCCGGGGCCGATGATGAAGACGCCGGCGACGAGCACCGCGAGCAGCTCGGTGCGGGTGAGGATCGCCATCGCGGCGATGACGCCGCCGATCGCCATCGAGCCGACGTCGCCCATGAAGACCTTGGCCTTGGGCGCGTTCCACCACAGGAACCCGACCAGCGCGCCGACGAACGAGGCCGAGACGATGGCGAGGTCGAACGGGTCGCGCGTCGGGTAACAGGCCAGCTGGGCGCCGGGAGACAGGTCGCCGCCTCCCCAGCACGCCTGGTTGAACTGCCAGAAGGCGATGAGGCTGTAAGCACCCGTGACGAAGATGCCCGAGCCAGCGGCGAGGCCGTCGGTCACGTTGGTGCTGTTCGAGAACGCGACGCCGATGAACGAGACCCACGCGAGGTACAGGATCCAGCCGACGACGAGCCCGAGCGCCATGAACGACAGCGCCGGCACATCGCGGAACACCGAGACGAACGGCGATGCGGGCGTCTGTCCGTAGGCGTTCGGCAGCATCAGCGCCACGACGCCGAAGGGCACCGTCACGATGATCTGCCCGACCACCTTGCGCCATCCGCTGAGGCCCATGAACCGCTGCTGGCGCACTTTCATGTAGTCGTCGATGAATCCGACGACGCCGAGGCCGACCATCATCCAGATGACGAGCAGGCCGGAGATCGTGGGCGGGTTGTTGCCGGTGTACGCACCGACGAGGTAGCCGACGATCGTGCCGACGATGAAGATCGTGCCGCCCATCGTGGGCGTGCCGCGCTTGGTCTGGTGGTTGGGGTTGCGGATGTCCTCGGGCGTGCGGATCACCTGCGCCCACCCCCACTTGCGGAACAGCCGCAGGAACACGGGAGTGAGGAAGAGGGTGAATGCCAGCGAGATCGCCGCCGCGGTCAGAAGGGATCTCACGAGAACGATTCTCCCAGACGATCGCCCAGGAACCGCAGTCCTGCCGAGTTGGACGACTTGACGAGCACACGGTCGCCTTCGCGCAGCTCGCCCTGCAGGTAGTCGAACGCCTCGTCGGCGGTCGAGAAGAAGACGGCCTCGTTGTCCCACGAACCCTGGGCGACCGCCTCCAGGTACATGCGACGGGCGCCGTCGCCGACCACCACGATGCGCTGGATGCCCAGGCGCACCGCGAGCAGCCCGACGCGGTCGTGCTCGTCCTCGGCGTACTCGCCGAGCTCGCTCATCGCGCCGAGCACGGCGACCGTGCGCTCATCCGGGCCGGTGATCTGCGCGAGCGTGCGCAGCGCGGCGGCCATCGAGTCCGGGCTGGCGTTGTACGCGTCGTTGATGATCCGCACACTGTCCGAGCCCAGCGGCTGCATGCGCCACCGCTCGGCGATCTCGACGGTCTCCAGGCGCGCCACCGCGTCTGCCAGGCTCACGCCGAGCGTCGTGGCGGCGGCGATCGCGGCCAGGGCGTTCATGACGTGGTGCTCACCCAGCACCTTCAGGCGCAGCGGGAGGGACTGCCCGTCGGCGGTGACCGTGAAGGACGTACCGGATGCCGTCACGACGACGTCGTCTGCCCGCACGTCCGCCTCCGGCCCGCGGCCGAACCAGCGCACCGCCGCACCCTGCTCGGCCGCGATGGGCGCCATCGCGGCGACGCGGGCGTCGTCGGCGTTGAGCACGGCGACTCCCCCGCGCCGCAGCGCCCGCACGAGCTCGGACTTCGCGTGGAACGTCGCCTCGATGCCGCCGAACCCGCCGGCATGCGCCATGCCCACCATCAGCACGACCCCCACGTCGGGGTTCACCAGGCCCGCGAGCCGCGCGATCTCGCCGGGCGCACTCGCACCGAACTCGCTCACGAGGAACCGCGTGCCGTTGGTGACCCGCAGCATCGTGAGAGGCGCGCCGACCTCGTTGTTGAACGACGCCTTCGGCGCGACGGTCTCGCCCTCGCCCTCCAGGATCCGGGCGAGCAGGTTCTTGGTCGTCGTCTTGCCGTTCGAGCCCGTGATGCCCACCACACGCAGGCCGCCGGCATCCCGAACCGTCTTCACGACCACGCGCGCGAGGTCGGCGAGGGCGGCCACGGCGTCCGCCACGACGATCTGAGAAACGGTCCCCACGCCCTCTCCAGACGCCGCTGGCGCGTCGTCCGGAGCCTCTGGGCGCGTGGGCCCAGCCGCCACCCGGTGCTCGACGATCGCCACGGCTGCGCCGTTCGCGACGGCGGCGTCGACGAACAGGTGCCCATCGGTGGCCTCGCCGGGCTTGGCGACGAAGACGCCGCCGGGGGCGATGAGCCGCGAGTCGGTGTCGACGGCTCCCGACACGATGGTGTCGGGCGTGTCGCCGCCGGCGAGGAAGGCCTCGCCCGAGACGGCATGCGCAAGCTGTGCGATGGTGAGCGCGATCATGTGGAGGTGCTCCGTCGGGTCGGTACTACCCGAACTTGGGCAGCAGCACCGGCGACGTCGTCGAGGGCATGACGCGGTAGGTCTTCAGAACCTGGGTCATGGCCTTCTGGAACGCGGTCGCGTTGGCCGCAGACGATGTTACCTTCGTCGGCTCGTCGAGGGTGACGACGACGACGTACTCCGGATCGTCGGCGGGGGCGAACCCGATCATCGTCGTGTAGTAGACGCCGGCCTTGTAGTGGCCGTTCCCGTCGCTCTTCTCACCCGTTCCGGTCTTGCCGCCGATGCGGTACCCCGGGATCTCGACGGCCTTCGCATAGTTGGCCTGCAGGAACACGTTCTCGAGCACTTCGCGCATCTGGGCGGAGGTGCTCTCGCTGACGACGCGCTCGGGCTCGGCGACCTCGGGCTTGACGACGGTGCCGTCGGGCTTGGTGCACGACTCGATGATCTGCAGCGGCATCCTGATGCCGCCGTCGACGATCGCGCCGTACGCGCGCGCCAGCTCGGGCATGGTCGTCGTGACGCCCTGGCCGAACGCGGTGTTGTACGTCGTCTGCGCACCCCATTGGTCAGCAGAGGGCAGGTCGCCAGCCCGCTCGTTGGGGTACCCCGAACCCGTGCCCTGGCCGATGCCGAAGCGAGTGAAGTAGTCGTAGCGCGTCTGCTTGTCGACCTTCTCACTGAATTTAGAGATGCCGGCGTTCGATGAATCGATGAGCACGCCGGTGAGCGTGTAGTCGTAGGCCGGGTGTTGGAACGAGTCGCGAACACGCACGCCGCCCGGGAAGTTCTCCAAGCCCGACGCGGTCACCGTCGACTCCGGCGTCTGGCCGCCCGCATCGATGACGGTGGCGGCGGTGAGGCCCTTGAAGGTCGAGCCGGGCTCGAACCAGTCCAGGAAGATGCTGCTCGTGCGGTCTCCGGCCTCGGCGACCGAGAAGTTGTTCGGGTCGACGGTGGGATACTCGGCGGCGGCGCGTACCTTGCCCGTCTTCACCTCGTACACGAGGATCGCGCCACGTTGAGCCACCATGTTCTGCGTCTGCTCGGCGATGAGCTGCTGCATGTACCACTGCAGGTCGCGGTCAATCGTGAGCTGAAGCGTCCCCCCGTCCGTCGCAGGCGTCTCCTTCTCGGTCCCCGGGATCACGACGCCGTCTTTGCCCTGCTCGTAGGTGAGCTCACCGTTCGTGGCAGCGAGACACGCGTTCTCAGACTTCTCCAGGCTCTCCAACGGCTTGCCGTCGGTGCCAACGAAACCGATCAGGTTGCCCGCCACGGCTCCGTCCGGATAGGCACGGGCCGGGTGCTCCTGGCAGTGGAGGTACGGCACCTTGAGGTCGGCGAGGGCGCGGAACTGCTCGGTCGAGACACCGTTCTTGAGCTTCGCGTACTGGGTCTCAGAGTTCTCGGCCAGCGCGTCTCCGACGATCTGGCGCACTTCCTCAGGCGTCTGGCCGGTGATGGCGGCGACATCGTCGGAGACGTCGGCCCACAGCCGCGCCTTCGACTTCTTCTCGAGGACGGCGGTGTCGATCTGCGTGATCAGGAGCGGGTCGACCTGGCAGTCGTACTGGAGGATGCTGCCTGCCAGGACCTGGCCGTTCGTGTCGACGATCGTGCCACGTGTGCCGTACAGCTTCTCCTTGCCGGCGAACGCGACGTTCAGCGAGTCCTGGACGTGCTCGTCGGCGTTCACGACCTGGATGTCGACGAGACGGACGACGAACCCGGCGAGTACCGCGAGGACGACGGCGAGGGCCACGACGGTGCGGCGGCGGGGGCTTCTCGTGCTTCGTGTCGTCATCAGCTTCTCGTCTGCGTCTCGCGTTCTGTGCGTTGCCGTGGCGGCCGCCGGCGCTGCCGTCGACTCAGTGTGTGCTCGGGGTGGGCAGTCCGTCGGTCATCGGGGGCGGAGTGTTGCCGACCCCGCCGTCGACCGGATCGGCCACCTGGACGGGCAGCCCGCCGATCGTGGCGTCGGGGACGGTGACCAGCGGGGTGTCGGTGATGAGGGCGTTGGCCACCGAGCCGCGTCCGATGGCGTCGACCGACGATGCCCCCATCGCGACCTCCGACGGGCCGAGGATCGCCCCGTCGCTCAGCCGCAGGTAGCTCGGCGCCTCGTTGATGACCATGCCGAGCGCCGAAGCGTTCGCGGCCAGGTACTGCGGCGAGCTGAGCCCGGCGACATCGTCGTAGAGGATCTGCTTCTGGTAGGTGAGGTCGCGCTGCTCCTTGGCGAGCGACGACAGCTCGTACGTGCCCTGCGTCGTCATGAGCGACAGCGACATCTGCGCCGCGGCGATGAGGAACGCCCCGGCGACCGCGACGATGCCGTAGAGCAGTTTCGGTCGACGCCGGCGGGCGGGCGCCTCGACGATCCGCAGGCGCCGGCGCGGGGCACCGGCCCGGTCGGGCGAGGCGGTGCGCCGGGGCAGTCCCTGCGCGGTCAGCGCGGTGGTGCTCACGCGGCGCCTCCTCTTTCGTGCTCAGGCCTCAGCCGCTCGGCGGCGCGCAGCCGCACGGGCGTCGCGCGCGGGTTGACTGCGCGCTCCTCGTCTGTGGCCAGCTCGGCTCCCTTGACGAGCAGTCGGAATCGGGGGGCGTGCTCCGGCAGCTCGACGGGAAGCCCGGCCGGGGCCGTAGATGCCGACGCCTCGGCCAGCGCGCGCTTGACGAGACGGTCCTCGAGCGACTGGTACGACAGCACGACGATGCGCCCGCCGACCGGAAGGATGCCGAGGGCCGAGGGCACCGCGCGGTCGAGCACCGACAGCTCGCGGTTGACCTCGATGCGCAGCGCCTGGAACACGCGCTTGGCGGGGTGCCCGGTGCGCTGGACCGCCGCGGGCGTCGCCGCCTGCAGGATCTCGACGAGGCGTCCGGAACGCTCGATGGGCGCCTCGGCGCGCGCGGCGATGATCGCCCGCGCGTAGCGGCCGGCGAGCTTCTCCTCGCCGTAGCGCTCGAAGATGCGACGCAGGTCGCCCTCGCCGTAGGTCGCGAGGACCTCCGCAGCGGTCGTGCCGGCCGACTGGTCCATGCGCATGTCGAGCGGGGCGTCCTGCGCGTAGGCGAAGCCGCGGTCTGGGACGTCGAGCTGCAGGGACGAGACGCCGAGATCGAACAGGATGCCGTCGGCGTGCGCGAAACCGGCCGACGTGACGGCATCCGCGATCCCGTCGTAGACGGTGTGCACGAACGTGACCCGATCCTGGAAGCGGGCCAGGCGCTCCCCTGCGATGCGCAGCGCGTCGGTGTCGCGGTCGAGGCCGACCAGGTGCAGTCCGGGGAACCGCTCGAGGAACGCCTCGGAGTGACCGCCCATGCCGAGCGTCGCGTCGACGAAGACCGCGCCGTCGCGCTGGAGCGCAGGTGCGAGCAGCTCGATGCAGCGCTCGAGCATGACCGGAGTGTGGATGTCGCGAAGGTTCATGATGTGCCGGTCCTGCCGTTCTGCTCCCCCGGTCCTGATCCCCATCCGCTCTGACCTGGCACCGGGGAAGTGTGCCAGGGCGGGAGCGGCTGGGAGTCGGGGCCTGGGGCGTCAGAACAGTCCCGGGATCACCTCCTGCTCCAGCTCGGCGTAGCTCTCTTCGTTGGCCTCTGCGTAGGTGTTCCACGCATCGGCGTTCCAGATTTCGGCGTGGGCGCCCACGCCGGTGACGACGAGTTCGCGATCCAGACCGGCATAGGCGCGCAGCGGAGGGGGGATGGTGATGCGGTTCTGACTGTCGGGCTTCTCGGCGCTCGCGCCCGAGAGGAACATGCGCAGGAAGTCCCGCGCCTGCTTGTTGGCGAGCGGCGCCTCGCGGATGCGCTCGTGCACCCGTTCGAACTCCGCCTCGCTGAACACGTACAGGCAGCGATCCTGCCCGCGCGTCACGACGACACCCCCACCGAGATCGTCGCGGAACTTCGCCGGGAGGATGACGCGACCTTTGTCGTCGAGCTTGGGTGTGTGCGTGCCCAACAGCATCGGTACATCACACCCCCTTCAGCCGGCCCCCCGGGTTGCTCGCCACTTTACTCCACTCTCCTCCACTTCACCATCGATTCGATGCTGAACGCTCCCTGTGAGCTCCCTGAGGAGGGTCGACGCCCCTCACGCGGGCCGCACTCGGGCAACAAAAAAGCACCGACCCGAAGGTCGGTGCTTCTGTGCCGTTCAGGCCACGGAGCGGTGTCGAGCAGTGATGCTCAGCGCTCCCCCTGCCGCTTGTCCCAGCGGTCGTTCATGCGGTCCATGAACGAAGCGCTGTTGCTCTGGGGCTTGGCCGGCCGCTCTGGTTCGACGGGAGCCTTGCCGGCGCCGCGGCCGGGAGTGATGGCGAGGATGACGCCGCCCAGCATCACGACGAAGCCGATGACGCCGACGACGATGATCTGCAGCGAGACGCCCATGATCAGGCCGCCGATGCCCAGCAGCACGAGGATCGTGCCGTAGACGATGTTGCGATAGCTCAGGGTGCGCCCGCCCTGCGGCGCGCTGACGACGTCCGCGTCGTTGCGCATGAGATGGCGTTCCATCTCGTCCAGCAGGCGCTGCTCCTGTTCGGAGAGTGGCATGCATCCCCCTCTGTACTTCCGGTGGCTCGATTCTACGCGTGCCCTTCGTCACTAGGCTAGGCCCGTGTCCGCACCGGTAGAGCCGATCGAAGCCATTTCCCAGCGAGTCGACACATTCGTCACAGCACAGCGGGCGGGTGCCGTGGATGCCGGCGCCGACGCCGCCCTGTTCTTCGACGCCGCGGCCGACGCGGCGAGCGGCGGCAAACGCCTCCGCGGCCGCTTCTGCCTGGCTGGGTGGAGGGCTGTGGAGGAGGCATCGGGGCCGATCGCCGAGGTGCCCGCGTCGGTCCTGGCCGCTGCCGCCGCGCTCGAGGTGTTCCATGCGGCAGCCCTCGTCCACGACGACCTCATCGACAACTCCGACACGCGCCGCGGCCGCCCGGCCACCCACCGTGCGCTCGAGGTGCGTCACCGGAGTGCCGGCTGGCACGGGGATGCCGACGCGTTCGGCCGATCCAGCGCGATCCTGGTGGGCGACCTGCTCGTGGCGTGGAGCGACGACATCCTCGAAGAGGGCCTCGTCGAAGCCCTGCCCGTACGAGCCGCGGCCGCCCGGCGACAGTACGCGCTGATGCGGCGCGACGTGACGCTCGGGCAGTTCCTCGACGTCGCCGAAGAGTCCGCGTTCGTGACCGAGCCGGATGACCGGCACGCCGAGCGGGCTCTGCGTGTGGCCTCGTACAAGTCCGCGCGCTACAGCGTGCAGCAGCCACTTGCGATCGGGGCGGCGCTCGCGGGGGCCGATGACGCGCAGGCGGCGGCGCTCGCGGCGTTCGGACACCCACTGGGCATGGCGTTCCAGCTGCGCGACGACGTGCTGGGCGTCTTCGGCGATGAACGGGCCACCGGAAAGCCGTCGGGCGACGACCTGCGCGAGGGCAAGCGCACCGTGCTCATCGCCTACACGCGCGAGGCACTGGCGCCCACCGCGCGGCGCATCGTCGACGAGCTCGTCGGCGACTCTGACCTGGATGCCGCACAGGTGGCGTCGCTGCAGCAGACCATCGTCGACTCGGGTGCGCTGGACCGTGTCGAGCGGCTCATCGCCGACTACGCGCACGAGGCCGATCGCGCCCTGTCGGGCGCCCGGCTCGGCAACGCCGCCGTCGGAGAGCTGCGCGATCTCGCGCACGCGGCCACCGTACGCACGACCTGAGCGGGAACGGCTTACGCCAGGGAGCGCGCGACCCGGCGGACCTCGCTCTTGCGACCGGCCAGCAGCGCCTCGATGGGCGCGACGCCGATCGTGTCGTCGGGTGCGAGCAGCCAGTCGATCGCCTCATCGTCCGAGAACCCCGCGTCGTGCAGCGCGAACACGGTGCCCCGCAGCGACGGGAGCGGGTGGCCGTCGACGATGAACACCGACGGCACCTTGAGCGCGCCGTCACGACGCGTCCCCACCAGGTGGAACTCGTCGAGCAGACGGCGCACGCGGCCGAGCGGTTCGCCGAGCACCTCCACCAGATCCGGGAGGGTGAGCCAGTCGGTCTCGTACCGCGAAACTTCGTCAGAGGTCACGAAAGCCACTATCTCAGATGATCGAGGACGGTGGCCTCACCGCCCCTTCTGTCACATGTGTCACAGAAATCACTCCATATGACAGACGTTGACACCTCTCATCATCCGTGACACGGTTTTCGGAGTCGACTGAGGGGGGAAACTCGTGCGACCGAACAGCAGCACCCGCAATCCGATGGGGTCCCGTGCGATCTTCGCCGGCGTGCCCGTGGCAGTCGCCGGGTCGATCGCCTTGACGCTGACCGCCGCTCCCGCGCAGGCCACGACGGTGGATGCCGCGGCCCACGGCGCAGCGGCCGACCTGCCCCGCAGCATCCATCCGCTCGCCACCGTCCCTGTACCGGCCCGTACGGTCGTACCTGCCGCTGTACCTGCCGCCACAGCGGTCGCCGCGCAGGCGGCACCCGCCACCTACACGGTGGTGCCCGGCGACACGGTCAGCCGCATCGCATCGCGCTTCGGGCTGCGCACCGCCGACGTGCTGGCGCTCAACGGGCTCGGCTGGTCGTCGGTCATCTACCCCGGCCAGGTGCTGACGCTCACGGCGGGCGCGACGTCGGCACCGGCCGCGCCCGCGACCCCCGCCGCGCCGTCGACGGGCTCCGGCTCCTACACGATCCAGCAGGGCGACACCATCAGCTCGATCGCGAAGCGCCACGGCGTGACGACGAATGCCGTGCTCTCGGCCAACGGCCTCGGCTGGTCCTCGATCATCTACCCCGGCCAGACGATCACGATCCCGGGCGGCGCCGCACCGGCGGCATCCACTCCCACGGCTCCGGCGGCACCGGCTCCCCCGGCGCCCTCCGCAGGCGGTTCGGCGTACACGATCGTCGCCGGCGACACCATCAGCTCGATCGCGAACCGCCACGGCGTGAGCGTCAACGCGGTGCTCTCGGCCAACGGCCTCGGATGGTCCTCGATCATCTACCCCGGCCAGACGATCACGGTGCCCACCGCGCTGCCCTCGATCCCCGGCCTCACCTCCGAGCAGGTCGCCAACGCGCAGCTCATCGTGCGCATCGGGCGCGAGCTCGGCGTTCCCGACCGCGGCATCGCGATCGCACTCGGCACCGCGATGCAGGAATCGTCGCTGCGCAACGTCACGTGGGGCGACCGCGACTCGCTGGGCCTGTTCCAGCAGCGGCCGAGCTACGGGTGGGGCACCGAGGCGGAGGTCCAGGATGCCGCCCGCGCGACCCGCGCCTTCTTCGGGGGCGCGAGCGACCCGAACGGCGCACGCACGCGGGGCCTTCTCGATGTGCCCGGCTGGGAGGGCCTCGGTTACACGCAGGCGGCGCAGGCCGTGCAGATCTCGGCCTACCCCGACGCCTACGCGCAGTGGGAGGCCCCGGCGGCCTCGTGGCTGGCCGCTCTGGGCTGAACGGCGCCGCGTCGGCGGCGTCCTGCCGCGTCGTGCGGACCGTCACATTACGGTCTCACGAGGTGAGCCGCTCCGCGGGCTCGCGGGTCCGGATCCGTAGACTCTCAGCGTGAGCACGAGTCAGCAGACCGACCCGCTGATCGGCCGTCTCGTCGACGGCCGGTACCGGGTGCGTGCTCGCATCGCCCGCGGAGGAATGGCGACCGTCTACGTTGCCACGGATCTGCGGCTGGAGCGGCGGGTCGCGCTCAAGGTGATGCACTCGCATCTGAGCGACGACACGGTGTTCCAGAGCCGGTTCATCCAGGAGGCGCGCGCCGCCGCGCGCCTGGCCGATCCGAACGTCGTGAACGTGTTCGACCAGGGCCAGGACGGCGACATGGCGTACCTCGTCATGGAGTACCTGCCAGGCATCACGTTGCGCGAACTGCTGCGTGAGCAGCGCCGTCTGACGGTGCCGCAGGCGATCTCGATCCTCGATGCGGTGCTGTCTGGCCTTGCTGCCGCCCACAAGGCCGGGATCGTGCACCGCGACGTCAAGCCCGAAAATGTGCTCCTCGCCGAGGACGGCCGCATCAAGATCGGCGACTTCGGCCTCGCCCGCGCGACCACCGCGAACACCGCTTCGGGCGCGCAACTGCTCGGCACGATCGCGTATCTGGCGCCCGAACTGGTCACTCGCGGCACGGCGGACGCCCGCAGCGACATCTACGCCATCGGCATCATGCTGTACGAGATGCTCACCGGCGAGCAGCCCTACAAGGGCGAGCAGCCGATGCAGATCGCGTTCCAGCACGCCACCGATTCGGTCCCCCGCCCGAGCGTGAAGAACCCGGGTGTCCCCGAGCCGCTCGACGAGCTCGTGCTGTGGTCGACGGAGAAGTCCCCCGACGATCGCCCCGTCGACGCCCGCGAGATGCTGAACCGCCTGCGTGACATCGAGCGCGAACTCGGCGTCGCCCCGGTGGTCACCCGTACGGGTCCGATCGGTGTGGTCGGCGACTCCGCGACGCCGACGGGCGAACTCACCGCGGTGCTGCCGAGCACGGCGACCGGCCCGGTCGCGACCCTCGAAGAGGTCGACAACTCGTCGCGTCTGCGCACCGCCACGCAACGGCGGCGCACACGCGGCGCCTGGCTGCTGGTGCTGGTGCTGCTGCTCGCCGCGATCGCCGGCGGCGTCGGCTGGTGGTTCGGCTCAGGCCCAGGATCGATGGTCGTGGTCGCCGACGTGACGGGGCAGACGTACGACGCCGCCGCGGCCCGCCTCAAGCAAGACACGCTCATCGCCGTCCGGCAGGACGCGAACAGCCTCGACGTCTCGGTCGGCGACGTGATCAGCACCAATCCCGAGCACGGCACGCGCGTCGATCGCGACACCGAGGTGACGGTCGTGGTGTCGGTGGGCCCGGCGGAGGCGACGTTCGATTCCTTCTCAGGGATGCCGGAGGACGATGCCCGCGCGGCACTCACCGGCAAGTCGGTCTCGGTCGCCGATGAGACCGAGAAGTACTTCACCGATGCGACCGATGGCACGGTCGTCGGCGTGTACATCCGCCCCGCAGGAGCCCCCGACGACGGATCGCAAGATGTCGCGTGCACCGACGGCTGCACCG
>Ga0160446_100308_pt1 | contig 28721 bp, 26 predicted proteins | sample HID1973I_E1MG_FD_108200 | JGI IMG/M metagenome (GOLD analysis project Ga0160446, IMG submission 108200) | Enriched mosquito-associated microbial communities from UW Madison campus, WI, USA - HID1973I_E1 MG | ecosystem: Host-associated > Arthropoda: Insects > Digestive system > Unclassified ... | reverse complement strand
TGCGTTGGGGCGACCAGTGCCTCGTCGGCCAGGTCGGTCCGGCGACGGGGGATCCGGTCACGGTCGTGGTCCCGGTCGTGACAGAGGGCACGTGCCTCATCGGCCAGACCCGCCCGATCGACTGGTGACCGCAGCGCACGAGGGCGGTGCGTCCACGGCCGGTAGGCTGGGACGCTGACGTCACATCCAAGGAGAACAGAGACCCGATGGCTGAGTACATCTACTCGATGGTCCGAGCCCGCAAGGCGGTCGGCGAGAAGCTGATCCTCGACGACGTGACCATGGCGTTCCTGCCGGGCGCGAAGATCGGCATGGTGGGCCCGAACGGCGCCGGAAAGTCGACGATCCTCAAGATCATGGCGGGTCTGGACACCCCGTCCAACGGCGAGGCGAAGCTGTCGCCCGGATTCACCGTCGGCATCCTCATGCAGGAGCCCGAGCTGGACGAGTCGAAGACCGTGCTGGAGAACATCCAGGAAGGCGTCGCCATCAAGGCGAAGCTCGACCGGTTCAACGAGATCTCCGCCCTCATGGCGGACCCCGACGCCGACTTCGACGCGCTGCTCGCGGAGATGGGCACGCTGCAGGAGGAGATCGACGCCGCCGACGCGTGGGACCTCGACTCGCAGCTCGAACAGGCCATGGACGCCCTCCGCACGCCTCCCGGCGACGCCGCCGTCTCCAACCTGTCGGGTGGTGAGCGCCGCCGCGTCGCGCTCGCGAAGCTCCTGCTGCAGAAGCCCGATCTGCTGCTGCTGGACGAGCCCACCAACCACCTCGACGCGGAGAGCGTGCTGTGGCTCGAGCAGCACCTCCAGAAGTACGCGGGGGCGGTCATCGCGATCACGCACGACCGGTACTTCCTCGACAACGTCGCGGAGTGGATCGCCGAGGTCGACCGCGGCCGTCTCATCGGCTACGAGGGCAACTACTCGACCTACCTGGAGAAGAAGTCCGAGCGCCTGGCGATCCAGGGCAAGAAGGACGCCAAGCTCGCCAAGCGCCTCGCTGAGGAGCTCGACTGGGTCCGCTCGAACCAGAAGGGTCGCCAGGCCAAGTCGAAGGCGCGCCTGGCCCGCTACGAGGAGATGGCCGCCGAGGCGGACCGCACCCGCAAGCTGGACTTCGAAGAGATCTCGATCCCGCCGGGCCCGCGCCTGGGCAGCATCGTCATCGAGGCCAAGAAGCTCCAGAAGGGCTTCGACGGCCGTTCGCTCATCGACGGGCTGAGCTTCACGCTGCCGCCGAACGGCATCGTCGGCGTCATCGGCCCCAACGGCGTCGGAAAGACGACCCTGTTCAAGACCATCGTCGGCCTCGAGCCGCTCGACGGCGGCGACCTCAAGATCGGCGAGACGGTCAAGATCAGCTACGTCGACCAGTCGCGCTCCAACATCGACCCCAACAAGACGCTGTGGGAGGTCGTCTCGGACGGCCTCGACATCATCACCGTCGGCAAGACCGAGATCCCGTCGCGCGCGTACGTGTCGAAGTTCGGGTTCAAGGGTCCCGACCAGCAGAAGAAGGCCGGTGTGCTCTCGGGCGGTGAGCGCAACCGCCTCAACCTCGCGCTGACGCTCAAGGAGGGCGGCAACCTGCTGCTCCTGGACGAGCCGACGAACGACCTGGATGTCGAGACGCTCCAGTCGCTGGAGAACGCGCTACTCGAGTTCCCCGGCTGCGCCGTGGTGATCACGCACGACCGGTGGTTCCTCGACCGCATCGCGACGCACATCCTCGCCTATGAAGGCACCGACGAGAACCCCGACCAGTGGTACTGGTTCGAGGGCAACTTCGAGGCCTATGAGGCGAACAAGGTCGATCGCCTCGGCGCCGACGCCGCCCGCCCGCACCGGACCGCGTACCGCAAGCTCACCCGTGACTGACACGGCGCGCACGGAGGCCGCTCCCGATGGGGGCGGCCTCCGGCTGCACATCCCCATCCACCTGCGGTGGGGAGACCTCGACGCGTTCAACCACGTGAACAACACGTCGATGCTGAAGCTCCTCGAAGAGGCCCGCGTCCGTGCGTTCTGGGTGCCTGCGCCGGGGGAGCACGCTCCCTCCACGGCGGTGCTCGACTCGAGCATCTTCAGTGGCGTGCTGACCCTCATCGCCCGGCAGGAGATCGAGTATCTCGCCCCCGTGCCCTACCAGCGGCATCCCCTCGATGTGCAGATGTGGTTCGGCAAGGTGGGCGGGTCGAGCATCGAGGTCTGCTACGAGGTCCACAGCCCGGCCGAGACGGCGGACCTGCAGCGCGTGCTCTACGCACGCGCCACGACGGTGATCGTGAAAGTGGATGCCGCCACCGGGCGTCCGCTGCGCCTCACGGCCGCCGAACGCGAGGCGTGGGCGCCGTATGTCGGCGAGCCGCTCCGGTACGCGCACCGCCGCTGAGCACGGGCCCGCGAGGCCACGCAGGGTAGGCCCGTCGCGGCGTCAGCCCGGAGTGGGCCGGTCCTCGGGCACCCGCACCATGATCTCCTGCGCGACGCTGGCCAGCAGCGCGCCGTCGGCGCCGTAGATGCGACCGGTCGCCAGCCCGCGGCCGCCGCGGGCGCTCGGGGATTCCTGGACGTACAGCATCCACTCGTCCACGCGGCCGAACCGGTGCCACCACATCGCATGGTCGAGGCTCGCGACCTTCAAGCCGGGGGTGGTCCACGCGATGCCGTGGGCGCGCAGGATCGACTCCTGGATCGTGAGGTCGGTGAGGTACGCGAGCGCCGCACGGTGGATCGCCGGATCGTCGGGGATCGGGCGCCGCACCCGCATCCAGACCATCTGGTCGGGCCGGCGAGGGCCCTCGACGGTCGTGTAGATCGGTGACGGGATGTGGCGCAGCTCGACGGGCCGGTCGGTGAAGAACCTCTTCGACATCGGGTGCAGGCCGTCCAGTCGCGCCTCGATGTCGGGCAGGTCGTCGGGATGCGGCACGCCGGACGGCATCGGCGCCTGGTGCTCGACGCCGGGGTCCTCGTCTTGGAACGACGCGATCATCGAGAAGATCGGCACGCCGTCCTGGTACGCCTGCGTGCGCCGCGTCGAGAACGAGCGGCCGTCGTGGATGCGGTCGACCGAGAACGTGATGCCCTTCGCCGAGTCGCCCGGCCGCAGGAAGTAGCCGTGCATCGAGTGCACCTTGCGGTCGTCGGGGAGGGTGCGGGATGCCGCCACGATCGACTGCGCGAGCACCTGGCCGCCGTAGACGCGGCCGAGCGGCATCGACTGCGACCGGCCGGTGAAGATGTCCTCCGTCGTGCGCGCGTCGGAGCCGTTGAGGTCGAGCACCGAGAGCATCGACGCGACGGCGTCGGCGGGGGGTTCGGCGGGGTGCTCGGCGTTCACGGGTCTCCTCTCCGGGCGGCGTGCGCCCGTCGTTCCGCTTGGTAGCTTAGGGGGCGATGTCTCCCCGCCTGCTGTTCGCCGATCCCGCCTCCACCGCCGACGCACTCACCTTCGCAGCGCGGGCGGCCCGCTTCACGGTCGAGGGATTGCGGTTGCAGGCCTCGGGTGGCGTGCTGGCGATGACGGCCGCGCCGCTGGCTCCGCGGGGTCTCGGCGACGCGACGCCCACCGTGCTGGCGATGCGCACGCTGTCAGCCGACCCGGAGCTGGTCTGCGACCTCGTCGTCGACGCGTCGGCACTGGCAGCCGTCACCGACGATCCGCTCGCGCTGACCCTGCCCGAGACCGCGCTGTCGGCCGCGTGGGCGGGGATCGCTCCGCCGCGCGGCGGGTGGGAGCCGCAGGCCGGCATCGACGCCTCGGTCCTGGCCGCCAAGGCCCAGGGCGGCATCGCCCGGGTGTCGGACGCGGTGCCGACCGATGCCGGGGAGGACGTCGTCCGGGCCGTGCGCGCCGCCGTCTGGGGAGCGCCGGACGACGAGCTCGGCGGTCTGCCCCTGGGCGTGGCGTTCGCGGCGCTGAGTATGGGATTCATCAGCGGCGCCGAGACTGCTCGCGTCTTCTCGAGCGGCCCCTGGACGCGCGTCACGCTCGACCGCGGCCACATCGTCGTGCGCGGGCCGATGGTGTCGGGTCTCACGCCCGTGCGACGCACCGGTCCCGCCGCCGTCTGACGGCCGGAGCGGCTGCAGCCGTCGACAGCCTCACACGGCGGACGCGGCGGCTCGGCCGGCCACACGCCCCGAGAAGAGGCATCCGCCCACGAACGTCCCTTCCAGCGCGCGGTAGCCGTGCACGCCGCCGCCGCCGAACCCGCTGGCCTCGCCGGCCGCGTACAGGCCGGGCACCGGCGCCCCGTCGGCGCCGAGCGCACGACCCGACAGGTCGGTCTCGATGCCGCCCAGCGACTTGCGGGTCAGCACATGGAGCTTCACCGCGATGAGCGGACCGGAGTCGCGGGCGAGGATGCGGTGCGGGGTGGCGGTGCGGATCAGCCGGTCGCCGCGGAACGCGCGCGCCGATCGCAGCATCGCGATCTGCGCGTCCTTCGTGAAGTCGTTGTCGATCTCGCGATCGCGGGCCTCGACCTCGAGCCGCACCCGCTCGGGATCCAGTGCCTCGCCGCCCGGCAGCGCCTGCATGCCCGCGATGAGGTCGTCGAGCTTCTCGCGCACGACGAAGTCCGCACCCTTGTCCATGAAGGCCTGCACGGGGCCGGCGGCGCCCTTGCCGAGCCGCGACTTCGCCAGCAGACGCACGTCCTTGCCGGTGAGGTCGGGGTTCTGCTCGCTGCCCGACAGCGTGAACTCCTTCTCGATGATCTTCTGCGACAGCACGAACCACGAGTGGTCGTACCCGGTGGAACGCAGGTGCGCGAGCGTGCCGAGCGTGTCGAAGCCCGGGAAGAGCGGGACGGGCAGCCGCGCGCCGGTGGCGTCGAGCCACACCGACGACGGGCCGGGGAGGATCCGGATGCCGTGATCCGGCCACACCGGATCCCAGTTCTGGATGCCCTCGACGTAGTGCCACATGCGGTCGCCGTTGATGAGGCGCGCGCCGGCGGCCTCGGTGACCGGCTGCATCGACCCGTCGACGTAGGCGGGGACTCCCGTGATCATCGTCTGCGGGGGAGTGCCGAGCCGTTCCGGCCAGGCACGGCGGACGAGATCGTGGTTGCCGCCGATCCCGCCCGACGCGACGATCGTTGCCTGCGCGGTGATGGCGAACGTGTCGACGACGTCGCGCGTGCTGGCGACGCCGCGACCCGCACCGGAGGGCTCGAGCACCTCGCCTTCGGCACCGGTGACGACGCCGTCCTGCACCGTGAGCGCGGTCACCTTGTGCCTCGGCAGGATCGTGACACGGCCGTCGGCTTCGGCGGCCTCGACCTCCGCCTGGAACGGGGCGACCAGTCCGGGGCCGGTTCCCCACGTGATGTGGAAGCGCGGCACCGAGTTGCCCGGCCCGATGGCGGTGTAGCCGCCGCGTTCGGCCCACCCCACGATCGGGAAGAACCCGACGCCCTTCTCGCGCAGCCACGCCCGCTTCTCCTGGTGCGCGAACTGCAGGTACGCCTCGGCCCAGCGACGCGGCCACAGGTCTTCGTCGCGGTCGAACCCGGCGTTGCCGAACCAGTCCTGGCGGGCGAGCTCGATGGAGTCGCGGATGCCGAGCCGGCGCTGCTCGGGCGAGTCGACGAAGAACAGGCCGCCGAACGACCACCAGGCCTGCCCGCCGAGATTGGTGCGCGGCTCCTGGTCGACGATCGTGACCTTCTTGCCCGCGGCGACGGCTTCGGCGGCCGCGACGAGTCCGGCCAGCCCCCATCCGATCACGAGCACGTCGGTGTGGTGGGTGGCAGCGGGCATGTCGACTCCTTCGTCGGCCGGGGGAGGGGGTATCAGCGGGTGGGTTCGGTGCCGGTCGGCGGTGCAGCGGTGACCGGAAGGGTCCCTACGGCCCGGTCGCCGGCGGCGGGGCCGATGCCCGACGGCTCGAACGTGTTCACCATGGCGTATGCGGCGCGCTGCAGGTAGTCCCACAGCGTCGTCTCGTGAAGCGGGGGGAGCTCCAGCGCATCGACGGCGACGCGCATGTGGGCGAGCCACCGGTCGCGCGCGTCGGGGTCGACGTGGAACGCGGCGTGGCGCATGCGCAGGCGCGGGTGGCCGCGCTCTTCGCCGTACGTCGTGGGCCCGCCCCAGTACTGCTCCAGGAACGTCGTCAGCCGGTGCTTGGCCGGGCCGAGGTCCTCTTCCGGATACATCGGACGCAGCACCTCGTCGTCGGCGACGCCACGGTAGAACGCGTCGACGAGGCGCACGAACGTGTCGTGGCCGCCGACCTCCTCGTAGAAGCTGATCGGGGTCGCATCCGTCATGACGTCGCTCCGGGACTCGAGCCGGGCTCCTCGCCCGGCGATGCCTTCTTCTTGCTGGTGCGCTTCGGCTTCCACACGGCGCCCTCAGCGGCAGCGGCAGGAGTGACCGGGTTCGGCCGCGTCTTGGGAGGGTTGGCTCCGCGCACGCGCTGGGCGCCCTCGATGCCCGTCGGCATGACGGCCGTGAGAGACGGCAGCGAGATGCCCATCTCGTCGATCGCGTGCTTGAGGCGCATGCGCAGCTCGCGTGCGACGTCGTCCTTGGCATTCGCGCGGGTCTTCATCACCAGGCGGATGACGAGCGCGTCGCCCGAGATCGACTCGAGTCCCCACACCTCGGGCTGTTCGATGACGCGCGTGCGCCACTTCGGGTCCTTCGCGAGGTTTCTCGCGGTGTCGAGCATGACGCGTTCCACCTCGTCGATGTCGGAGTCGACCGACACCGACAGGTCGAGGATGACGCGCGACCAGCCCTGCGACAGGTTGCCGATGCGCGTGATCTCGCCGTTGCGCACATACCAGAGCGTGCCGTTGACGTCGCGCACGTGTGTGACGCGGACGCTGACGTATTCGACGATGCCGGTCGCGAGGCCCAGGTCGACGACGTCGCCGATGCCGACCTGATCCTCTGCGACGATGAAGATGCCGTTGAGCACATCCTTGACGATGTTCTGCGCGCCGAAACCGAGACCGGCGCCCACTGCGGCGGTGAGCAGCGTCAGCGAACCGAGCGCAGTGGGCGCGAGCACATTGATGATGAGCAGCAGCGCGATCACGACGACCGTCACGTTGACGATGTTGCCGAGGATCGAGCCGAGGGTGCGGGTGCGCTGCACGAGCCGCACCGAAGCGAGCGGAGAACGCTCGAGCGCCTGGGTGTCGTCGACGTTGGCCTTGCTCTTCGCACCGTTGACGATGCGACTCACCACCCGGTGGATCACGAGCCGCAGGATCCACACCAGCAGGAATGCGCCGACGATGATGCACACCACGGTCAGGACGTTCCACCCCATGGACACGAAGAAGTCGCCGATGTTCTGCCAGAACGTCGGCGAGGTGACGGGGGGAAGGTCTTCGAGGGGCAGGGAAGTCATCGCCCCCAGCCTAACGAGCGGGGCCTTGGAAAGACCTCAGTGCGTGGGCGGCATCGGATCGTCGTCGCCGAGGAGCCGCAGGCGGTGGGCGAGGATGACGGCGTGGATGCGGTCGCGCGCGCCCACCTTCGCCAGGACCCTGCCGACGTGCGTCTTGACGGTGGACTCGCTGAGGAACAGCTGCTGCGAGATCTCGCTGTTGGTGTAGCCGCGGCCGATCGCGAGGAACACCTCGCGTTCGCGATCGGTGAGGTCGCCTGTCGGATCGGCGATGCCGGGGCGGGCGGGAGGCTGGGCGGCCAGACGGTCGAGCAGCACCCGGGTGATCCGTGGCGAGAGCGGGGTGTCGCCGCGGTGCACGGCGCGGATTGCCGAGGTGAGCTCGGCCCGCTGTGCATCCTTCAGCAGGAAGCCGCTCGCACCTGCATCCAACGCGCCGAACGCGTACTCGTCGAGGTCGAACGTGGTGAGCACGAGGATGCGGGTGTCGGGGGCGGTGCGTGCGATCAGCGCGGTCGCCGCGATGCCGTCGAGCACCGGCATCCGCACGTCCATCAGCACCACGTCGGGACGAAGCCGTGCGGCGAGTTCCGCGGCCTCCTGCCCGTCGCCGGCCTCGCCCACCACGACCAGGTCGTCTTCGGCTTCGAGGACCAGGCGGAAGCCGACGCGGATCAGTGCCTGGTCGTCGGCGATCAGCACCCGGATCGGGGCGGCATCGGTCATCAGGCGTCGTCTCCTTGGGGTGTCTGATCGGCATCCGACACCGGCACGGGAACCGTGGCCCTGAGCTCCCAGCCGCCGTGGCCGTCGGGTCCGGCCGAGAGCGTGCCGCCGATGCGCGCCGTACGCTCGGCGATCCCGCGCAGCCCGAACCCGCCCGGCGCGCGGGACGGCTCGGCCCGGTCGTTGCGGACGGTGACGGTCGTGGCATCCGCGCCGTGGTCGAGCTGCACGCGGATCGCGGTGGCGGACGGGGCATGCCGCATGGCGTTGGTGACCCCCTCCTGCACGATGCGCCCGATCGCGTACTGCGCTGTCTCGGGAAGCTCTGCGGACCCGGTCACGACCAGCGTGGCGGGGTAACCGGCGCGCTGCGCCGCCGCGACCACGTCGTAGGGCGACACCGCGGCGAGCGGTGCGAGCGGTGCGTCCACATCGCCGTCGCGCAGCACTCCGAGCATCGTGCGCATCTCGGTGAGGGCTTCGCGCGCGGTGCCGGCGGCGGCTTCCATCGCGCCCCGGGCCCGTTCGATGTCGGAGGTCGCGATCGCGCCCTCGGCCAGTGCGACGATGACGGTCAGCGAGTGCGACACCACATCGTGCATCTCGCGGGCGATGCGCGCACGTTCGTCCGCGGCGGCGAGTCGGGCACGCTGGTCGCGTTCGACGACCAGCTGACGCGACCGTTCGATGACCGCCTCGAGGTACCTCTTGCGGTTGCCCACGTTGATGCCCACCAGCGCGCCGACCAGCGTCACGACGGCAGCGGCCAGCAAGGCGTTGAGGGCGTCCTGCAGGCTCACCGCGCCGGCGAGGACGAGCAGTCCGCCGACGAGGGCGATCGCGCCCATCCCGGTGCCGTACGCGATCCAGCACAGCCGGCTCGAACCGTATACGGCGACGGCGTAGATCGCGAGGATCAGCAGCGGTGACCCCGCCGCCGAGGGATACGCCAGCATGACGATCTGGAGCAGCACCGCGAGCCCGAACGGGAGAAGGGGCCAGCGGCGTCGCAGCATCAGCGCGGCGGCGGCGCCGATCGCGATCACCATCGAGAGGATGTGGAGCGGTGCGCCCAGGTCGGACCCGGTCGTGCCGACCGGGCCGGCCGTCGTCAGCGCGATGAGCAGGCCGATCGCCGCGACCACGATGTCGGTGAAGAGTGGATGCCTCGCCCAGAACTGCCGGATGACGCCGGGCGGGCGCGGCAACAGCAGCTCCGCATCCGCAGGAGCGGATGCGGAGCTGCCAGGCGCGGCCATGCGGTCGACTCTACGCGTCACGCGTGCGCAGGACTCCCCAGCCGATCAGCAGCGGAACGAGGGTCCATCCCGCGAGGGCGAGCACGGCGGGCACGAGGTCTTCGCCACCCGGTGTGGTCAGGCTGGCCGCGGCGTTCATGGGGAGGTACTGACCCAGATCGACGATCCAACGCCAGCCTTCGCCCGCCATGGTGAACATGGTGACCACGATCGGCAGGACGAACAGCACACCCACCGTCGTCGCGATCGCACCGGCGCCGTTGCGCACGATGAATCCGAATCCGAGGCCGATGAGGGTGAAGGCGACCATCGACAGCACGCCGAATGCGAGCGGGACGATCGACTGCGACGGCTCCGACCAGTCGATGCCTTCGGACAGCAGCGGAGCCGTGGCGACGATCGACACCGCGTACGTCGCGATCGTGACGACCGCCATGAGCGCCGAGACGACGACCGCCTTGGCGACCACGACGGCACCGCGGTGAGGCTCCGCGGTGAGGGTGGAGCGGATCATCCCCGTCGAGTACTCGCCGGTGATCACGATGGCGCCCAGGATGCCCGCCACGAGCATGGTGAACTGGGTAGGCGACAGCACGGCGCTGACCGCCGGAAAGCCCGGGCCGAAGCTCGACGACGCTCCGGCGATCATCATCGAGATGGCGATCGAGAGCGCCGCGGCGACGCCCAGCGACCACCACGTCGAGCGCAGGGACACGAGCTTGATCCATTCGCTGCGCAGCAGATGGCCGAAGGTGAGACGGTACGGCGACGTGGTGCGCGAGCGGGTGGCCGGCTCGGTGGCGAGGGCGGTCATGAGATCTCCTTGGACTTGTACTCGACGGCTTCGCCCGTGAGCGCGAGGTACGCATCTTCGAGCGAGCCGGTGCGGGAGGTGAGTTCGTGCACGGGGATGCCCAGCGACGCGGCGAGGTCGCCGATCGACGCGGCGCTGACGCCGGTGATCTCGGCCATACCGGGCTCGGCGGCGGTCACGGTGACGTCGGGGCCGGATACGGCGGCGGCCAGTTCGCTCAGGCGCGGTGAGCGCACGAGGACCGTGTTGCTCGTCCATGCCCGCACCAGAGCAGACAGCTCCGCGTCGGCCAGCACTTTTCCGCGACCGAGCACGATCACGTGGTCGGCCGTCTGCGCCATCTCACTCATGAGGTGGCTGGACAACAGCACGGTGCGCCCTTCGGCGGCGAGGTGCCGCACGAACTGGCGCACCCAGCGCACGCCCTCGGGATCGAGGCCGTTGACGGGCTCGTCGAGGATCAGGGTGTGCGGGTCGCCCAGCAGGGCGGCGGCGATGCCGAGGCGCTGTCCCATGCCGAGCGAGAACTTGCCGGCACGCTTGTCGGCGACGGATCCGATGCCGGTGAGCTCGATCACCTCGTCCACGCGTGTGCGCCCGATGCCGTGGGTGGCGGCCATGGCGCGCAGGTGGTTGCGCGCCGACCGTCCGGTGTGGACGGCCTTGGCGTCCAGGAGCACGCCGACCTCTGCGAGCGGGGCGCGCAGCTGCCGGTACGGCGTGCCGTTCACGGTGACGCTGCCTGCCGTGGGGCTGTCCAGCCCGACGATCATGCGCATGGTGGTGGACTTGCCGGCACCGTTCGGGCCGAGGAACCCGGTGACCTTCCCGGACTGGACGGTGAACGACACCTCCGAGACGGCGGTCTTGTCTCCGAATCGCTTCGTGAGCTGTTCTGCAACGATCATGCATCCGACACTACGGACGGCTGCCGTCGCCCGCGTCCTCCCGCGGTGCCGTCGTCCGCCCGGCGCGCGGTACCACGGGATGATCCGCCGAGCCGGAACGCCGGATGCCTCGACCCGGCGCGTGCACCGGGTCGAGGCATCCGCTCGACGAGTCCGAAGGGCTACTGGGCGTCGCGGTCCTGGACGGCCAGTGCTCGCTCGACGCCGGCGAGGTTCTCGGCGACCAGCCGGCGGAGGGCCGGCGCGGCGTCCGCGTTGGCCTCCAGCCACGTGCGGGTGGCGCTGCGCAGCGCGACGTCGGCGAGCGGCGCCGGGTACAGGCCGACGATCAGGTACTGCGCGATCTGGTAGGTGCGCGAGTTCCAGATCGGCAGCAGCGCGTCGAAGTAGCGCGCCACGTAGCCGTCCAGCAGGTCGCGACCGGCCGGGTGCACGAACCCGAGAGCCGCGGAGCGCACGATCGTGTTGGGCTGGTCGTCGCGGTCGACGAGCGACGCCCAGGCGGCGTCCTTCGCCTCGCTCGACGGCAGCGCGGCCTGTGCCTGCGCGGCGAACTCGCCGCCCTTCGCGGTGTTGTCGGCCTCGAGCGCAGCGTCGATGTCGGCGCCGGTGACGACGCCGCCCGCGGCGAGCGACACCAGCAGCTGCCACGACAGATCCGTGTCGATCTCGAGACCGGCGAACGTCACTTCGCCCTCACGCACGGCGCGGACCTTGTCCCACTGCTCGGCGGTGGCAGCGGCCGACGCGAACGCCGTCACGAACTGCAGCTGGCTGTCGCTGCCGGCCTCGGCCGCCTGGGCGAGGTCCCACAGCGCATCGGCGACCCTTGCCCGCGTGGCATCGCGCTTCTCGGGCGCGACGTACGAGTTGGCGGCCAGCTGCAGCTGACCGAGGGTGGTGCGCACCGTGGTCGACTCGGTCTCGGCGCCGATGTTGCGCAGCACGAGGTCGACGTAGTCCGACGCGGATGCCTCGGCGTCGCGCGTCTGGTCCCACGCGGCTCCCCACACGAGCGAGCGTGCCAGCGGGTCGCTGATCTTGCCCAGGTGGTCGATCGCCGTCTGCAGCGACTGCGCGTCGAGGCGGATCTTGGCGTACGCCAGGTCCTCGTCGTTCAGCAGCACGAGCGCCGGGCGCTGGTGACCCTTGAGCTCGGGCACCTCCGTGAGGTCGCCGTCCACGTCGAGCTCGATGTGGTGCACGCGCACCAGCGCATCGCCCTGCAGCTCGTAGAACCCGACACCCAGGCGGTGCGGACGGATCGTCGGATAGTCGGCGGGCGCGGTCTGCACGATCGCGAAGCGCGTGATCCTGCCGTCGACGTCCGTGACGATCTCCGGGGCGAGGGTGTTGACGCCGGCGGTCTCGAGCCACTTCTTCGACCACGTCGACAGCTCACGTCCGCTGGTCGCCTCGAGCTCTGTGAGCAGGTCGGACAGCTCGGTGTTGGACCACTGGTTCTTCTTGAAGTACGCCGCGACGCCGCCGAAGAAGGCCTCGATGCCGACCCACGCGGCGAGTTGCTTGAGCACCGATCCGCCCTTGGCGTACGTGATGCCGTCGAAGTTGACCTGTACGTCCTCGAGATCGTTGATCTGGGCGACGACCGGGTGCGTCGAGGGAAGCTGGTCCTGCCGGTACGCCCAGGTCTTCTCCATGGCATTGAACGTCGTCCAGGCCTCGGTCCACTCGGTGGCCTCGGCGGTGGCGATGGTCGACGCCCACTCGGCGAACGACTCGTTGAGCCACAGGTCGTTCCACCACTTCATGGTCACCAGGTCGCCGAACCACATGTGGGCCAGCTCGTGGAGGATCGTGACGACGCGACGCTCCTTCACGGCATCGGTGACCTTCGAGCGGAAGACGTAGGTCTCGGTGAAGGTCACCGCACCGGCGTTCTCCATGGCGCCCGCGTTGAATTCGGGCACGAACAGCTGGTCGTACTTGGCGAACGGGTACGGGAAGTCGAACTTCTCCTCGAAGTAGGCGAAGCCCTGACGGGTCTTGTCGAAGATGTAGTCGGCGTCGAGGAACTGCCACAGGCTCTTGCGGCCGTACACGCCGAGCGGAATGACGCGACCCGAGGAGCTCGTGAGCTCCGAGAACGTGGCCTCATACGGACCGGCGATGAGGGCCGTGATGTAAGACGAGATGCGCGGCGTGGCCTCGAAGGTCCACGTGGCGCTGCCGTCGCCGTGCTTCTTCGGCTCGGGCGTGGGGGAGTTGGAGACGACCTTCCAGGGCTCGGGCGCGGTGACCGTGAACTGGAACGTCGCCTTGAGGTCGGGCTGCTCGAACACCGCGAACACGCGACGCGAGTCGGGCACCTCGAACTGCGAGTACAGGTAGACCTCCCCGTCGACGGGGTCGACGAAGCGGTGCAGGCCCTCACCGGTGTTGGTGTAGAGGCAGTCGGCGTCGATCACGAGCTCGTTCTCGGCGGCGAGATCGTCCAGCGCGATGCGCGAGTCGGCGAACACGCCGGCGGGGTCGATGGACCGGCCGTTGAGGGTGATCTCGCGCACGTCGCGGGCGATCAGGTCGATGAAGGTCGCGGCGCCGGGCGTCGCGGTGAAGCGCACGACGGCGCGCGATCCGAAGATCTCGGCGCCCTTGGTCAGGTCGAGCGCGACCTCGTACGACTGCGTGTCGACGAGCGCGCGGCGCTCCTGCGCCTCGATGCGGGTGAGGTTCTCTCCAGGCACTGCTGTGGCTCCCATGGGTGAGGATGACGGATGATCTCGACGCCTCCGCGATGCGCAGGCCCGTTCCGGCGGCCGCCGTCAGCGCTGCTGGCGCCCACGACAACCGTCCCAGCCTACGTGGTATGCGCGCCGAATCGCCTTCTGACGTGGCTGCGGGCGTGCTCGACCGCAGCCGGCAGGTCGTCGAACAGATGCTTGTGATGGCGGAGCGAGTCGAGCACGCCCACCGTGCGGAACAGCTCCTCGTGCCCCGGCTGCACACCCTTGATCAGCACCGTGACACCGCGGCGCTCGAGTGTCTGCACGATGTCGGTGAGCACGCGGGCTCCCGTCGCATCGACGAGCTCCAGCCGCGACATCCGAAGCACGACGACGGTGACGTCGCGCAGCCCGGTGACAGCGTCGAACACCTTGTCGGCGGCCGCGAAGAACAGCGGACCGTCGACCCGCACGATCGCGATGTGTGCGTCCTCCGGCTGAGCCGAGCCCGGCGGCTGCTCGCGGTGGACCGACGTGGCGCCGGCGAGACCGCGCAGGGCGAACACGCCGGCGAACACGACGCCGATCACCACCGCCACGATGAGGTCGAACGACACGGTCACCATGGCGGTCAGCAGGAATGCGACCGCGTCTGTGCGCGTCGAGCGCAGGACGGAGCGCACGGTGCCGGCATGCACCATCCGCACCGCCGTCAGCATCAGCACACCGGCGAGCGCGGCGAGCGGGATGGCGCCCACCGGCCCCGAGGCGAACAGCACCACGCACAGCAGCACGAGCGCGTGCACGATCGAGGCGAGCCGGGTGCGTCCGCCCGAGCGGACGTTCACGGCGGTGCGGGCGATCGCGCCGGTCGCCGGCATCCCACCGAACACTCCCGACCCGATCGAGGCCAGTCCTTGTCCGACGAGTTCGCGATCGGGGTCGTACGGGCCCGTGTCGGCGAGCGATGCCGCCACCCGGGCAGACAGCAGGGACTCGATCGCCGCGAGGGCCGCGACCGTGACGGCGGGCACTGCCAGGTCGCCCAGCGACCCCGGGTCCATCGCCGGGAGCGTCGGAGCCGGAAGCGAAGCGGGAAGCGGACCGATCACCGCGAGGGGGGTCGGCAGCACGAAGGCGAGCACCGTGACGATCGCGATGCCGATGAGCGAGCCGGGCACCGCGGGATGGATGCGGGGCGCCACCAGCATGCAGGCGACCACGATCGCGACCGCGCCGAGCGCCCAGAGAACATAGGCCGGATCGGCCGCTGCGACGGCCTGCACGGCGGCGACGACGGCGTTGGAGCTGTGCTCTCCGGCACCGCTCACGGTCGGCGACACGAGCAGCGGCACCTGCTGCAGGAAGATGATGACGGCGATCCCGAGCGTGAAGCCCTCGATCACCGGCCACGGGATGAACGACACCGCGCGCCCGAGCCGCAGCAGCCCGGCCGCCAGCACCACCACACCGGCCAGCACGCTGATCGCGGCGACGGCGCCCGCCCCGTGCGACGCGACGATCGGCACCAGCACGACGACCATGGCCCCGGTAGGCCCCGACACCTGCACGTTCGACCCGCCGAGCACCGCGGCGAGGAGCCCCGCGACGATCGCCGTGACGAGGCCCGCTTCGGCGGTGAGTCCCGAGCTGACTCCGAACCCGAGGGCGAGTGGCAGCGCCACGATGCCGACGGTGACACCCGCCACGAGGTCGCCGCGCCAGCTGCGCTTCAGGTCGCGGTAGTCGGCGACCGACGGAAGCAGCGCACGCATCGAGCTCAGCACGCGGGCTGCCGGCCGCGCGGGCGGTGCGGCATCCATACCGGTCATCTGGCGGGCAGGGCCGGCAGCGACCCGGCGTCGGCGAGCAGGTCGCGGTCGTTCGCCAGCACGTCGAGCAGCAGCGCGCGGGCGACCGCGAGCAGTTCGGCGACCTTGTCGTCCGTCAGGCGGTAGTAGACGTGGCTGGCGCGGCGCTCGGACTCGACGAGACGGTGGCGGCGGAGCACCGCGAGGTGCTGCGACAGGTGCGACGCCTCCAGCCCGGTCTCGGCCTGGAGGGCGGCGACACTCACCTCGTCGGCGGCCGCGAGGAGCTCCAGGATGCGGATCCGGAATGGGTGCGAGAGGCCCTTGAACAGCCCGGCCTTGACTTCGTACAGCGGACGCTGCTGACGTGTTAGTGGCATGATGAAATCATCATATCGACGAATCGGCCCCGACGGCGGTGTCAGGATGGAGGGGTGAGCTCTGCCGAACAGCCCCTCGTCCCGTTCGCCTCTCCCGCCGCCGCCTCCGGTGCCCCGTTCGTCGAAGAGCCGGTCGCGTACGACGGCATCCTGCTGGCGGGCTTCGGCGGTCCCGAGGGGCAGGACGACGTCATCCCGTTCCTGCGCAACGTCACGCGTGGTCGCGGCATCCCCGACGAACGCCTCGAAGAGGTCGCCCACCACTACCGTCACTTCGACGGCGTGAGTCCGATCAACGCCCAGAACCGCGCGCTCAAGGCCGCGCTCGAAGCGGAGCTCGCCCGCCGCGGCATCGATCTGCCGGTCTACTGGGGCAACCGCAACTGGTCGCCGTACCTCGATGATGCCGTGAGGGATGCCGCCACCGCAGGCGACACGAATCTCCTGGCCCTTGCGACCAGCGCCTACTCGTCGTTCTCGAGCTGCCGGCAGTACCGCGAGGATTTCGCGCGCGTGCTGACCGACACGGACCTTGCGGGCACCGTAAGCATCGACAAGGTGCGCCAGTTCTTCGATCACCCCGGTTTCGTGCAGCCGTTCATCGACGGTGTGCGTGCGGCCGTCGCCGGGTTCCTCGGCGACGGCGTGGCCCCCGAGGCCGTGCGCGTGCTGTTCTCGACGCACAGCATCCCGACGGCGGACGCCGAGCGGTCCGGACCGCGCGACGGCGACGCGCTGCACCGTGATCTCGGTGAGGGCGGCGCCTACGCGGCACAGCACCTCGCGGTGGCGGAGGTCGTCATGGCTGCCGTAGCGGCCGACATCCCCGGCGCCGAGCGCATCGGGTGGGATCTCGTCTACCAGTCCCGCTCGGGTCCGGCCAGTCAGCCGTGGCTGGAGCCCGACGTCAACGACGTGATCGCGGAGCTTCCCGCCGCCGGTGTCCAGGCCGTCGCCATCGTGCCTGTCGGGTTCATGAGCGACCACATGGAGGTGCTCTGGGACCTCGACACCGAGGCGATGGAGGCGGCCGAAGAAGCGGGCATCCGCGCGGTCCGCACCCCGACCCCCGGCGTGGATCCGGTGTTCGTGTCGGGCCTGGTCGACCTCGTCGAGGAGCGCCTGAGCGGCACGCCCGCCTCCGAGCGACCGCATGCCACCGGGCTCGGTCCGTGGTTCGACGTGTGCCGTCCCGCGTGCTGCGAGAACGTGCGCGCCGGGTTCAAGCCCGCCGCGGCGGGCGTCGCCCCCTGATCCTCACCTGTTCCGACCGGGATGCCGCGACCGCCGGCATCCCGTCTCCACCTGCCCGCCTTCTTTAGGATTGAGCCCATGCGCATCCACATCGCGACCGATCACGCCGGCCTCGAGTTCTCGACGCAGCTGCAGCATCACCTCGCCGCCGCGGGGCATGACGTCGTCGACCACGGCCCGATCGAGTACGACCCGCTCGATGACTATCCGGCGTTCTGCATCCGCGCCGCGCAGGCGGTCGTGCGCGACCAGGCGGCCGGCATCGAGACGCTGGGCGTCGTGTTCGGCGGTTCGGGAAACGGCGAGCAGATCGCTGCGAACAAGGTGGTCGGTGTGCGCGCGGCGCTCGCCTGGAGCATCGCGACAGCCGAGCTCGCGCGCGAGCACAACGACGCCAACGTGATCGCGATCGGCGCCCGCCAGCACACGTTCGAAGAGGCAGCGACCTTCATCGACCGGTTCATCGCGACACCCTTCTCGGGTGAGGAGCGCCACGCGCGCCGCATCGCGCAGCTGGCCGCCTATGAGCAGGACGGCTCGCTGCTGCCCGACCCGCGGGCGACGGTCGGGCGGCCGGACGTGCTCACCGCCGACGACAGCTCGTTCGACCCCGAAGCCGGCTGACCCGATGCCCGAGGGCCATTCCGTCCACCGCATCGCCCGTCAGTTCGACCGCAACTTCGTCGGCCGCGCGGTCACCGCCTCCAGCCCGCAAGGCCGGTTCGCCGAGGGCGCGGCGATCCTGAGCGGCCGCACGGCGACCGCGGTGCGGGCGGTCGGCAAGCAGATGTTCCTCGAGTTCGACGACGACCTGTGGCTGCGCGTGCACCTCGGCATGTATGGCGCGTGGGACTTCGCCGGAGAGATCCTGGTCGATCCGACGATCGCCTCGGCCAACGGCCGCATGGGCCAGACCAACCAGCGCGGCACCGACCTGGGCGACCCGATCCTGGATTCCGCCGGCGAGAACTCGCTCACCTCGATCGGGGCTCCGCGTCGCGCGCGGGTGCACGTGCGCATGTCGGAGCAGACCACCGGGCTCGCCGACGAAGGCGATGAATGGCCGCCGCCCGTCGTCGGTCAGGTGCGCCTGCGGCTGCTGACCGACGCGACCTGCGCGGACCTGCGCGGACCGACCGCGTGCGAGCTGCAGACGCCGGACGAGGTCGCCGCCACGATCGCCAAACTCGGCCCCGATCCGCTCGTCGACGACGTGGCGCAGGGCGAGGAGCGCTTCACCGCCGTCGTGCGTCGCAAGCCGACGGCGATCGGCCTGCTGCTCATGGACCAGAGCGTCGTGAGCGGCATCGGCAACGTCTACCGCGCCGAACTGCTGTTCCGGGCGCGGCAGAACCCGCACACCCCGGGCCGGGACGTGCCGGAAGAGATCGTGCGCGACCTGTGGCGCGACTGGGTCCGACTGCTGGCCATCGGCGTCGAGACCGGCCAGATGATGACCATGGACGACCTCGACCCCGGCGCGTACCGCGCGGCGATGGCCAGCCGCGACGACCGGCACTGGGTGTACCACCGCGCCGGCCTGCCGTGCCGCGTCTGCGGCACGGCGATCGTCGTGGAGGAGGCCGCGGGGCGCAAGCTGTACTGGTGCCCGTCGTGCCAGGCGTGAGTCGTCGTCGAGCGCGGCGCGAATAGGCTGAGCGCATGCGCCAGAACCCGAGCTTCGCGATGACCGACGTCGGTGAGATCCGCCGGCTCATCGACCAGAACCCGTGGGTGACGATCGTCAGCGGGACCGAGCAGGGACTGGTCGCCTCGCACTATGCGGTGCTGCTCGACGAGGGTCGTGACGACCTCACGATCGTGGGTCACGTCGGCAAGCCCGACGACCTCGTCCACGGCCTCGGCGAGCGCGAGCTGCTCGTCGTGGTGCAGGGACCGCACGGGTACGTGTCGCCCGGCTGGTACGGCGACGTGCAGAGCGTCCCCACCTGGAACTTCGTGTCGGCGCATCTGACCGGCATCCCCGAGATCCTCACCCCCGAAGAGAACCTCGAGGTGCTCGAGCGTCTCGTGGCGCGGTTCGAGAGCGGGATGCCGCAGCCACGGCTGTTGTGGGCGCCGCCGAACGATCCCGACTTCGTGCGCCGCCTCGAGCGCGGCACCGTGGGCTTCCGGCTGACGCCGACCCGTGTCGTGGGCAAGCGCAAGCTCAGCCAGAACAAGTCCGACGAGATCGTCGAGACGGTGATCGCCGAGCTCGCGGCCGGCGCGAGCCCGTACGCCGACCCGAGGCTCGCGGCCGAGATGCGTCGCGACGTCGACACCCGCAAGGCCGCGCGGTGACGGTCACGCGCGGCGACGCCCCGGACGTCATCGCGAACGCGCGGCTCACCGGCTCGGAGCGCACCGACCCGTTCGGCGACGACGTCGTGGACGTGCACCTCGCCGACGGACTCGTCGTCGACATCGCGCCCGCGGGCGCCCTCCCGCGTCGAGGCACGGTCGTCGACGCGGAGGGCGGCCGGGTGATCCCGGGGCTGTGGGACCATCACGTCCACGTCGTGCAGTGGGCGCTCTCGGCCCAGCGTGTGCCGCTCGGCGGCGCCACGTCGGCCGCGCATGCGGCATCCCTCATCGCGGGCGCATCAGCGCTCGCCGACGGGCGCCGCGTGGGCAGCGGGTTCCGCGACGCGTTCTGGCCGGACGTCCCCGAGCTGACGGTGCTGGACGCAGCGACCGGCGACATCCCGACGTACCTCATCAACGCCGACGTGCACAGCGTGTGGCTCAACTCCGCGGCGCTGCGACGCGAGGGCATCGAGCCGGACGGCGTCGGCCTGCTCCGCGAGGAGCCCGCTTTCGAGATCTCGCGGCGCCTCAACGCCGTCGACGTCTCGGTGTCGGACCCGCTCGTCGCGCGGATGACTCAGGATGCCGCGGCCCGGGGTGTCACCGGGCTCGTCGACTTCGACATGGCGTGGAACGACGATGCCTGGGCACGACGGCTCGCCGGTGGTTTCGATGCGCTCCGCGTCTCGTACGGCATCTATCCGGAGTTCCTCGAGCGGGCGATCGCGCAGGGGCTGCAGACCGGCGACGCGGTCCTCGGCGCGGAGGGCGCGGCATCCGATCTCGTGCGCGTCGGGCCGCTCAAGGTGATCACCGACGGCTCGCTCGGCACGCGCACGGCCGCATGCTCGCACGCCTACCCGGGCGACGCGCACAACCACGGCCTCATCACGGTGGACCTCGCGACCCTCGTCGACCTGATGACGCGTGCGACCGGCGCGGGAATCGCCTCGGCGATCCACGCGATCGGCGACGTCGCCAACTCGCACGCCCTGGAGGCGTTCGGCGTGACGGGCGCCTGGGGCACCATCGAGCACGCGCAGCTCGTGGCGCACGCCGACATCCCCCGGTTCGCTCGGCTCGGAGTGGGGGCCAGCGTGCAGCCGGAGCACGCGCTGGACGACCGCGACCTGACCGACACGGTCTGGGCCGGGCAGACGGCGCAGCCTTACCCGCTGCGCGCGCTCGCCGACACCGGCGCGAACCTGCTGTTCGGCTCCGACGCGCCTGTCGCCCCACTCGACCCGTGGGCTGCGATGGCATCGGCGGTGTTCCGCACACGCGACGGTGGCGAAGCCTGGCAGCCGCAGCAGCGGGTCGACGCGGCCACGGCGCTGGCGGCATCCACGCGAGGCGGTTCCGCCGTCGCGGCACGTGTGCAGCCGGGCGACATCGCCGATCTCGCGGTGTGCGAGCACGACCCGCTCGCCGCGGACGAGGCCGCGCTGCGGGGCATGCGCGTGTCGGCGACGCTGGTGGGCGGCCGCCTCACCCACGTGGCCTGACCGAGGGGCATACGGGGGTCTGCCCCCGTACCGGTTCGGGAGAGCATCGGATGCCGTCACGCCGGCGCCCTCGCGAGGCTGGAGGCATGTCGCACAGCCACCTGCTGTGGCACGAAGACCAGGGCATGATGGGAAAGTTCCTGGTCGTCGAGCCGGGCCGGCAGCCCGCCCTGACTCGCCCCGAGGGAGACACCGTTGACCACCACGACGACTGAACCGGTCCCGCTCCGGCCCGACGCGTCGCGCACCGCGACCACCGGGTTCTGGGCATCGTATGGACGCGCCTGGGTGCACACCCCCGGCAGCGCCCTCTACCTCCTCGCGGTGTTCGTTCTCGCGATGATCTCGGTGAGCGTGCTCGCCTCGCTGTTCTGGACGAGTGTCGGGCTCCTGATCCTCGTGATCGGCCTGCCGCTCATGGTGCTGACGCTGCTGATCGCGCGCGGCTTCGGGGTGGCTGACCGCTTCATGCTGCAGCTGACCGGCCTGCGTGCGATCACCGAGCCGGAGTGGAACCGCGACGCGCCGGGCAACACCGGCTTCTGGGCCACGCTCACGCGTCCGCTCCGCAACGCCCACTACTGGGTCTACCTCACTCACGGCATGATCGTCACGCCGATCATCAGCATCGTCTCGTTCGCGATCACGACGGTGTGGCTGAGCCTCGGTCTCGGCGGGCTCACGTACTGGTTCTGGGGCATGTTCCTGCCGCGCGGGGCCGACGACGGCGACTGGGGCCAGTACGTCGCGACCGGCGTGCCGTGGCTCTTCGGCGGCTGGGACGCCTGGGCCGTCGAAGTCGTGCTGTACCTCGTCGCCGGCATCGTGTTCACGTTCACGATGCCGTGGGTGCTGGGCGGACTCGCGCGTGGTCACCACGCCGTCGCGAATGCCATGCTCGGCCGCTGGAATTCGGACGAGCTGGCAGCCGAGGTGCGCGCCGAGGCGGCCGCGCGTGGAGCGGCCGTGCACGCCGAAGACGTCGCCCTGCGCCGCCTGGAGCGTGACATCCATGACGGCCCGCAGCAGCGCCTGGTGCGGCTGCAGATGGACCTCGCCGCGCTCGAGCGCCGTGCCGAGGCCGGAGAGGCGGATGCCGCCGCCGACCTCGCCCGCGAGGCGCGAGGTCACGCGAAGGCGGCGCTGGACGAGCTGCGTGCCCTGTCGAGCGGCGTCGCCCCGCCCCTCCTGCAGGACCGCGGCCTGGCGGCCGCACTCGACGCGCTCGCCACGAGCTCGCCGCTGTGGGTGCAGGTCGAGGTCGACCCGGCCATCGACCGCTCCGTCAGTCAGGAGGTCGCGCGCACGGTCTACTTCGTCGTCGCCGAGCTCATGACGAACGTCGTCAAGCACTCCGGGGCCACGGCCGCCACGCTCCGCGCGACACTCCGTCGATCGGCGGCCGGCGCGCCGACGCACCTGGACGTGTGGCTCGTCGACAACGGGCGCGGGGGAGCGGCCGTCTCCACCGGGCACGGGCTCGAGGGTCTGCGGGAACGGGTGGCCGGTCTGCGCGGCGTCCTCGTCGTCGAGAGCCCCGTGGGCGGGCCTACGTCGATCGGCGCGCACATCCCGCTGACGGTCACGCCGTGACGGATCCCTATTCTGAGGGGATGGCCGCTTCGTCCACCTCCCACGATCCGTCCGGGCTGCGCGTCGTCCTCTTCGAGGACTCCGTCCTGCTGCGAGAAGGCCTCGTACGGCTCTTCGACGAGGCCGGGTACACGACCGCGGGCGCGTGGGGCGACGCTGAGGACGTCGTGGCACGCGTGCGCGACGCCCGGGCCGACGTCGCCATCCTCGACGTGCGGCTGCCACCGGGGTTCCGCGACGAAGGCATCAAGGCGGCGCTCGCGCTGCGGGCCGCGCTCCCCGGTGTGGGCATCCTCGTGCTCAGCCAGTACGTCGAGGGCGTGTACGCCCGCGAGCTCCTCGCCGGTGGCGAGGGCGGGGTCGGGTACCTCCTCAAGGACCGCGTGACATCACTGGAGGAGTTCTCGGATGCCGTCCGCCGTGTCCGCGAGCGCGGCACGGTGCTCGATCCGCTCGTGGTCCAGGGCCTGCTGTCTGCGCGGCCGGACCCGCTGTCGACGCTGACGCCCCGCGAGCGCGACGTGCTGACGCTGATGGCCGAGGGTCGCAGCAACGCGAGCATCGCGCAGCGCCTGTTCATCGGAGTCGGCGCCGTCGAGAAGAACATCAGCGCCATCTTCGCCAAGCTCGGGCTCGAGGAGTCAGGTACCGAGCACCGCCGGGTGCTCGCGGTGCTCGCCTTCTTGCAGAGCGCGTAGAGCCGCTCGTTGAGCGAGCGAAGCGAGACGAAACGCCCTGAGCCTCCGCGGAAGCTCAGGGCGTTTCGTCTCGCTCGTCACTCGCTCAACGAGCGGATGACGTTACTCGGCGAGGTGCGCGAAGAGGAACCAACGGTCCTTCTCCAGCGTCTCCTTGATGCCGATCGCGATGTCCTGGCTTGTGAGGTCGAACTCGTCGAGCCCGTCGATCGCCTCCTGGACGTGGCCGATGGCGACGTCCATGTCGGTGATCACGTTGCGGATGAGCGCCTCCCACTGGGTGAACCCGGCGGGGACCGTGCTCACGGTCTTCTCCGCCACCGTGCTCGCCCGGGCGTCGATCGGCAGCCCCAGGGCGACGACGCGCTCGGCGGCCTGATCGGCCCCGGCCTGCGCGTTCGCCACGACGGTGTCGAGCAGCTCGTGGATCGCGATGAAGTTCGCCCCGCGCACGTTCCAGTGCGCCTGCTTGCCGTTCACGGCGAGGGCCTGCAGATCGAGGACCACGGGCGTGAGGAACTGCGCGGTCGCGGCGGCGACGTCGGGGTTCGCGGCCGTTGCGGGAACGGTCTTCGTGTTGGTCATGTGTCTCGCCTCCATCGTGCGGAGTGCCGCCGGACGGGCGGTCGTCCTCCGATGACTGCAACGCTACTCACGAGGAGCCATTCCGCAAGCAAGAGAAGGCTGGGCTAATCGGCTGTTCCGACCTGTCGGTGCAGGCACCCCGGCCCGGAGCGGCTAACGTCGATGCGTGCCTTCCGCAGATCACGACCTCGGACCGCAGCATCTCGGTGTCCCCGCCAAGACGGTGACCCGAGAGCCCCACGACCGTTCGCCCGAGCACGCCGAACCCTCGCGCTTCCTGCCGCACGTGCAGGGCCTGCGCGCGATCGCCGTGCTCTGCGTCGTGCTCTACCACTTCTGGCCGGGCCGGATCACCGGTGGCTACATCGGCGTCGACATCTTCTTCGTGATCTCGGGCTTCCTGATCACGTCGCATCTGATGCGGGAGGTGACGGCGACGGGGACCGTGAAGCTCGGGCAGTTCTGGGCGCGCCGCGCCCGGCGTCTGCTGCCGGCATCCCTGCTCGTCCTGCTGTTCTGCGCCGTCGTCGTGATGTCCCCGTACCTCATGCCGACCTCGGCCCTGCCGAACGAGGTGCGCGAGATCCTGTCGTCGACGTTCTACGTCGAGAACTGGTACCTGGCGCTGAACTCGGCCGATTACCTCAACCACTCCGGCTCGCCGACGACGGTGCAGCACTACTGGTCGCTGTCGCTCGAAGAGCAGTTCTACGTGATGTGGCCGCTCATCATGCTGCTGGCGGCATGGATCGGTGTGAAGTTCTTCCGCGGGGCGCGGCGCCGCGCCATCCTCGTGGCGCTCGGGATCGTCACCGTGGTGTCCTTCGCGTTCTGCGTCGTCTTCACCATCACGAACCCGGCGCCGGCCTACTTCGTCACGTTCGGCCGCATGTGGCAGTTCGGCATCGGCGCGATGATCGCGCTCGTGCCGATGCTGCGGGTCCGCAACGCCATCGGCAGCTTCGTGCTCGGGTGGGCCGGCATCCTGCTCCTCGTCTATGTCACCTTCACGTTCGACGGCCAGACGCCGTTCCCGGGCTATATGGCGGCTCTCCCGACGCTCGGCGCGGCGGCGGTCATCGCGGCGTCCAACAGCGACCGCTGGTGGTACCCGACGCGGATCCTTTCGATCCGCCCGGCCCAGTTCGTCGGTGACATCTCGTACTCGCTGTACCTGTGGCACTGGCCGCTCATCATCATCGCGCCGTCGGTGCCGTTCTGGGGCCTCACGATCTACCACCGCGTAGCCCTCCTCCTGCTGTGCTTCGTGCTGGCGTGGCTGACGAAGCGATTCGTCGAGGACCCGGTGCGCGGATGGAAGGTGCTCACCGTACGACGCGCCCGCGTGACACTGTGGTCGTCACTGGCTGCGATGATCGTGGTCGCGCTGGTGGCCGCCACCGCGTGGTTCGTGAACGCGCCGCTGTACAACCAGGGCACGCGCGACATCGCGCAGCTGCAGCAGAACCCGCCCGAGTGCTTCGGTGCGTCATCCGTCCTGGATCCTTCGTGCGAAGGCACCGACTTCGGCGACACCATCCTGCCTGCCCCGGGATTCGCCGGCATCGACCGGCCGGAGGATCCGCAGTGCTTCGTGCAGCTCACCGACTCGCGCCCTGTGTCGTGCCATTTCGGGTCGGACGACCCCGACGCGCCGCGCGTCGCCCTCATCGGCGACAGCCACGCGTACCAGCTGCTGCCGACGTTCCAGCGGATGGCCGAGGCGAACGGCTGGCAGCTCATCACGTGGTTCAAGGGGGCATGCCCGTGGAACACCACACCGCTGTCGACGCCCGGCGCCTTCGGCGCGGCGTGCTCGGACTGGCGTGAGGGCGTGCAGCGCGCGATCGACGACACCGACCTCGACGTCGTGTTCACCGCGGCGATCGCCAACACGCCGTACTCGGCGGCCGGCTACGACTCGCCGCACGACGCGGCCGTCGCGGGCTACCGCGACGCGTGGAGCACGGTCACCGACCGCGGTATCCCCGTCGTGACGGTGGTCGACAACCCGGTGTGGGAGACCGACCCCAACAAGTGCCTGCGCACCCGTGACGCCGCCGAGTGCGACGGCGCGCGCTCGGACGTGCTCGTCGAGAACGATCCGCTGAGGGATGCCGCCATCGGCCTGGACGCGGTGACCCTGCTCGATTTCACCGACGTCTTCTGCGGCGAGGACGCGTGCGCGCCGGTCGTGGGCGGCGCGAACATCTACCGAGACCAGGACCACCTGACCGTCACCTTCGTCGACACCCTGGCGCCCTGGTACACCGAGGCCATCCAGGGCGCGCTCGCCGGTAGGGTCGCACCATGACGGTCGCACCCGGAGCCTCGGTCCTCTTCGCCGCGGGCAGGACCCCCGTGCTCGATCCCACGTCGTTCATCGCGGCAGGGGGCCGGGTGATCGGGGGAGTGACGCTCGGCCCCGGCGCCAGCGTCTGGTACAACGCGGTGCTCCGCGCCGACGGCGACACCATCACGGTGGGCGCGAACAGCAACCTGCAAGACAACGTGTCGGTCCACGTCGACGCCGGCCATCCGGTCGTGATCGGCGAGAACGTCTCGGTCGGCCACAACGCGGTCGTCCACGGCTGCACGATCGGCGACGGGTCGCTCATCGGCATGGGCGCCGTCGTCCTCAACGGCGCGAGGATCGGATCGGGATGCCTCATCGCCGGGGGTGCGGTCATCCTCGAGGGATCAGAGATCCCCGACGGCTCGCTCGTCGCGGGCGTTCCCGGCAAAGTGCGGCGTGAGCTCAGCGACGAGGAGCGCGCCGGCCTGCTGCGCAACGCCGAGCACTACCTCCAGCACATCGAGGAGCACCGCGGCGCGATCTCGGTCGTCTGATTCCCGGGGCGCCGGATCAGTCCCGTGCGGGCGGGTGGTGTTTGCCTCTGTGCACCTCGTAGAGCCGCACATGGCCGGGCCACGACGGATCGTTCGCGATCGGCCGGTCGTCCATGAACGCGCGGATCACGTGCGCGAGCTGGCCGGGATGACTGTAGTTGATGGCGTGCGCGGCGCCCTCCAGCAGGACGACCAGCACGTGGCTGTCGGTCTGACTCGCGATCTCGTCGACACGGTGCGCGTGGGGCAGCAGCGGGTCGCGCTGGCCGAGCACGACCAGGGTGGGGATGCGCAGCTGGAGCAGCCGCTGCAGCGACGGATATCGCGTCAGTGAACGGAACATCCGCATCGTGCTCGGGATGCCGAACCGCACGTAGTCCGGCACCGCCACGCTCGCCATCTTGAACGGCTCCCGCGGGGCGTCGGCCGAGAGTTGGCGGATCGCCCGGTGCAGCGGCTGGTTGTAGAGACCGCCGGCGGGGGAGACGAGCACGGCGCGGTCGATGCGCTCGGGGTAGCGGTGCGCGAACTCGATGATGACGGGGCATCCCATCGAATTGCCCACGAGCGTCGCCTTGTCGATGCCGCGGTCGTCGAAGAAGTGCAGCGCCGCCCGCGCGAGGTCGGGGATGTCGAGCATGCCCTTGCTCTTGCCGCTGCGGCCGAAGCCGGGTAGATCGGGCACGTACGTGTGGAACTCGTCCGACAGCCGCTCGGCCGTGGGCAGAAGATATCGCCCGGACAGCCCGAACCCGTGCACGTGAGCCATCACGCGCGCATCGACGCGCGGATTCGGAGACTCGCGGTAGAACACATCGACGCCGTCGACGCGGGTCCACTTCTCGGCGAGCGTCGACGCAGGGCGACGTGGCAGCTTGCGCGGCTCGCCCGAAGGGCGTGACGATGACGGCGCGTCCATTGCGGCTCCCAGAAGGCATCGAACGGTGATGCCAGTCTGCCGCGCGATCGCGCGGTGCGGGAGTCCCACGCAGAAGCGTGCGCAGATCGGTTTGTGGAGGGGATGACGGGAATCGAACCCGCACCATCAGTTTGGAAGACTGAGGCTCTACCATTGAGCTACATCCCCGCAGCGGCGAGCCGCGGCATCCGTCAGTCTATGGCACATGACGGCGAAGCCCGGCATCGCAGGCGATGACCGGGCGCGTCGGCTAGACTTCTCGGGGCCACTGTGCTTTTCGGAGCACAGAAGGGCGCACGCACGCGTGCGAACCCGCCCGGGGCGTAGCTCAGCTTGGTAGAGCGCCCGCTTTGGGAGCGGGAGGCCGCAGGTTCAAATCCTGTCGCCCCGACATCGGCCCTCAGAATTCCGAACCCCAGACCTTCAGCAGCCGCGCGGTCGCGCGGTCCGATAGAGGAGAAGTAACAGGCATGGTGAACAGCACCGTCGAGAAGCTCAGCCCGACCCGGGTCAAGCTGCACATCACGGTCAGCCCCGACGAGCTCAAGCCGTCGATCAAGCACGCGTACGAGCACATCGCCGAGGACGTCCAGATCCCGGGCTTCCGCAAGGGCAAGGTACCTGCGCCGATCATCGACCAGCGCATCGGCCGTGTCGCGGTGCTCGAGCACGCTGTCAGCGAGGGCCTCGACAACTTCTACCGCGAAGCCGTCTCGGCGCACGAGCTGCGCGTCCTGGGCCGTCCGGCCGCCGAGGTCACCGAGTGGCCGAACGAGAAGGACTTCTCGGGCGACCTCGAGGTCGAGGTCGAGGTGGACGTGCGTCCCGAGTTCGACCTGCCCGCCTTCGAAGGCACGACCGTCGAGGTCGAGGCCGTCGAGGTCGACGAGACCGCCATCGACGAGGAGCTCGACCGTCTGCGCGGCCGCTTCGGCACCCTCGTGACCGTCGACCGTCCCGCCACCTCAGGCGACTTCGTCGAGCTCGACCTCGTCGCCACCATCGACGGCAACGAGATCGACCGCGCCGAGGGCGT
>Ga0160446_100305_pt1 | contig 28810 bp, 24 predicted proteins | sample HID1973I_E1MG_FD_108200 | JGI IMG/M metagenome (GOLD analysis project Ga0160446, IMG submission 108200) | Enriched mosquito-associated microbial communities from UW Madison campus, WI, USA - HID1973I_E1 MG | ecosystem: Host-associated > Arthropoda: Insects > Digestive system > Unclassified ... | reverse complement strand
CCTGCGGTTGACCGGAAGGTCGCTGATCGAATGAGCGCGCGACCCGAACCTCCGACCGACGACGGTGAGGAGCGGATGCCGCCGGCCGGCGCCGCGTCCTCCGCCGCCCCCACCGCGACCTCGGCGCATCCTTCGCTCGACGAGCTGCGCGCCGAGGCGATGGAGTGGGGGCGCAAGCCCCGCGGGCTCGGTACGTGGTACGTGACCGAGCACATGCTCCGCGCCATGCGTGCGTACGGCTGGACCATCGTGGTCGGCGCGCTGGGGCAGCCGATCCTGTACCTGCTGGGCCTCGCGGTCGGACTCGCAGCGCTCATCGACGCCCCGATCGTCGAGAACGGCACCGAGGTCAGCTACCTGGTGTTCGTCGCGCCCGCGCTGCTCATGACGGCGGCGATCTCGGTGGCGACCGAGGAGTTCTCCTTTCCGGTGATGGCAGGCTTCAAGTGGCGGCGCTACTTCTACGGGTTCAGCGCCTCACCGCTGTCGCCCGGGCAGATCGCCGGCGGAGTCGTGGCCGGCGCATCCGCTCGCATGCTGTTCGTGGTGGCCGCCTACTATCTGTTCATCTGGCTCTTCGGTGCTGTGCCCGACCCGACGACGGGCTGGCTGACGATCCCCATCGGCCTGCTCGCGGGTCTGGCGTTCGGCATTCCGTACATGGCATACGCCGCGTCGATCACCGAGGACAAGGGCCAGTTCGCCCTCGTGCAGCGGTTCATCTTCATGCCGATGTTCCTGTTCTCGGGCACGTTCTACCCGCTGACCAACCTGCCCATCTGGCTGCAGTGGATCGGCTGGGTGTCGCCCCTGTGGCACGCGTCGGAGCTCGGTCGGGTCGTCACGTACGACAAGCCCGCCGAGCCCTTCGCCATCGTGGTCCATGTCGGCTTCCTGGTGCTGTTGTCGATCGGCGGCTATCTGATCGGACGGCGCTTGTTCGAGAGGAGGCTCGGCGAATGAGTGTGCTGAGACCGGTCGGTGAGCCTGTCGAACCGCAGCAACCGGGTGGGCAGGCTCCGGTGCGCTCCGGCGGCGTGCGGGCGCTGTGGGCGGGCAACCCCCAGGCGGTCGTGCAGCGCGGACTCATCGCGGCGCGCTCGTCGAGCTGGGCCGTCGTGCTGTCGGGGTTCTTCGAGCCCGTGTTCTACCTCGCGTCGATGGGCATCGGCCTGGGTGCGCTGATCGGCGACGTGCAGACGTCCGGCGGTGTGGAGGTGAGCTACGCGGCCTTCATCGCGCCGGCGCTGCTCGCGACGTCGGCCATGAACGGCGCGATCTACGACTCCACGTGGAACGTCTTCTTCAAGCTCAACTACGGCAAGCTCTACGAGGGCATGCTGGCCACCTCGCTCGGCCCGCTCGACGTGGCGCTGGGCGAGATCCTCTACGCGCTGCTGCGGGGGCTGCTGTACGCGACCGGGTTCATGGTCATCATGCAGCTGCTCGGCCTCAACCTGGCGTGGACGGCGATCCTCGCGATCCCCGCGGTGCTCCTCATCGCGTTCGGCTTCGCGAGCCTGGGCATGGCCGTCACGAGCTACATGAAGACCTTCCAGCAGATGGACTGGATCAACTTCGTGCTGCTGCCGATGTTCCTGTTCTCGGCGACGCTGTTCCCGATCACCGCGTACCCGGAGTGGATCCAGGGCATCATCATGGCCTTCCCGCTGTGGCACGGCGTCGAGCTGGTGCGCGGCCTGACCACCGGCATCCTCACCTCCGCCATGTGGTGGCATGTGCTGTACTACGTCGTCATGGTCGCGGTGGGGCTGGTGTTCACCACCAAGCGGCTGCGCGCCCTGTTCCTCGATTGAGGGGCAGGCGGATCAGAAGCGGCCGCCGCCCGAACGGCGCGAGCTCGAACGGGACCCGCCGGAACGGCGCGACGACGAGCTCGATCCGCTCGAGCGACGCGAGCCGGACCGTGAGCTCGACCCCGATGACCACGAGAACGACGAGTGCGTCGAACTGCTCCACCCGCTGCGCGAGGTGCCGGATGACCACGACCGACCGCCGTCCTGGCCTTCCTCGGAGCCGAAGAGCCATCCCCAGATGCCGCCCTCTTCGGCCGCCTGCCACCCCGACTCCTCGGCCGGCGGTCCGTTGACCTCGTCGCGTGCGATGCGCTCGGCGCGGTTGCCGGCGTCTGCGGCCCTGCGGGCGTGCTCGAGTGCCGCCTCCGGATCATCCGCGGCGCTCGCTTCGGCGAGTTCGCGCTCGGCGTCGGCGAGACGAGAGCGTGCGAGATCACCGATGAGCGCGCGCCGCGGCGTGATGTAGCCGGATGCCGCCGCGATGGTCCGCTGGGCCGTCTCGAGCGCGCGTGGCAACTGCCCCGCGGCGCGGTCGTGGCGAGCCTGCCGATCACGCACCTGGCGGAACGCTTCAGCGAGACGGGTGTCCGCGGCCTCGATGGCCGACAGCGCGGCGGACGGCGTGGTCGCCGCGACGGTGTCCAGCGAGACCTGCGCGGCGTCCGCGGCTGCCGCGAGCGCGGGGTCGGCGGCTGCGTACGTCCGAGCCTCGGCAATGTCTGCGCGCAGGTCGGCGGCGGCCGCGTCCCGAGCCTCGGCAACCTTCGGCAGCGATGCGGCGAGCTGCTCTACGGTTGTCACGAGCTGGTCGATCTGGCCGGCGGCCTGCTGCGCCGCGCGCACATCGACGGCGGCCTCACCCGTGCGCCCCGTCGCGAGTCGCTCACGCGCCTGAGCGAGCTCGTCATCGACGAATGTCAGCAGGGCTCGTGCGCGCTGCAGGGAGTCCCCGGTCCCCGCGACCGCCGCGCTGCCGAACGTCGCCGTCAGTGCGGTGACGGATGCCTCGGCCGCCCCGATCCGTGCCGGTGCGGCTTCGCGTTCCGCGGCGATCCGAGCCACCAGTTCCGGCGCATGCTGTTCGAGGTCGCGCAACGCGTCGAACGCCGCAGACTGCGCGTCGAGCGCGGCATCGGCCTGCTCGCACAGGGTGCGGATCTGTTCGAGCCACGCGTCGACGTCGGCGTCGGCATCCGGGACCTCGTCCTCGATGCGGGCGCGCAGCTGGAACGCCTCGGCGAGATGTGCACCGGCGGTGTCGAGTGCCGCACGGAACTCGGCGGTGGCGTCGTCGCCGAACTGGGCGATCGCGAACCCGAGCTCCTGGGTGCTGGTCTTGACGGCGTCGTCCGTGGTGACGAGCATCGCCCCGACCTGGGCGCGGCGGTCGGAGCGCTCCTGCGCGGCGTGACGGCGCGCCCGTGCCCGCTCGCGGGCGGGCCGCGTGGCGCGCAGAGTGATCCACGCGCCGAGACCCAGCACGATCACCGCGCCGATCCCGACAGGGACGACGGGGAACGGCCGGTCGAGCTCGTCCGCCACGGCCTCCGAGAACGACACGATGCCATCGGCCCAGCGATTCTCGCGCAGCGCCGGAACGAGGGCGTCGCTGATCACGCGATCGATCTGCGAGTTCGACAGGGCGAACCCGTCGTCGACGGAGTAGGCGTAGTTGCGGTCGTCGATAGCGATCGCCAGCAGGAGGTCGTGCACGCCGAGGCCGCTGGCGGACGCCGTCTCGGCCGCCCACTCCGCCGGATCGCGCGGGTCGACGAACGTGTCGGTCACGACGACGTACAGCCCTTCGCCCGTGCGTGCGAACAGCGCGTCGAGCGAGGAGTCGATGCGCTCGATCTCGGCGGCGGTGAGCGTGCCCGTCGTGTCGGTGATGTACGCGCCCTCGACGTCGAGCGGTTCGCCGGCGCGGGCGGCGCCGGCGAACGCACCCCAGGCACCTGCCAGTGCGGCGATCCCGACGAGGAGCGCCATGCCGGCGCGGGCGAGTCTGTGGGCCAGGGGGAGCGTCTGCGGAGTCATGATCGGCGCGAGTCTAGCGATGCGGGCGCCGGCAGCCGATGGGGAACAAGCCCCACCTTCCTACAGCGACCCGGTCGCGCCCACGCCGAGGTCGGCGTTGTAGTCGACGTCCTTGGTCTCGGGGCTGAACAGCAGTGCGACGAAGGTCAGCACGCTCATCGCGGAAAGGTAGATGCCGACGAGCCAGGGGCTGCCCCCGGCGGCAGCCCACAGCGCCACCGCGACGATCGGGGCGAGCGCCGCGCCGAGGATCGACGACACGTTGTACGAGATGGCCGAGCCCGAGTAGCGGACGTTGGTCGGGAACAGCTCCGGCAGGATGGCGCCCATGGGCCCGAACGTGGCGCCCATGAGCATGAATCCGAACACGAGGAACGCCTGCACCAGCGCGCCGGTGAACTTCGGGTCGAGCTGGGGCAGCAGGAACAGGTTGAACGTCAGGCCGAACACGATGATGAGCCCGGTCACCCACAGCAGCAGCCGGCGCCGGCCGATGGCATCCGCGATCGGTCCCGACAGCAGCGTGAAGATGCCGAAGAACACCACGCCGAAGATCTGCATCATCACGAAGTCGGTGTAGCCGAAGCCGAGGCCGGGCACGTAGGTCGCCGCGTCGAAGGGGGTCCCGGCGGCATCGGCGGCGGCCTGAGCGCCCTCGAGCGTGGCCTTCGTGCCGTACGCGAGCGTGAAGTTCGTCATCAGGTAGAACAGCACGTACGTCGCCAGCATGATGAACGTGCCGAGGATCAGGTGCCACCAGTGGTGGCGGACCACGGTGCCCAGCGGGAACTTGCGCAGCGCACCCTTCTCTTCGGCCTTGACGAAGGTCTCGGACTCGACGAGCCGCAGCCGCACCCACAGGCCGATGATCACCATGACGGCCGAGAACAGGAACGGCACCCGCCAGCCCCACGCGAGGAAGTCCGCCGAGCGCTGGCCGGCGCCGTCGGGGTGGGGGAGCAGGAAGTTGATGGCGAGGAACACGCCGTTCGCGATGATGAAGCCGAGCGGTGCACCCAGCTGCGGGAAGGTGCCGTACCACGCGCGCTTGCCCTTGGGGGCGTTCTCGGTGGCCACGAGCGCGGCGCCCGACCACTCGCCGCCGAGCGCGAAGCCCTGCGCGAGACGCAGGAACAGCAGCAGCAGCGCCGCCCACCAGCCGATCTCGTTGAACGTGGGCAGGCATCCGATCAGGAACGTCGCGACACCCATCGTGAGCAGCGACGTCACGAGGGTCGCCTTGCGGCCGAAGCGGTCGCCGAAGTGCCCGAACACGATCGCACCGAGGGGGCGCGCGACCATGGCCGCGCCGAACACGCCGAACGAGGCGAGCAGCGCCGTCGTGTCGTTTCCGGTCGGGAAGAACAGGATCGGGAACACCAGCACGGCAGCGGTCGCGTAGACGTAGAAGTCGTAGAACTCGATCGTCGTGCCGATGAGGCTGGCGAGGATGACGCGGGAACGGGGATTCGCGGGCGCCGTCGGCGCGATCGTGGGGGAGCTCACGGCATTCGACCCTACTCCCGTGGGCGTTCTCGCGTCGGAAAGCGGATGCCGGTGGCCTAACCTTCAGTCTGTCAGAAGGTTGTCGCGAAAAGGCGTAGGCTGACCCGCATGGACACTCTGATCTCGATCCTCCACGTGGGCACCGCGGTGTTCATCGTGGGCCCGATGGCCATCATCCCGATGACGGGTCTGCGCGCGCTGCGGTCGGGCAACGCGGCCCAGGTCAAGACACTCGCCACCTCGACGATGATCTTCTCGTGGCTGTCGCTGCTGACCTTCGTGTTCGGGTTCGGTGCCATGGCGATGGCCCCCGAGGAGTACGACCTGTCGTTCACGACCCCGTGGATCCTGTGGTCGACGATCCTTTACGCCGTGGCGTTCCTGCTGAACGTGATCGTCGTCGTGCCGCAGATGCGCAAGGCCGCCGCCGCGATCGCGGCGGCACCCGATGGTGCCGCGCCGACCAAGCCCGCCGGCTACGGCGCGATCGCCGCGAGCAACGGCATCGCGTCTCTGCTGTTGGTGGTCGTCGTGATCCTCATGATCTGGAAGCCCTGACCCCAGAGAACCGAAAGTGGATGCCGCGACCTCGGGCCGCGGCATCCACTTGTCGTTTCGGGCGGTGCCCGGTCACTGAGCCTGTCGGAGTGCCCGCAGCGCGAGTGCCGTGCGGATCGCGGCGTCGGCGGCCTCGAAGCCCTTGTCCTCCTGGGAACCAGGAAGCCCCGCCCGGGCGATGCCCTGCGCCTCATCGTCGAGCGTCAGCACGCCGAACCCGACCGGCTTGCCGGTGTCGAGGGCGACGCGAGTGAGGCCGTCGGTGGCGGCGTTCGACACGAACTCGAAGTGGGGCGTCCCGCCGCGGATGATGACGCCGAGCGCCACCACCGCGTCGGCGCCGGCATTCAGCGCGGCCTTCGCGACCACGGGCAGCTCGAACGAGCCCGGCACGCGCACCACGCGGGAGTCCGCGCCGGATGCGTCCAGCGCGCGCTGTGCGCCCGCGATGAGTCCGTCGGTGATCGTCTCGTGCCACGTGCCGGCGATCACGACGACGTCCAGACCCGTCGCGTCGACCGTTCCGGTGGCCTGGGGAGCGCCCTTGCCGCTCATGCCTGTGCTCCTTCGTTGTGCGTCGCGCCGTCGTGCATGTGGGCCAGCGCGTCGGCGAAGTCCTCGTCGGCGATGATGTGGCCCATGCGGTCGCGCTTGGTGGCGAGGTACTGGTGGTTGTTCGGGCCGATGCCGACCAGCAGCGGAACCTGCTCGACGATCTCCAGCCCCAGCTCGCGCAGTTGCTTGACCTTGTCGGCGTTGTTCGTCAGCAGCCGCACCTTCTCGACGCCGAGATCCGTGAGGATGCCGGCGGCCGCGGCGTAGTCGCGGGCGTCGGCCGGCAGACCCAGTGCGAGGTTGGCGTCGACGGTGTCGAGGCCGCGCTCCTGCAGCGAGTACGCGCGCAGCTTGTTGATGAGCCCGATGCCGCGGCCCTCGTGACCGCGCATGTAGATGACGACGCCGCCGTCCTGCTCGATCGCGTCGAGCGCCGCTTCCAGCTGCGGACCGCACTCGCACTTGAGCGAGCCGAACGCCTCGCCGGTCAGGCACTCCGAGTGCACGCGCACCAGCGGCGCCTCGTCAAGCTCGCCCGAGACGACCGCGATGTGGTCGGTGCCGGTGATGCGGTCCTTGTACGCGAGGAAGCGGAACGCACCATGCGATGTCGGCACGTGGGCCTCGGCGCGCAGGCTGACGCGTCGCTTGTGGGCGTTGCGGATCGCCGGGTCGCACGGCGCGTGCTCATCGAGGTAGGCGGCCAGCAGCTCGATCGTGATGACCGGGATGCCGTACTCGGCACCGAGGTCCTGCAGACCGGGCAGGCGCATCATGCTGCCGTCCTCGGCGACGACCTCGCCGATCACGCCGCCCGGAGCGAGCTCGGCGAGCTTCATGAGCTCGACGGCGGCTTCGGTGTGACCGGCGCGCTCGCGCACGCCGCCGTCGACGGCGCGCAGCGGCAGGATGTGGCCGGGGCGGATGACGCTCGTCGGCGTCGAGTCAGGGTTGGCCAGCACGTTGAGGGTGTGCGCGCGGTCGGTGGCGCTGATGCCGGTCGAGACACGGTCGGACGCGTCGACGCTGACCGTGTACGCGGTGCCGCGGGCATCCTCGTTGTTCTCGACCATGGGCGGCAGATCGAGGCGGTCGGCCCAGTCGGCCGGCATGGGCGCGCACAGGAAGCCACTGGTCCAGCGGACGGTCCACGCCACCCATTCGGGCGTCGCGAGCTGCGCCGACAGGATGACGTCGCCCTCGTTCTCGCGGTTCTCATCGTCGGCGACGATGACGGGCCGGCCGGCGCGCAGCGCCTCCAGGGCCTCGGGGATGGTGGCAAGGCTCATTCCGAGCCTCCTTCCGTGGAGAGTGTCGCCTCGCGGAGCGCGGGTGCGGCCGGTGCCGCGAATGAGAGCAGTCTCTGCACGTGGCGCGCGAGGATGTCGGTCTCGAGGTTGACGCGGTCGCCCGCCACTCGGGCGCCGAGGGTCGTGGCGGCGAGGGTCTCGGGGATGAGCGACACCTCGAACCAGCCGTCACCGGGGGCCGCAGCGCTGGCGTCGCTGACGGTGAGCGAGACGCCGTCGACGGCGATCGAGCCCTTGTCGACGACGAGCGGGGCGAGCGCCGCGGGCAGCGCGATGCGCAGCACCTGCCACTGGGCGCCTGGACGAACCTCCAGCACCTCGCCGGTGCCGTCGATGTGGCCCTGCACGATGTGACCGCCGAGGCGCCCGTGCGCCGCGGTGGCGCGTTCGAGGTTGACCGCGCGACCCGGGGCGACCCCGGCGAGCGTCGACATGTCGAGGCTCTGCTTCATGACGTCGGCGGCGAACCAGTCGGGTCCCTGGTCGACGACCGTCAGGCACACGCCGCTGACCGAGATCGAGTCCCCGTGTGCGGCATCCGACACGGCCTTCGGTCCGCGCACCGTCACCCGCACGCCGTCGCCCGAAGGCTCCACCGCGGTGACCTCGCCGATCTCTTCGACGATTCCGGTGAACATCAGTCGTCTCCTTCGATGGGTTCCTGAGGCTGTCGAGGGACGGCGACGTACAGCACGTCGTCGCCGAGGGGGATCACGGATGCCACGGCCAGGCGTCGCGCCTGCCCGATGGTCGTCACGCCGATGTCGTGCAGTGCCAGCCGATCGCCGCCGAGCAGCACCGGTGCGACGTAGGCGAGGACCTCGTCGGCGAGGCCGGCGCGCAGGAACGAACTCGCCACGGCCGGACCGCCTTCGACGAACACGCGCTGCACTCCCCGCAGGCGCAGGACGTCGAGCAGCGCCGGCAGCTCGCGTCCGTCGTCCGTGAAGACGGGGAGCGGATGCCGCCGCACAGCCGCTTCGGACGGAACCGGGCGGCGCCCGAGCACGACCGGGAGCGGCTGGTGGTCGTACAGGGTGCCGTCGGGGCGACGCGCCGTGAGGGCGGGGTCGTCGGCGAGCAGTGTGCCGGTGCCCACGACGATCGCATCGGCTTCCGACCGGCGGCGGTGCACGTCCTCACGCGCGGTGGGGCCCGTGATCCACTGACTCGTGCCGTCGGCGGCGGCGGCGCGCCCGTCGAGGCTCTGCGCCCACTTGACGGTCACGTGCGGACGGCCGAGTCGCTGCACGGTGAGCCACGAGTCCAGCAGTGTGGTGGCCTCGTCCGCCAGCAGCCCCGACTCGACGTCGACACCGGCGTCGCGCAGGCGCGCGGCGCCGCCCGAGGAGTGATCGCCCGGATCCGACACGGCGTACACGACGCGCGTCACGCCCGCAGCGATGAGCGCCTCCGAGCAGGGGCCGGTGCGACCGGTGTGGTTGCAGGGCTCGAGGGTGACGACGGCGGTCGCGCCGCGTGCGGCGCCGGGAGTGAGCCGGGACAGCGCGTCCACCTCGGCATGCGGGGTGCCGGCGCCGCGGTGCCAGCCCTCGGCGAGGACGTCGCCGTCGGGCGACAGCAGCAGCGCGCCCACCTGCGGGTTCACGCCGCGCGGCCCGTTCGCGGCGACCGTCAGCGCCCGACGCATCGCGTCGTGTTCCGCTGTGCTCGCCATCCGGCCGTGCCCTCTCGCTCGTCTGCTGAGGCTCCGGGCAACGGGAAGCGGCGGCGCGCGCGGCGCCGCTCGTGCTTCCTCCCATCCGGACTAGCGACGACTGCTCGTCGCATCACCGTCGGTTCCGGAATTCCACCGGATCGACCTCGGCCCCTCCCGTCTGACGGGGTGGATGCCTCGGCTCGCGGACTCTCACCGCCGGTTCGGATTCACACCGACCCCGGAGCACGTTGATGCTCTCGAGTGTAGTCAACGCGGCATCCGTGCATTCATTCCATGTCTTCGCATGAAGCACGGGAGCGGGGCGAGGCGCGGCCCGATGTCGCCGCGTCGGCATAGCCTGGAGGTGGGGACGGTGAGGCTCTTGACGACGACACGGGGATTCGACGAACTGACGGCACGACCGTACGCGGACGTGCTGATCATCGGGGGCGGGATCAACGGTCTCGCCACCTTCCGCGATCTGGCGCTGCAGGGCGTCGATGTCGCCCTGGTGGAGCGCGACGACTTCGTCGGCGGCGCGTCCGCGGCGTCGTCACACATGATCCATGGCGGCATCCGGTACCTCGAGAACGGCGAGTTCCGTCTCGTCCACGAGGCGGTCACCGAGCGCAATGCGCTGCTGCGCACCGCACCGCACTACGTGCGGCCGCTGCAGACCACGATCCCGATCTTCTCGACGTTCTCCGGTGTGCTGACCGCACCGCTGCGGTTCCTGCGCCACGGCAAGGGCCGGCCGCGCGAGCGCGGTGCCGCGCTCATCAAGATCGGGCTCGTGATCTACGACTCGTTCTCGCGCGGCGGCGGGCTGTTCCGCGGCGGCACCGTGCCGCGGCACACCTTCCACGGGCGCCGCCGTTCGCTCGCACAGCTGCCCGACCTCAACCCGGACGTCAAGTACACCGCGACGTACTGGGATGCGTCGCTGCACGACCCCGAGCGGCTCGCGCTGGACGTGCTGCGCGACGCGCGCGCGGCCGGCGGCGACAGGGCGCGCGCGGCCAACTACACCGCGGCCGTCGGGGCGCAGGGCGGCCACGTGCTGCTGCGCGATGCCGAGTCCGGCCGCGAGACGCCGTTCGCGGCATCCGTCGTCCTCAACACGAGCGGGCCGTGGACCGACCTCACGAACCTCGCGCTCGGCGACCCGACGCGCTACATGGGCGGCACCAAGGGGTCGCACATCGTGCTCGATCACCCCGCGCTGCTGGCCGCGACCGGCGGCCGCGAGCTGTTCTTCGAGAACGAGGACGGCCGCATCGTGCTGATCTACCCGCTCAAGGGCCGCGTGCTCGTGGGCACCACCGACCTCGAGCACGACATGCGCGACCCGATCGTATGCACCGAGGCCGAGGTCGACTATTTCATCGGCCTGATCGCCCAGGTGCTGCCGGAGATCGTGGTGGACCGCGCGCAGATCGTGTACCGCTTCGCCGGCGTGCGCCCACTGCCGGGGCACGGCGACCTGGCGCCCGGCTTCGTCTCGCGCGATTACCGCATCGAGACCGCGCCCCTCATCGGCGGGCAGGCGAGCGTGCTGAGTCTCGTCGGAGGCAAGTGGACCACCTTCCGCGCGTCGGCGGAGCACCTCGCCGATCGTGCCCTCGAGCTGCTCGCGCAGCCGCGCCGCCGCTCGATCAAGGGCGTGCCGATCGGCGGCGGACGCGGGTTCCCGACCACGGAGCGGGCGCGGCAGCAGTGGATCGCCGCCCACGCCGGCGACCTGCCGGCCGCGCGTGCCGCGACGCTGCTCGACCGGTACGGCACGGTCGCGGCATCCGTCATCGCCGCGATCGCGAGGGATGCCGCCGACGCACCTCTCGAGCATGCCGCCGGCTACTCGTCCGGCGAGTTGCGATACCTCGCCGTGGCGGAGTCCGTCGTACACCTCGACGACCTGCTGCTGCGCCGTACGTCGCTCGCCTTCATCGGCGGTGCGACGCGCGAGGCGGCGACAGAGATGGCGGATGCCGTCGCGCCGGTGCTCGGGTGGGACCAGGCCCGTGTCGCGGCCGAGGTCGAGCGCGGCCTCGCACGCGTCCACGCCGCCGACCCCGCGTGGGCCGAGGCCGCGACCCGCTGACTCGGCCGGCGTGCGGCATCCGTCGCTCCCTGCGTGCCGCAACTCCTCATGAGCGGCGCGTCACGTCGACGACGGCCCCGGAATCTCGTGCGCCGCGGCGACCTGAAACCGGGCTCATGCGGAGTTGGGGCGCGTCGGACGGCGGATGGATGCCGCACCGCACGGCTCCCGTACTGCGGGGTGACGCGCGGTAGCGTGGCGGGCACCGGACCCGGCGCGGGTGCCGCCGGGGGAGAAGGAGACGACGTTGTCCGACCACGTGCTGGCGATCGACCAGGGCACGACCTCGACCCGTGCCATCGTGTTCGACCGGGAGGGCGCCGTCGTCGCCGTCTCGCAGCGCGAACACGAGCAGATCTTCCCGCGAGCCGGGCGTGTCGAGCACGACCCGGTCGAGATCTGGACCAGTGCCGAATGGGTCATCGCCTCGTGCCTCACGCGCGCCCGGATCACGGCATCCGACGTCGCTGCGATCGGCGTGACGAACCAGCGCGAGAGCGCGATCGTCTGGGAGAAGCGCACCGGCCGCCCGGTGCACAACGCGATCGTCTGGCAGGACACCCGCACCCAGCCCCGCATCGACGAGCTCTCGGCCGAGGGCGGTGCCGACCGGTTCGCCGACACCACCGGTCTTCCGCTGGCGACGTACTTCTCGGCATCCAAGGTCGCCTGGATCCTCGACAACGTGCCCGGCACCCGGGCCGCCGCCGAGGCGGGCGAGCTGCTGTTCGGCACCCCCGACACGTGGGTCGTCTGGAACCTCACCGGCGGCGCACGCGGCGGCATCCACGTCACCGACGTCACCAACGCCTCGCGCACCCTGCTGATGGACCTGCGCACGCTGGACTGGTCGGACGAGCTGCTCGCGGTGTGGGGCATCCCGCGGGCGATGATGCCCGAGATCCGCTCGTCGTCCGAGGTCGTCGGTCACTCGCAGCTGCCGTCGGTGCTCGACGGCGTGCCGATCGCGGGCATCCTGGGCGATCAGCAGGCCGCCACGTTCGGCCAGGCCGCGTTCGATGCGGGGGAGTCCAAGAACACCTACGGCACCGGCAACTTCCTGCTCGTGAACACCGGCACCGACATCGTGCGTTCGCGCAGCGGCCTCATCACGACCGTCGGCTACCGGATCGGCGCCGAGCCCGCGCGCTACGCCCTGGAGGGCTCGATCGCCGTCACCGGCTCGCTCGTGCAGTGGCTGCGCGACAATCTCGGCATCATCCAGCGTTCCGAAGACGTCGAGACCCTCGCCGCGAGCGTCGACGACAACGGCGGCGCATACTTCGTGCCCGCCTTCTCTGGGCTGTTCGCCCCGTATTGGCGCCCCGACGCGCGCGGGGCGCTCGTCGGTCTCACCCGCTACGTCAACAAGGCACACATCGCCCGCGCCGCGCTGGAGTCCACGGCGTTCCAGACCCGCGACGTCATCGACGCCGTCGTCGCCGACACCGGCCGCACCCTCGATGAGCTGCGTGTCGACGGAGGCATGACCCGCGACGACCTGCTCATGCAGTTCCAGGCCGACATCCTCGGCATCCCCGTCGTGCGCCCGAAGGTCGTCGAGACGACGGCGCTCGGTGCCGCCTACGCCGCAGGACTCGCGACCGGCGTGTGGCGCGACCTTGACGAGTTGCGCGCCCACTGGCGCGAGGACGCCCGCTTCGAACCTCGGATGCCGTCCGACGAGCGCGAACGTCGGTACCGGCAGTGGCGCAAGGCCGTGTCGAAGTCCCTCGACTGGGTCGACGACGACGCCCGCGTGCTGATGGACACCGAGGGCTGATCCCGGCTACTTCAGCAGCCGAGACAGGCGGCGGTCCGCGAGGATCTTGCCGCCGGTCTGGCACGTCGGGCAGTACTCCAGCGAGTTGTCGGCGAAGAAGACGCTGCGGACCTCGTCGCCGCAGACCGGGCAGGCCTCGCCGCGTCGGCCATGCACCTGCATACCGCGTCGCTTGGCGTCCTTGAGGTCGGCAGGGGGTTTTCCGGATGCCTCCGACACGGCATCCCGCAATGTCGAGGTCATGGCGTCGAACAGTGTGGTCACGTCGTCCTCGCCGAGCGACGAGGCCAGCGCGTACGGCGACATCTTCGCGGCGTGCAGGATCTCGTCGGAGTACGCGTTGCCGACCCCGGCGATGATCGACTGGTCGCGCAGCACGCCCTTGATCTGCGTGCGCCGACCGGCGAGCAGCGCGGCGAACGCGTCGCGGGTGAAGGCCGGGTCGAGCGGGTCGGGTCCGAGCCGCGCGATGCCCGGAACGTCGGCCGGCTCGCGCACGACGTAGTACGCGAGCGACTTCTTCGTGCCCGCCTCGGTCAGGTCGAACCCTGAGCCGTCCGACAAGGCGACGCGTAGCGCGATGGGCGTCTTGCCGGGGCGGATGATCGTCTGGGGCAGTGCGTCGTACCAGCGCAGCCAGCCGGCCTTCGCAAGGTGGAACACCAGATGCGGGCCGGTGGTCGCCAGGTCGATGAACTTGCCGTGGCGCGCGGCGCCGGTGATCTGCTGTCCATGGAGGGAGTCGATCGGCGGGTCGTACGTCTTGAGCGCAGCGACGTTCGCCACGGTCGCACGCTCGATGCGCACGCCGGCAAGCCGTTCGCCGAGGAAGTCGACGAGTCCCTGCACCTCGGGCATCTCGGGCATGCGCTCATCCTGCCATGCCCGGGCCCTCCAGTCCCCGCCCCTCCAGGCCCCGCCCCTCCCTCCAGTCCCCGCCCCTCCCTCCAGTCCCCGCCCCGCACCCCGGTTCGCAATTCAGTCCAGGCGAGGACGAGCTGATGGGGCGACCGCGTGATTCCGCGGAACGTCGTCGCCTCGCCTCGATGCAGACTGAATTGCAAACGAGAGGCTCAGGCAAGCCGCTTCCTCCACAGCGAGGGTGTGCGGGTGACTGTCAACAGATGCCGGCCGATGGCACCGGCGGCCCGTCGGGGTCCCGCAGTCTGGCCAGCATGACAGTGCTCTCCCGCGCAGACCTGCTCGCCGAAGGGTGGACGGCGAGACAGATCACCGACTCTGTGCGAGCCGGAACGCTCATCCGGGCACGTCGCGGGGCCTACGTGGCGCCGGACGCACCCCGCGACCTTGTGGAGGCCACGCGGGTCGGTGGATTGGTCGGCTGTGTCTCGGCATTGAGGATGCTGGAGATCTTCGTCTTCAGCCGGCCTGCCTTGCACGTCCACATGGTGCGGGGTGCGAGTCGCATGCGCTCGCCCGGCAATCGGAGTAAGCGGCTGGCGCCGCGCCGGGAGCGTCGGATCGTGCTCCATTGGCATCCGCTCCGCGGCGCTCCCGCGGACGGCCGGGTGAGCGTCGTCGACGCGCTGATCCACTCCGTACGCTGTCAACCCACGCGCCATGCGATCGCGTCCATCGACAGTGCTCTGAACAAGGGCCTGCTGCGAATCGAAGAACTCTCGGATGTGTTCGACGGCCTGCCCGCGAGGTATCAGATGCTGCGTCGTCTGGTCGATGGACGGGCTCAGGCAGGCACGGAGACGCTGGTGAGATTGATGGTCATCGGGCTCGGCTGCGCCGTAGAACTCCAAGCCGAGTTCGAGGGGGTCGGATTCGTCGACCTCGTGGTCGACGGCTGGCTTGTGATCGAGTGTGACAGCAAGGAGTTCCATTCGGACTGGGCGCAACAGCTGAAGGACTACCGGCGCGACCTCGAATTGGCGAGGCGAGGGTACTGCGTGCTGCGACTGACAGCTGAAGACATCCTGTACCGGCCCGAAGTCGTGCTCGCATCGATCCGCGGCATCCTCGGGCAGGTCGGCCCCCGTCGATGACTGATCGCCGCTTCGGTCTTGATCCCCGTTCACAATTCAGTCTGCGCGCACGTCGCTCTCCGTCGCAGCCGCATGATCGAGCGGCGCCCGCGCCTGTACGGACACCGGCAGACTGAATTGCGAACAGACGGGCTGCGGCGAGGTCAGCGCGCGCGGCGCAGCAGACCCACCTTGTCGTAGACGTCGCCGAGGGTGCGATTCGCGACGGTCTCGGCCTTCGCCGCGTTCGCCGCGAGGACGCGGTCGAGCTCGGCGGGATCGTCGAGCAGTTCGAGAGCCCGGGAACGCACCGGGCCGAACTCGTTCACGACGACCTCGGCCAGGCCCTTCTTGAAGTCCCCGTAGCCGCGTCCCGCGTACTCGTCCTCGATGGCCGGGATCTGGCGGCCTGTCAGGGCGGCGTAGATCACGAGCAGGTTCGAGACGCCGGGCTTGTTCTCGCGGTCGTAGCGGACCGAGCCCTCGGAATCGGTGACGGCGCGCATGACCTTCTTGGCGGAGGCGGACGGGTCGTCCAGCAACCACAGCACGCCGGCATCGGACTCCGCCGACTTCGACATCTTGGCGGTCGGGTTCTGCAGGTCGTAGATGCGCGCCGTGTCCTGCTGGATGACCGGCGTGGGCACGCGGAAGGTCCGACCGAAACGGCTGTTGAACCGCTCGGCGAGGTCACGCGTGAGTTCGACGTGCTGCTTCTGGTCGTCGCCGACCGGCACGATGTCGGTCTGGTACAGCAGGATGTCGGCGGCCATCAGCACGGGGTAGGTGAAAAGACCCACCGAGGTGGCCTCCGAGCCGTAGCGCGACGACTTGTCTTTGAACTGCGTCATGCGCCCGGCCTCGCCGAAGCCGGTGATCGTCGACAGGATCCAGGCCAGCTCGGCGTGCGCCGGCACGTGCGACTGCACGTACAGGGTCGACTTCGACGGCTCGATGCCCGCGGCGATGTACTGCGCGGCGGTGCGACGGGTCTTCTCGCGCAGGTGCTCAGGGTCCTGTGCGACCGTGATCGCGTGCAGGTCGACGACCGAGAAGAACGCGTCGTACGACTGCTGCAGATCGCGCCACTGCATGAGCGCCCCGATGTAGTTGCCGATCTGGAGGGAATCGGCCGAGGGCTGCATGCCGGAGTACAGGCGCGGTTTGCTCATCGCCCAAGTCTATAAAGCGGATGCCGCACCGCCGCGCCGCGCGGACGCCCGGCTGTCAGCGACCGATCGTGTAGTCCGCGATCACGGGGGAATGGTCGCTCCACCGCGTGTCCCAGGAGGGTGCGCGCACCACACGATAGTCGGTGACCCGCTCGCCGAGCGCCGGCGTCGCGAGGTGGTAGTCGATCCGCCATCCGGTGTCGTTGTCGAATGCCCGTCCGCGCATCGACCACCATGTGTACGGGCCGTCGACGTCGCCGTGGAACCGGCGCCCCACGTCGACCCAGCCGAGACCGGGGCCGGTGGAGCCGTCTGCCCCTGTCACCTCGGCGCCCTGCTCGCCCAGGAAGCGGTCGAAGTACGCGCGCTCGCGCGGCAGGAACCCGGCCTTCTTGACGTTGCCCTTCCAGTTGCGGATGTCGAGCTCGCGGTGCCCGACGTTGAGGTCGCCCATCACGACGGCGAGCGGGGTCTGGGCGCCGATCTGCGGCATCCGCTTCTCCATCGCGTCGAGGAAGGCCCACTTGGCGTCCTGCTTGGGCGTCTCGGCCTCGCCGGTGTGGACGTAGGCGCTCACCACGACGAGCTTCTCGCCGTCGATGTCGAAATCGGCCTCGATCCAGCGACCCGCCCAATCCGAACGGTCAGCCTGGTCGAGCGCCTCGGGCCCGAGCACGCGCCGCACGTCGACCGCGGGCATGCGGCTCGCGACGGCGACGCCCGCGCGACCCTTCGCGAGGGCCTCGTCGTTGACGACCTCCCAGCCGGGCAGGGCGGTGCGCAGCTCGTCTTCGGTGGCACGCACCTCCTGCAGCGCCATCACGTCGACATCGGCCTCCTCGAGCCATTCGAGCATGCCCTTGCGGGTCGCTGCGCGGATTCCGTTGACGTTGACAGAGGCGATGCGTACGCGGCGGGGCATACGGTCGAGACTATCCGCCGCCTCCGACGTTCACCTCGCGCGAGGGTGCCTGCCGGCAGGCGTCGAACTCGGGGGAGCGGTCCCCACGCCCCCTCCACGTGCCGCCGGCGCGTCGCGCGGAGCCTCCGGCCGCGGGGCCGCGGCCTCGACCTGCGCGAGCTCCTGCTCCGCTGCCCGCACCGCACGGTCGGCCGCCCATGCGCGGTACCAGGTCGCCGAGTCGCGCGCGTCCTGCGCGGTGCGCAGCCGTACGCGCGCCGCGACGAGGAGCGCCTGATGCTCGGCCGCGAGCCGGTCGGCCTCGGACTGCGGGATCAGCGGGACGTCGGCATCCTTCGCCGCCACCGCCACCCACGCGGCGGCCACGAGCATGATGATGCCGATGATACGGAACCACAGCAGCAGTGCGATGAACACGGCGAACGTCGCCAGCAGCGCGTTGGTCGGCGTGTAGACGAGCAGCCAGCCGGTGAAGTACTGCAGCACCGTGATCGCGCCGCCGCCGAGCAGCGCGCCGGGCCAGATGCGCCGCCACTTCAGCTGCGTACCGGTGAGGAAGCGGATCAGGGCCGCGAGGGCACCGCTGAAGATCGCGAACGAGATGATGACCGACCCGATGCGCGCGCCGAGCTGGTACCACGTCGAGACGTCGCTCCAGCCGAGCCAGTCGAACGCCGCCTTCAGCGCCCACGTGCCGATCGAGGTTGCCGCGAAGCCGAGCAGCAGAGCGAGCGCGAACAGGAATGCGCCGAGGAAGTCGCGTGCCTTCAGCAGCACATAGCCGCGGGTGTCGGGTGGCAGTCCGAAGATGTCGCGCACCGCGCGGCGCGCGAAGGTGATGAACCCGATGGCGGTCCACAGCAGGGTGCCGAGCGCGATGGCACCGGTGATGCCGAGCGCGGTGGCGCTGTCGGTCGCGATGGCCGTCACCTGCTCGGGGGTGAACACGCCGCCCTCGGGCGCGATCAGACCCGGGATGTAGCTGTTGAGCAGTTCGATGAGGGCGTTGATGGCGTTCTCGCTGCCGCCCAGCCACAGCCCCACCGCCGCGAATGCGACGTAGACTCCCGCGAACGTCGCGAACAGCGCCTGGTAGCTCACCCCGGCGGCCAGCAGGAACCCGTTGTGCTGCAGGAAGTGCCGCCACACGCGGACCGGGAACCACGCCAGCGTGCGCTGCGTGAGGACGGTCGCCCGGCTGATCGGCGCGTCGAACCGCTCGCGCAGATCCTCCTGCGTGGCCTCCCAGCGGGCGCGGAGCGACTCCTCCTCGCGCTCGGCAGCGTCCGCCTGATCGCGGGCGTGCAGGTCGGGCTTGTCGGTCACGGAAGCCAGATTATCGGCGGATGCCGCCTCATGCGGGCGGCGCCGCGCTCGGGTCTGCGGCGACCTTCGTCGGCGTCGCAGTGCGGAACCAGCGCAGCACGAACAGCACCGCCAGCAGCACCACGGCGGGGATCAGGAACCCGAAGCCCAGATTCGGCCCGCCCGCGAGCACGCCCACCAGCACCGCGCCCACGATGACGCCGGCGTAGTTGAAGATGTTCACGCGCGCGATCACCTGGTCGCTGTGGGCGGGGTCGAGCTCGCCCGCCGCGCCGAAGGTGACAGGCACCACCACGCCGACCGCGACGCCGGCCAGGGCGAAGCCGATGACCGCGGCCGCCGCGAAGGGGAGCAGCGCCACGAGCAGGCACCCGACGACCGAGACGAGCGTCGCGATCAGCACGAGACGCGCCCTGCCGACGACCGGCAGCAGCCGGTCCGTCGCCAGACGCGTGACGAGGATGCACGCCTGGTAGACGGCGTATCCGAGGGGAGCGACCCAGGCGAGCGCCTGCAGGTTGTCTTGCAGGTAGACGGTGCTCCAGGTGCTGACCGACGAGTCGACCACGAACACGGCGAGGATCACGACCCCGAACGCCCAGATGCCCGCGCGAGGCAGCTTCGAGCGCTCCGCCTTCGGCAGCGCCTCATCCACCGGCACGTCGCGGGCGAACAGGCGCGTGCCCACCAGCGCCACGGCGAAGATGACGACGGCGGCGACGGTGATCGCGACACCGGCTCCGACGGCGGATGCCGCCACCCCCGACACCAGCAGGGCTCCGGCGATGGCGGCCGCGGTGTAGCCCGCGAAGAACCCGCCCATGAGCGGGCGGCCGTACGACCGCTGCACCAGCACGCCCTGCATCGCCGAGGCCGCATCGACGCAGCCCAGCCCGACGCCGTACACCGCGAGGGCACCCACGAACACCGCGAACGGTGTCTGGAACGCGACGACCGGCAGCAGGGCCGCCTCGATGACGAGGCCGGTCGCCAGGGCGGCCCGGCTGCCCCAGCGCACCGACACGAGGTCGGCGAGCACCGAGCCCAGAGCGGCAGCGACGCTGACGCCGAGGAGGATCAGCGAGATCGTCATGTCATCGACCTGCTGGCGGGCCTTGAGCGCCGGCAGCGACGTCACGAGCACGGCGTAGCCGAGGGCCTGGGCGGCGTAGGCAGCGGTGACGGCGACACGGGAGGCACGAGGCATCCGCCCGACGTCACGCTGTTCCCGGTCGCTTCGTTGCGACGTGGTCATCTGGGTCTTCCTGTACGCGTCAGCGGCGGCTCGCGCGAGGGCGCGAGCTCATCGGGCACCGCCGCGCAGGACGGCCTGCTTGACCTCGGCGATCGCCTTGGTCACCTCGATGCCGCGGGGGCACGCCTCGGTGCAGTTGAAGGTCGTGCGGCAGCGCCACACGCCCTCCTTGTCGTTGAGGATGTCGAGGCGGACATCGCCCGCGTCGTCGCGCGAGTCGAAGATGAAGCGGTGCGCGTTGACGATCGCGGCGGGGCCGAAGTACTGCCCGTCGGTCCAGAACACAGGGCACGACGAGGTGCACGCGGCGCACAGGATGCACTTCGTGGTGTCGTCGAAGACCTCGCGGTCCACGATCGACTGGATGCGCTCCTTGCCGGCCGCTGGCTTCGAGTTCGCGATGAGGAACGGCTGCACCTCGCGGTACGACGCGAAGAACGGCTCCATGTCGACGACGAGGTCCTTCTCCAGCGGAAGGCCCTTGATGGCCTCGACGTAGATCGGCTTCGAGATGTCGAGGTCCTTGATGAGCGTCTTGCAGGCCAGGCGGTTGCGGCCGTTGATGCGCATCGCGTCGGAGCCGCAGATGCCGTGGGCGCATGAGCGGCGGAACGTCAGCGACCCGTCGACCTCCCACTTGATCTTGTGGAGGGCGTCCAGCACACGGTCGGTCGAGTACAGCTCGACGTCGTAGTCCACCCAGCGCGGCTCCTCGTCGACCTCCGGGTCGAACCGCCGGATGATGAACGTCACGAGGAACGACTGGATGCCGGTGTCGTTCGTGGTCTCGGTGGCGGAGTCCGCGTCGGCGACGAGCGTCATCAGTACTTCCTCTCCATCGGCGGGTAGTTCAACTCGCCCTTCTCGTTCTTCGTGAAGACGACCGGCTTCCAGCCCAGGCTGATGTGGTCCGAGGCGTCGGACGAGTGGGGATCGCCCGTCAGGTACGCCATCGTGTGCTGCATGTAGTTCTCGTCGTCGCGCGTCGGGAAGTCGTCGCGCATGTGGCCGCCACGGCTCTCCTTGCGGTTGCGGGCGGCGTAGACGACGACCTCGGCGAGGTCGAGCAGGAACCCGAGCTCGACGGCCTCGAGCAGATCGGTGTTGAACCGCTTGCCCTTGTCGTCGACGTGCACGTTCTTGTAGCGGTCGCGCAGCTCCTCGATCACCTCGAGCACCTCGCCGAGCGACTCGTCGGTGCGGAACACCTGGGCCTTGCGGTCCATCTCGTCCTGCAGCGTCTTGCGCAGGACGGCGATGCGCTCGGTGCCCTGGTTGGCGCGCAGACCCTCGATCAGCTCGCGGACCTCGGCCGCGGGGTCCTCGGGAAGCGGCACGAACTCGGCCGTCTTGACGTACTCGACCGCGTTGCGCCCGGCGCGCTTGCCGAACACGTTGATGTCGAGGAGCGAGTTGGTGCCGAGACGGTTCGAGCCGTGCACCGACACGCACGCGCACTCGCCGGCGGCGTACAGGCCCGGAACGACGGTCGTGTTGTCGCTCAGCACCTGCGCGTCGTTGTTGGTCGGGATGCCGCCCATCGCGTAGTGCGCCGTCGGCATGACGGGCACCGGCTCCACGACCGGGTCGACGCCCAGGTACGTGCGCGCGAACTCGGTGATGTCGGGAAGCTTCGTCTCGAGCACCTCGGCGCCCAGGTGCGTGCAGTCCAGCAGCACGTAGTCGCGGTGGGGTCCGGCGCCGCGCCCCTCGGCCACCTCCTGCACCATGCAGCGGCTGACGATGTCGCGGGGGGCGAGGTCCTTGATGGTGGGCGCGTAGCGCTCCATGAAGCGCTCGCCCGAGACGTTGCGCAGGATCGCGCCCTCGCCGCGGGCGCCTTCGGTGAGCAGGATGCCGAGCCCGGCGAGCCCCGTCGGGTGGAACTGGAAGAACTCCATGTCCTCCAGGGGGAGGCCCTTGCGCCAGATGATGCCCACGCCGTCGCCCGTCAGGGTGTGCGCGTTGGAGGTCGTCTTGAAGATCTTGCCGAAGCCGCCGGTCGCGAAGATGACCGCCTTGGACTGGAAGACGTGCAGCTCGCCGGTGGCGAGCTCGTATGCCACGACGCCGGCGACCTGCTTGTCCGTGCCTTCACCGACGGTGATGAGGTCGAGGACGTAGAACTCGTTGAAGAAGTTGATGCCGAGCTTGACGCAGTTCTGGAACGGCGTCTGCAGGATCATGTGGCCGGTGCGGTCGGCGGCGTAGCAGGCACGGCGCACGGGGGTCTTGCCGTGATCGGCCGTGTGGCCGCCGAAGCGGCGCTGGTCGATCTTGCCCTCGGGCGTGCGGTTGAACGGCAGGCCCATGTTCTCGAGGTCGATGACCGCGTCGATGGCCTCCTTGGCGAGGATCTCGGCCGCGTCCTGGTCGACGAGGTAGTCGCCGCCCTTGACGGTGTCGAAGGTGTGCCACTCCCACGAGTCCTCTTCGACGTTGGCCAGCGCAGCTGCCATGCCGCCCTGCGCCGCACCGGTGTGGGAGCGGGTCGGGTACAGCTTCGTGATCACGGCGGTCTTCGCGCCGGGGCCGGCCTCGATGGCCGCCCGCATGCCGGCGCCGCCGGCGCCGACGATCACGATGTCGAACTGGTGGTAATGGACGCCGTCCTTGACGTACGAGTCCGTGGTCTCAGTGCTCACGCTGATGCTTTCGATGTCGATGCCGGGGATCGCCCGACGCTATCCGCAGATTCCGATGATGGTGTCGGACGCCGTTTCGGGGTCGAAGCCGATGCACGGGTCGAACGTGAACACGACCAGCGTGCCCAGGACGATCAGGAACGCGGCGGCCAGCCACAGCGCCCACACCAGCACGCGGCGGGTGCCGTTGTGCGTGACGTAGTCGTTGACGATCGTGCGCATGCCGTTCGCACCGTGGATGAGTGCCAGCCACAGCATGAGGACGTCCCACCACTGCCAGAACGGCGAGGCGTACTTGCCCGCGACGAACGCGAAGTCGATGCCGTGGATGCCCTCGCCCACCATGAGGTTGACGAAGAGGTGCCCGAAGATCAGGACGATGAGCAGCACGCCGGAGGCGCGCATGTACATCCAGCCCCACTTCTCGAGGTTGGGGCCCTTGCGACGGACGGCGGCGCGCGGAGCGCGCGGGTCGGCGATCGCGGTCATCAGTTCCCACCCCCGAACGCGAGCATCAGGTGGCGCGGGGCGAAGCCCAGCATGGTCACGGCCCACAGGCCGATGACGCCCCACCACAGCTGCCGCTGGTGACGCGTGGCCCACGGCCAGAAGTCGACCAGGATGATGCGCAGCCCGTTGTAGGCGTGATAGGCGATCGCGGCCACGAGGGCCACCTCGCCGAGTGCCATCACCGGATTCTTGTACGTGCCGATCACCGCGTCGTAGGCCTCGGGTGAGACGCGGATGAGCGCGGTGTCGAGGATGTGCACGAGAAGGAAGAAGAAGATGGCGACGCCGGTGATGCGGTGCAGCACCCATGACCACATGCCTTCGTTCCCGCGGTACAGCGTGCCGCGGGGGACTCGGGAAGTGGTCTCGGATACCGACGGTGTGACGCGTGCTGGTGCAGACACGGCCGTCCTCCCTGATTGGAACCTGTGTGATTCATCCTATTCCCGCTTCTCGCGGACCGGCGACGAAGGCGCCCCTTACCGCACCTCCTTCCGGGGGTGTCTTCGTTCCTGTCAAGAAGCGCGGTTGTTTCGCGTCGGGCTACCCTTGCTGGCATGTCTGGACCCATCGAGGACTTCTACGCCGTGATCCCTGCCGGCGGCATCGGAAGCCGGCTCTGGCCGCTCTCACGTGCGGACGCGCCGAAGTTCCTGCACGACCTCACCGGCTCCGGTCGCACCCTGCTGCGCGACACGTGGGACCGCCTGGAGCCTCTCGCCGGCCCCGACCGCATCGCAGTGGTCACCGGGCGCGCGCACCGCGCGGCCGTCGAGAAGGAGCTGCCCGGCATCCCCGACCTCAACGTGTTCCTGGAGTCGGAGCCCCGTGACTCGACCGCGGCGATCGGACTGGCCGCCGCGATCCTGGTGCGCCGCGAGCCCGACGTCATCATCGGCTCCTTCGCCGCCGACCATGTCATCCGCGTGCCCCAGCTGTTCGAGTGGGCAGTGAACCAGGCGGTGGCGGTCGCGCGTGAGGGCTACATCTGCACGATCGGCATTCAGCCGTCCGAGCCTGCAGTCGGCTTCGGGTACATCAAGAAGAGCGACGCGCTGGTGGTCGACGGCGCACCGGAGGCCGCGCTGGTGGAGAGCTTCGTAGAGAAGCCCGACCTCGACACCGCCAAGGAGTACTTCGCCGACCGCAACTACCTGTGGAACGCCGGCATGTTCATCTCGCGCGCCGACGTGCTGCTCGGGGAGATCGCCGAGAGCGACCCGCACCTGTATGCCGGGCTGATGGACCTGGCCGAGGCATGGGACGACCGCGAAGCCCGCGGACCGGTCGTGGACCGCGTATGGCCCACGCTCGCCAAGATCGCCATCGACTACTCCGTCGCCGAGCCGGCGGCTGCGAAGGGGCGCCTGGCCGTCATCCCAGGACACTTCGACTGGGACGACGTCGGCGACTTCGCCAGCCTCGCCAAGCTCAACTCGCACGGCCGCAAGAACGACCTCGCGATCCTCGGCGAGAACGCCCGCATCCTCTCCGACGCCGCGAGCGGCATCGTGGTCAGCCAGACGCACCGAGTGATCAGCCTCATCGGCGTCCGCGACATCGTCGTCGTCGATACCGAGGACGCCCTCCTGGTCACCACGAGCGAGCACGCCCAGCGAGTCAAGGGGGTCGTCGACGCGCTCAAGCTCAGCGGGCGCGGCGAAGTGCTGTAGCCGTCCGGATTCCGGGAAAGCGGATGCCGCGGGCCGCGGCATCCCGTGCTCATTTGAGCACCATATTGCGGTCTTGCAACATTTCGCGAACAGAGCCCCGCGAGGCATGCAAGTGCGCCGACACAGTGGGTAACTTGATGCAGTCCCCGTGAAGGACGCGGGGCGAATCCTGTGGAGGCTGAGTTGACCATCTCACGCACCAAGAAGCTCGTAGGCGTCACAGCTGCCGCGGGCATTCTGCTTGCCCTGGCGGGCTGCGGCTCCGCGCCCGAAGACAACCCGACCAGCAGCGGTGACGCCGGCCCCAAGGTCGAGGGCTTCACCCCCTGCATCGTGTCCGACGACGGCGGCTTCAACGACAAGTCGTTCAACCAGTCCGCCCTCGAGGGCATGCAGAAGGCCGCAGACGAGCTCGGCGTCAAGCTCAAGCAGGCCGAGTCCGAGTCGGCGAACGACTACGCGCCGAACCTCGAGAACCTCGTGGCCGACGGCTGCACGTTCATCATCTCGGTCGGCTTCAAGCTCTCGGCCGCGACGGTCGAGTCGGCTCTGGCCAACCCCGACCTCGAGTACGCCATCATCGACGACTGGGCCGACAACACCGGTGCCAAGAACGACGACGGCACCGACAAGGGCGACGGCAAGACCGACGCTCCGAACATCAAGCCGCTCCTGTTCGACACGGTCCAGGCCGCGTACCTCGGCGGCTACGCCGCGGCCGCATGGTCGGCGCAGTCGGGCGTCAACAGCGTCGGCACCGTCGGCGGCATCCCGATCCCGCCGGTCACGATCTTCATGGACGGCTTCGTCGACGGCGTCGAGAAGTACAACGAAGACAAGGGTGCCAGCGTCGCCACGTACGGCTGGGACGTCGCAGGTCAGACCGGTCAGTTCACGAACAACTTCGACGCGAACGACGACTCGAAGCAGGCGATGCAGACCGCTCTGGACCAGGGCGTCGACGTGCTGCTGCCCGTCGGCGGCCCGATCTATCAGAGCGCCGCGCAGGCGATCCGCGACACCGACAACGGCGCCGTGATGCTCGGCGTCGACTCCGACCTCGCCGTCAGCGACCCGACGGTGGCCGACCTCGTGCTGGTCTCGATCATGAAGCGCATCGACACCGCCGTCTACGACTCGACGATGGCCGCGGCCAACGACGAGTTCGACGTCGCGCCGTACATCGGCACGCTCGAGAACGACGGCGTCGGACTGTCGTCGTTCCACGACTTCGAGTCGCAGCTGCCGGACGGCCTGACCGACGAGCTGGACGCTCTGAAGGAGCAGATCATCTCGGGCGACCTCGAGGTCACCTCGCCCAGCTCGCCGTAATTCGGACGCTGACAGAACCGCGGCCGGGTGGATGCCTCATCCTCCCGGCCGCGGTTCTTCCTGGCCCGCTCACACAATCGCTAAGGTGCACAGTATGAAGCTCGAGCTCCGTGGAATCACGAAGCGGTTCGGGTCTCTCGTGGCCAACGACCACATCGATCTCGTGGTCCAGCCCGGTGAGATCCACGCCCTCCTGGGGGAGAACGGCGCCGGCAAATCCACCCTCATGAACGTGCTCTACGGCCTCTACCAGGCCGACGAGGGCGACATCGTGCTGGACGACGTCGTCCAGCACTTTCGCGGTCCCGGCGACGCCATGGCCGCGGGCATCGGCATGGTGCACCAGCACTTCATGCTCATCCCCGTCTTCACGGTGGCCGAGAACGTCATGCTCGGCCACGAGTCCACGAAGGCCCTCGGCGCCCTGGACCTGAACGCGGCCCGCCAGCACGTTCGCGACGTCGCCGGGCGGTTCGGGTTCGAGATCGACCCCGATGCGCTCGTCGGCGACCTGCCCGTGGGCGTCCAGCAGCGCGTCGAGATCATCAAGGCGCTCGCGCGCGACGCGAAGGTGCTGGTGTTCGACGAGCCCACCGCCGTACTCACCCCGCAAGAGACCGACGAGCTCATGGCGATCATGCGGCAGCTGCGCGACGAGGGCACGTCCATCGTGTTCATCACCCACAAGCTGCGCGAGGTGCGCGCCGTCGCCGACCGCATCACCGTCATCCGGCTCGGCAAGGTCGTCGGCGAGGCGTCGCCCACGGCGTCCAATGCCGAGCTGGCCTCCCTCATGGTGGGCCGAGCCGTCGAGCTGACCGTGCACAAGGACGCGCCCCGCATCGGCGAGGGCGCGGGGCTTCAGGTCGACACGCTCCGCGTCATCACCGCCGACGGCGCCGTCGTCGTCGACGATGTGACCTTCGACATCCGTCCCGGAGAGGTGCTCGCCGTCGCGGGCGTCCAGGGCAATGGCCAGACCGAACTGGTCGAGGCCATCGTCGGCCTCGCGGACCGCGTCAGCGGCTCGGTCGCCCTCGAAGGCGTCGAGCTCGTCGGCAAGAGCATCCGCAGCATCCTCGACGAAGGCGTCGGGTTCGTGCCGGAGGATCGCACCGAGGACGGCCTGGTCGGCACGTTCACAGTGGCAGAGAACCTGATCCTCGATCGGTCGGGCGATCGCGACTTCGTCAGCGGCGGCACCATCCGTCGCGCCGCGCTCGAGGATTTCGCGAAAGCTCGGATCGCCGAGTACGACATCCGCACCCAGGGACCCGCCGTCCCCGCCGGCACGCTATCGGGCGGCAACCAGCAGAAGGTGGTCATCGCGCGCGAGATGAGCCGCGACCTCAAGCTGCTCGTGGCGGCGCAGCCGACGCGAGGTGTCGACGTCGGGTCGATCGAGTTCATCCACCAGCGCATCGTCGAGACGCGCGACTCGGGGGTGCCCGTGCTCGTCGTCTCGACCGAGCTCGATGAGGTCGTGGCCCTCGCCGACCGGATCGCCGTCATGTACCGCGGTGGGATCGTCGGCATCGTGCCCAGCGACACACCCCGTGACGTGCTGGGCCTCATGATGGCGGGCGAATCGCCCGAGAGCGGAGCAGCCGCGTGAACGACGAGTCCACGGGATCGACTCCCGGCGCAGCCGATCCGGCGCGGGCCCTTCCTCCCGAGCAGCTGCCGCCGGTGTCCGGTCCCCTCACCGGTTCGCCCGATCTTCCCGCGCCCACGGCCGATGCGCCCGGCGCGGTCGACGGCGAAGTCGCCCCTCCGCCCCGACAGAACGTGTTCATCAAGGAGCTGCTGCGCGGCAGCGCCGTCACGACGATCCTCGCGATCGTCGCGGCCATGATCGTCGGCGGCATCCTCATCGCATTCACCGACGAGGACGTCCGCGCCGCGTCGTCCTACTTCTTCGCCCGGCCCGGCGACACCTTCGTCGCGATCTGGAACGCGGTCTACGGCGGGTACGAGGCCCTGTTCCGCGGGGCGATCTTCAACGCTCGCGCGGCCGACTTCGCGACGCAGATCCGTCCTCTCACCAACACGCTCGGGTTCGCGGCGCCACTCATCGCGGCGGGCCTCGGCGTGGCGCTGGCGTTCCGGGTGGGTCTGTTCAACATCGGTGGTCGCGGCCAGATGCTGATCGGTGCGGCGACGGCCGGACTGGTCACCTTCCAGCTCGGCCTGCCGATGTGGCTCCAGCTGCCGGTGACGCTTGCCGCAGGCATCGCCGGTGGTGCCATCTGGGGTGGCATCGTCGGTCTGCTCAAGGCGCGCACCGGCGCGCACGAGGTGATCCTCACGATCATGCTCAACTACGTCGCGCTGTATCTCGTGATGTGGCTCGTGCGCACCCCGGGCCTGCTCCAGGCGACCGGCAGCAACCAGCCGATCTCGAACCCGACTCCCGGGAACGCGCAGTTCCCCGAGCTGTTCGGCCCGCGCTTCCCGCTGCTGGACTGGGGCTTCGTGATCGTGATCGCCGCCACCGTGTTCGTGTGGTGGCTCGTCGAGCGCTCCAGCCTGGGCTTCCGCCTGCGCGCCGTCGGTGAGAACCCGCACGCGGCCCGTGCCTCCGGCATCTCGGTGCAGCGCATGTACATCTACGCGATGCTGTTCGCCGGCGGACTCTCGGGTCTGGCCGCGAT
>Ga0160446_100304_pt1 | contig 28866 bp, 17 predicted proteins | sample HID1973I_E1MG_FD_108200 | JGI IMG/M metagenome (GOLD analysis project Ga0160446, IMG submission 108200) | Enriched mosquito-associated microbial communities from UW Madison campus, WI, USA - HID1973I_E1 MG | ecosystem: Host-associated > Arthropoda: Insects > Digestive system > Unclassified ... | reverse complement strand
TGGGATTCCGTAAACTTGATTCTTTTCATATTACCAATTAAAATTAATAGTTTTTCTAATAGCCTCGCTGCGCTCGGTCTAGAATTATACTTTTAACTGGTCTGAATTTGGGGAAGTGCACACAACAAACAAAGCGATAAACATTTATTTTTCACTATTCAAACCTTATACCGACAATAAACGAACAGAAAAATGAAAGACAAAATGCCAACGCTTCAGCAAAATCAAAAGAGCTGCAACCTGGCACACAAAGCCAACGCTTTGCAGCACATTTACTTTTCCCCCAACACACATATTTCATAGTAAAACAATCAAAAATATGGAACAAAGAGACCTATTTGGCAATATTATCCCTTCGTTGTCTAACGACAAAATAAAGTCAGGTTTAACAAAGATTGAAAATGGTGAATATTTATTCTACCCAGCCTTTTTTTCAAAAGATGAAAGTGATTTGTATTTAAAGACAATTAAAGAAAATATTGATTGGAAACAAGAGTCAATGAATATGTATGGAAAACAAGTAAACTTTCCACGTTTGACGGCTTGGTATGGAGACAATGATAAACCTTATTCATTTTCAGGCATTACTTTAGAGCCTAAATCTTGGTCTAAAGAACTTATTGCTATAAAAGAAAAAATAGAACCAATATCAAAAGTTGTTTTTAATAGTGTGCTACTTAACCTCTACAGAAGCGGAAATGACTCTATTTCTTGGCATACTGACGCTGAAAAGGAACTTGGTATAAATCCTGTTATTGCCTCTGTAAATTTTGGAGCAACAAGAAAATTCCAATTAAGACACATTCACACCAAAGAAAAGCTTGAAATGGAACTTACTCACGGAAGCCTTTTAATTATGCAAGGTGAACTGCAACACTATTGGCAACATCAAGTGCCTAAGACTAGTAAAGTTATTGATGAGCGAATTAACTTGACCTTTAGAGTAATAAACCTATAATAATTTATGCAGCAGTACATTGATAAAATAAAGTCATTATCTAATCCTAGTTTTCAGCAAATAAGGAAAATTGCTGATAAATCATTATCTCATCTTAGCAAAGTTGAGCGGGATAAGTTATGGAGTGATTTAAATCAAGGTGTTGATTTATTAGCTACACACGAATCAATGTGCCAATATATTTTCTCTTATGGAAATATGCACGAAGCAAAAATAAAAACCGCTTTATCTTCTATTCGCAATCCAAAGGAAGTATTTAATACTGATATGGCAATTGTAGATTGGGGTTGTGGTCAAGGTTTGGCGACTGTTTGCTTTTTTGATTTTCTAAGAAGTCAAGGGATTGCTAATAACACACAAAAAGTTGTTTTAATTGAACCGTCTGAACAAGCATTGAAAAGAGCAAAACAACATGCAAATGTTTATCTTAACGACAATACCAAAATTCATTGTATAAGCAAATATTTAGATGATGTAGAAAAAGAAGACATTGAAACGAACCAATCAATTACGGTTCATTTTTTCTCAAATATTCTTGATGTTCCACAAATTGACTTAAAAAAATTAGCTCAACTTGTCGGAGAAAACATAAACGGTGAACATTATTTTTTCTGTGTAAGTCCTTTGATTGAAGGACGAAGCCACAGGTTAGATGTGTTTTACAATTATTTCAATTCCCCAACTATGCTTTCTAATGTAGAACAGAGTGAAAATAAATTAAATCTCTTAGCAGAAGACTCACACGGAAAGGATGTTTCTAGAAAATATACGCTTAAACTAAAGGTCTTTAAATTTGAAAAAGGCAAAGTTTACTATATTCCTATCGACTATTATCCAGCGGTTCAATTCCACGCAGGATATTATTTAGATTGTCTTAAAAACCAACGTGATAGTTTTACCTTATTATCTCACTTTGAAGTTTCAGCACCGTTTGATATTGGGGCAAATGTATATGAGGATGTAAATCCAATTTTAGCCGTTCTCAATAATATTATCACACGAGGATTACCAACCAAAGCAACTCCATTTGTTGAAAATAAATTTGCTTCGTTTGGAAATGCACTCCAACAAAACGATTCCGGTTCAATCATTTTTGAAAACAAAAATATTGATTTAAACAATTTGCAATTAGCACAATCGCCAATTGCGATTGCACGATTGCAGAAAACAATTATTGAAGCACTATTAACAGAGAAACTTGAAATTAATAAAGCAGAATGGGATGTGCTAGTTAAAGAAAATGATGTGCCTTGTGCTGCTCTAGCTTTTGCAGATTTAGAGGAGATGTTTAATAATCTTACTTCGCTTAGTGTAGATTATGACAATATTAAATTCCCTAAAGTTCATTTAGAAATAATTGGTTCAAAAGAATATTTAAACTCACCGCTACATTTAGATAAAAAACCACTTACAACCGCTACAACAAACCAGCGGAATAAAGTATATGATTTGGTCATTGATACATCATTGACAGAATTTGAAAACAATCAAAAATTTAGTGAGTTTAAATCCAAAGGTGAATGTTATTTCAATATACGTTCAGCAAAATCAAAAAGAAGTAATAGGCATATTTATACATCTGATACTATTGAATATAAACGACTTGTAACAAAAGACTTACAAGGCAACCACATTGATATTGAGGAAAATAAAAAGAGCCTACAATACTTTGCTCAGTTACTATTTCGTAAGGAAGATTTTCGCCCTGGTCAGTTACCAATACTAAATCGAGCTCTCCAAAATAAAAGCGTAATAGGTCTTTTGCCAACAGGTGGTGGTAAGTCATTAACCTATCAACTAGCGGCAATGTTGCAACCAGGTGTAACATTGATAATTGACCCACTTCGGTCATTGATGAAAGACCAATACGATGGGTTAATTAATGTTGGAATAGACACCTGCACATATATAAATTCATCTGTAAAAGATAAAAGTGAACGTGAAAAACAAATGGAAACATCTCAATTGCAATTTGTTTTTCTATCACCTGAACGGTTGTGTATATTCAAATTCCGTGAACGTTTAAAAACAATGCGAGATATGAATATTTATTTCGCTTTCGGTGTTATTGACGAAGTTCATTGTGTATCTGAATGGGGGCACGACTTTCGATTTTCCTATTTGCACTTAGGTCGAAACTTATATAATTATGTTTTACCTAAAAACAAGGAAAAAAGATTAACCTTATTTGGACTAACTGCAACAGCTTCTTTTGACGTTCTTGCTGATGTTGAACGTGAATTGTCAGGTAATGGTGCTTTTCCTATAGATTCTGATACTATTGTAAGGTATGAGAATACAAATCGATTAGAATTGCAGTATAGAGTTGAAAAAACAACATCATTAACACCTCCAAATTCTAATTGGGATATTTACAAAACAAAAAACAAACAAGTTGCAAACTACATTTCAAAAATTCCAAGTTTGGTAACTGAGCTTCTGGATAAAAAAGCAATTGAAACTATTAAAAAGCGATTTATTGAAAGAGAAGGATTAACTGAAGCTACTGACAAATTTAAAATACAAGGAATTTTAAATGCCAAATTAAATACAAATTTTAAAGATAACTGGCTGGATTTTGGCAACCCATATGAACAAGGAGGGATTGTTTTTTGTCCGCACAGACAAGGAAGTATAGGCGTTTTAGATACAAAGACTAACAGAGGAATTGCATCAACAATAATTAATGATTTGCCTTGTAAAGATATAGGGACTTTTTTAGGCGGTGATGAGATGAGCGACCAAGAAAAATTTATCAGTAGCGACTTAGCTATTATGGTTGCGACTAAGGCATTTGGAATGGGTATAGACAAATCCAACGTTCGTTTTACTATTAATATAAACCATTCAAGTTCGTTAGAAAGTTTTGTTCAAGAGGCTGGGCGTGCAGGAAGGGATAAAAGAATGGCTTTAGCTACGATATTATATTCTGACTATTTAGATGTAGATAAAGAGGTTATAATGTATTTTCATAACAATACATTTAAAGGAGCAACTCATGAAAAGCAGGTTATGATTGATTTATTAAGCAAAAAAACAATTAATTATTTCACAACTGATGATGATACAATTGAAGAGTTAGATACAAGCAACGTTTTTGGTTTTTTAGACATATTATTAAACTCAGATCCTAACCAAAATCTAGTTTCATTCCTTTCTTACGTGGATAAGAACAATTATAATCCACATAATAACAATGGGATTTCATATGAAAATTACCAAGGAGTAGATAAGTATGATTATGTGGCTAAAGCTATATATAGAATGTCTTGTATTGGCGTAGTAGATGATTTTACACAAAATTATGGAAATAATCGCTTTAGAATAGTTACAAAGCGAAAAGCAGATGGAGAATATTATCAAAGTCTCAAACAGTTTTTGATGCGATATTATTCTATTGAGCGAGCAGAAGAAGAGATCCAGAAAGTACCTGATTATAGAGGAGATAATGAAATTCATAAATGTCTGGGGTATTTAACGGAATTTATTTACGATAAAATAGAAGTAAAGAGAAAGAGAGCTATAGATGATATTCGAAGTTTTTGTATTCAAGGAATCAATAACACAAAAGACTGGAAAGAAGTAAACGAAGATTTAAAAGACTTTATTTATTACTATTTCAATTCAAAATATGCTAAGGAAGATTATGAAACAGAAAATGGCGAACCATTTTCATTGACAAGTGATACTGATTTTGGAAAAGTGAGTTCTATAGAAATTTTATTGAAATACTTACGTGTAGTAGATGATGATGTTTATGGTTCAAGTGGCTCTCCAAAAGATAGTATAAAGCATTTACAAGGTGCAGTTCGCTTAATACGTAGATCATTAACTGACGAAAACCCTGCCCTTGCAATGTTAAATGCTTTTTGTATTGCTTACTTGGGCACAAATAATAATGAAGTATTGGAACAAGAGTTAGAAAATAGCTACAAGGAAGGATATCGTGATTTTTACTCACAGAGTCCTGATAAAGAATTGTTTTATGAAAACATTGAAACCTTTAAACAAAAACTAAAAGTAAACCACATTTCAAAAAAGATGCTAAAAGAAATGCATAATTGGGAAACAGAATGTGAACTATACATTCATCAGAGCTGGTTAAACAACTTCACTAAATCATACACAGAAGCATAATGAGTACAACAAATGAAAATATTTTAAAGTCTTTGGCTGTTTTAGAACAGAACCTGAAAGACATTAATTCTGCAAAGGAACAAGTAAATAATGTTGTTAAAACATCAGGTAACTTAGCAAAAACAATAGAAACATATCAAACAAGTTTTGAGAGTTTGTCAATGAATGTCAAAGCTGTTCTTGATGATTCAAGAAAATTCAACCTTGATTCAATTGCTAAACTATCTGAGCAAACAAAAAACTTTGGTAAAGAAATAGCGAAACTTACCGAGTTTGATGTTACAAAGTCTTTGAAGTCAATAGAGAGTGAAACAATTAAGCAATTTCAGCAAAATTTAAGTAAACCACTTGAAGGTTTAGATAAGCAAATTAAAAATATTGAAAAGGAGGTTGCTAAATTAACAGAATACGATTTCAAAGGTTCGTTTAGCAATCTCGAAAAACAAGTTATCAATCAATTTAATGCAGACCTTAAAGAAAAACTTGTTAGTCTTGACAACAAAGCACAGGGCCTACAATCAAAAATTGATGAATTCAAAATCCAAATATTACGAATAGAAAAAGTTGACTTAGAATTCCACTTTAAGCAAATATTAACAACTCTGACTAATCATACAGACAAACAAAGTGCAGAACTTACTAAAAAATATGAAGAAGTAAAAAGTCAAGGCGACAATATTATTTTACGTCTTGACCATCAGGACAAAGAAACTAAAACATTGAAAACACTTCTATTTTTGACAATTGGAATAGTAATCATTGGAATAGTAATAAGCTTTGTAATGAAATAGCCAATGCTTTTGGTGGCACATTTGCATTTTTACAAACGCACAAAGCCTAACAAAAAATGCAAAACAACCACAAGCCATCGCACAACTACACGACAATGGACATAACAACAACCGAAAAAGAAGGGCCAAGGCATGACAAAGGTTCTTGGCAATAGCGGGTTTCGTGCTTCTATGACAGTTTTGTGCAAGGTTCAAGTTCATCCAAGGATTATATTGATTATTGTTAAACGTGAGATATATAACTTAGGACAAAATGCCGAACCGCTAACTGATGAACATACTGCTTCTCACTACTAGATAGTTTTTAATCGAAATATTCCCTAGTAGAGAACTTCTATCTTCTCTACTAGGGATAAAAACCACTCAATGGTTGATGGTACGAAAATGTGCTCTAAAAGGGCCTATTCATGAGTTTTCCGAGTTCCTCAAACTCCTTCATTCTACGTGGCATTTCGGCCAACCGCTTCAAATCAGCCACAAACTTCGTTGAAATTTGTACCATCATCCACCCCGTTCATACGGTATTCCTTTAGGGATACCGTATTTTTTTTCATAATTTTTTGTAAGCAATAAACTTCAAAGCTTAGCATTGATAGTATATTCCTACCCTTAGTTCATAAATACCCAACATAATTGATTTTCACTGTTTTTAAAAAAAATAAAGCCTAATCAATTAATTTCGTGTTAACTCGAAAAATTGATCGTTTTTGGAGAAATTTTACCTTTAATAAACTACAAAGGAAAACCCCTATCAGACTAGTTGACAAGTAAATTCAGGACGGTAAAGATTCTTCACCAAAATGAAGATATGCCAAAGAACATATTACGCAGTTATCTTCAATGCTTTGTTGTGTAATGGATAATGCTGTGCAGCTACAATTTCTCTTGCTTTAACTACATCGCCGATAATTATTATTGCAGGATAAGCCAAGCCTTCTCTTAAAGCCATTTCTTGAATATCTTTAATTTCGCAGGTACCTTGTTTTTGATATGGCAATGTAGCATGCTGAATAATCGCCGCTGGCGTAGAACCTAAACCCGCCATTTTATAAGCTGTTGAAATTTCTGCAAGTTTTCGCATACCCATATATATAACTACAGTGGCCGAAGTTTTCATTGCACAAGCCAAATCATTAGATAAACTGCCATCTTTTTTAGTGCCAGTTATAATCCAAACACTTTCGCTAATGCCGCGGTGCGTTAAAGGAACATCTATAAAACCTGAACCTTGCATGCTGCTAATCCCTGGAATGTATTGAGATTTAATTCCGTGGCTTTCGGCGTAAAGCAATTCTTCAAAGCCTCTACCGAAAATAAATGGGTCGCCACCCTTTAAACGGACTACAACTTTGTGTTTTTTGGCATATTTTACAATTAATTCGTTGATTTTTTCTTGAAGAGTACAACTTTCATAAGGTTTTTTACCAACATATACCATTTTGCATCCAATCGGAGCAATTTCCAGTAATTTATCGTTAATTAAATTATCATATAGTACAACATCTGCTCTTTTCAATATATTATAGGCTTTCATGGTCAACAGTTCTGGGTCCCCAGGACCCGCACCCATTATAAAAAGTCCAAAATCTTCCATTTTAATCTGTTTGTTTTTAACGAAATAGTTATTTATTTATAAAAGTGATGAAAAATTATTAAAAATTTCAATTTTTTATGATAAAAATCATGTTTTTATGTAAATTATAAAACAAAAGCATATATTTGAATATCAATTATCATGTAAAATATTAAAAAACTAAAGTTTTATTTTTAAAAAAATGATGATTAACTATATATAAAAATCATAACCATTGAAATTTTATAATTTTTTAAAGAAAAAATCATCCAAAAACTACAAAACACTTAAAACCATGAATAAATTAAAAGTAATTGTAATCGGTAATGGCATGGTAGGATACAAATTCTGCGAAAAGCTAAAATCAAAGTCTGATTCATTTAAATTAATTGTTTTTGGAGAAGAACCCAGACGAGCTTACGACAGGGTTCATTTAAGTGAATACTTTAATGGCAAAACTGCTGAAGACCTTTCTATGTCGACAGCTTCTTGGTACGAGGAACAAGAGATTGACCTTTACTTAAATAATCCAGTTACTGGCGTAGATAGAATGGCTAAAACGGTTTCTACATTATCAGGAGAAAATTTTGATTATGATTTTCTTGTATTTGCCACTGGCTCGGCAGCATTTGTACCGAATATAAAAGGAATCGAAAAAGATGGTGTATTTGTTTACCGTACCATTGAAGATTTGGATTTAATTTCAGCTTATTCAAAAAATGCTAAAAAAGCTTCCGTAATTGGAGGTGGTTTATTGGGCTTAGAAGCCGCCAAAGCCTTGATAGATTTAGGTATAGAAGAAACCAGCATCATCGAATTTGCACCTCGCCTAATGCCCAGACAAATTGATTTGGCTGGAAGCGAAATGCTAAAATCGATGTTGGTTGATTTAGGCCTGCAAATACACCTCAACAAAAACACCAGCAGTATTGAAGGCGATAACAGCATCAGCGGATTAAAATTTAGCGATGACAGCGAACTTGCGATTGATATGTTAGTAATATCCGCAGGGATAAAACCAAGAGATGAGCTGGCCAGACAATGCGGCATTAACGTTGGTACAAGAGGCGGAATTGTTGTAGATACCGAAATGCAAACCAACGACCCTTGCGTTTTTGCAATTGGCGAATGTGCCCTTTTTGAAGAAATGATTTACGGCTTGATTGCACCAGGCTACGAAATGGCAGAAGTATTGGCTTCAAATCTTTGCGCACAAAGCAAATCTTTCAAAAGTTTTGATATGAGTACCAAACTCAAATTAATAGGCATTGATGTAGCTAGCTTTGGCGACCCTTTTATTAATGAGCCAGAATGCCGAACCATTGTTTTTGAAAACAAACATAAAGGCACTTATAAAAGAATAAACATTAGTAATGACGGGCAGTACCTTTTAGGAGGTATTTTAATTGGTGACGCAACAGCATACAACATGCTGTTGCAAACCAGTGTTAACCGAATTGCACTATCCGAAAATCCTGAAGAGTTAATTTTGGGCAGCCGTGGCGGCGAACAAGCTGGCACAGGTATAGAGAGCTTACCAGATGCTGCACTAATTTGCAGCTGCGAAGGCGTTACCAAAGGCGATATCTGCAATTCGATAACTGAACAAGGTTGCGAAACAATTGACGGCATTAAAAAATGCACCAAAGCAGGAACTGGATGCGGCGGCTGTATGCCGATGGTAAAAGATTTGATGCTTCACACCCTAAAAGCGCAAGGAAAATATGTTAGAAACGTAATTTGCGAACACTTTAATTACAGTCGCCAGGAATTGTACGACCTGATTCACATCCATCAGCTAAAAAGCTATGATGAAGTTTTGGATAAACTTGGCGAATCTGACGGTTGTGAAACCTGCAAACCTTTGGTTTCTTCACTACTGGCAAGTCTTTGGAATGAAATGATTCTTAAAAGAGGAAACGATACTGCACAAGATAGCAACGACAGGTTTTTAGCCAATATCCAAAAAGGCGGTTCATATTCTATTGTTCCTCGTGTTGCGGGTGGAGAAATTACACCTGAAAAATTAATTGTAATTGGCGAACTAGCAAAAAAATATAACCTCTATACCAAAATAACAGGTGGACAAAGAATTGATATGTTCGGTGCACACCTGAACGATTTGCCAATCATCTGGGAGGAATTAATTGCTGCTGGTTTTGAAAGCGGACATGCTTATGGCAAAGGTTTAAGAACCGTGAAAAGTTGTGTGGGAAGCACTTGGTGTAGGTTTGGCTTGCACGATAGTGTGAGTTTTGCCATCCGTATTGAAGAGCGTTACCGTGGAATTAGGGCGCCACATAAGTTCAAATCAGCTGTAAGTGGTTGCATCCGTGAATGTGCAGAAGCGCAAAGTAAGGATTTTGGCATCATTGCCACAGAAAAAGGCTGGAACCTTTACGTTTGCGGTAATGGTGGTAGCAAACCACAACACGCTCAATTACTTGCAGCCGATGTAGATAGTGAAACCTGCATTAAATACATCGACCGTTTTTTAATGTTTTACATCCGCACAGGCGACCCACTAACCCGAACTGCAACCTGGTTAAACAAAATGGAAGGCGGAATGGAATATTTACGCAACGTGGTAGTTAACGACAGCCTGGGCATGGGCGAAAAATGGGAAGCAGAAATTGAACGGTTAGTAGATACGTACAAATGCGAATGGAAAGAAGCGGTAGAAAATCCTGCCATCAGAAAACGCTTTTCTCATTTTGTTAATGCCCTAGAAGAAAAAGACCCTACAATAGAATTTGTAGAGATGCGTGGGCAAAAACGCACTCCAGAATGGAAATCAGTCTAACCAAATATAAAATCAACCAACAAATTATCAACCAAAACCAAACAATTATGACAGAAACAACAACAAATTGGTTAGCCGCATGTCGTGTTGAGGATGCTGTAGAAAACGGAGGGGTGTGCGTAAAACATGGAGAGGAGCAAATTGCGCTCTTCTATTTTACCCGAAGAAATGAATGGTATGCCACACAAAATGAGTGTCCGCACCGCAAGCAAATGGCTTTAAGCCGAGGCATGATTGGAACCATTACCGATGAACCTAAGGTAGCTTGTCCATTCCATAAAAAGAATTTTTCATTAAAAACTGGCGAATGTTTAAGTGGAGATGAATGCGCCATTAAAACCTATCCCGTAAAAGTAGAAAACGGGACGGTTTACATTGCATTAAATGCTTAGCAGCCTAATCGCTTAACACACCGAATTTAAAATTATGAAAATCAATAATTATGTGGCTTTTTTAGGCTGCCTTGCCATAGCTTTGCTTTCATTTCGAGCCGAAGCACAAACAAAATTCAGCCTTTTTGATGGGACAATCATAGCGGGTTATGTAGATAATGGCGCTTACCTTAACTGTACGGGTCCGAGTGTAAAATTCACTAAAAAACCATTTTCAATTGCTGCAGGCTTATTACCAACACTGAGGTTTAAGGAAGATAAAGTTGCTGCTGGAGCCACCAAAAACAGTTTAGTTACCCCAAACTTGGGCTTCGGATTAACAGCGGTATTCAATCATTTTGCTGTGCAATTACCCTTTTACTACAATTCCAAAACAGTCGCTAAAAACGGCGAATGGCATGTGGGCGCAGGCCTGGGTTACAAATTTTAATTCAAACCAACCTTAAAATCTAAACCAATCCCCATGACAGCTCAAACAACCAACAAACCACTCGATAAACTAAACATATTTTCGCTCAAAGGTGTTCAAATGAAAACCTTTCATATTACCTGGCTTACCTTTTTCTTTTGCTTTTTTGCATGGTTCGGGATGGCGCCATTGATGAAAATAGCCAGAGAACAACTACACCTGACCAAAGACCAGGTTGGAAATATCCAAATCGCATCGGTTTCGGCAACCATTCTTGCCCGCCTTTTAATCGGAAGGTTGATAGATAAATTCGGCCCTAAAATTATTTACACCTGGCTACTGGTGCTTTGTGCCGTTCCTGTATTGCTTATCGGTACCAGCCAATCGTACACTTCATTTTTACTTTTTAGGTTAGCAATTGGCGTAATCGGTGCATCGTTCGTAATTACACAATTTCACACTTCCATTATGTTTGTGCCAAATATTAAAGGCACGGCAAACGCCACCGCTGGTGGTTTCGGAAACGCTGGTGGTGGTGCAGCGAACGTATTTATGCCACTAATCGCATCGGCATTAACGGCATTGGGCTTTTGCAGTTCGGCAGATAGCTGGCGTTATGCAATGATTTTCCCAGGCGTAATGCTTTTAATTTGCGCATTTTTATATTATCGTTACACTCAGGATAGTCCGCAAGGCGATTTCAAAAACCTGAAAGACGAAACCATTAAAAGCAGCAAAAACACATTTTTTATTGCTGCAAAAGATTACCGAACCTGGATTTTAACCATTTCCTACGCCGCTTGTTTTGGTGTAGAAATTACTGTTGATAATTTTGCACCCATCTTTTTTACTGATTCTTTTGGTGCAACCATCGCCATTGCAGGTTTGGTAGCGGGTATCTTTGGCTGGATAAACATTTTCGCAAGGCCAATAGGTGGCATTGTGGCCGATAAAATTGGCAAAGTTTGGGGCTTTGATGGTAAAACTTTGCTCTTATCTATTTTATTATTAATTGAAGGCATTGGGTTAATCTGGTTTGCGAAATCTAGCAACATCGGGATGGCTATTTTTATGATGTTTGTTTTTGGCCTGAGCTTAAAAATGGCCAATGGCGCTACATACAGTTTGGTTCCTTTTATTAACCCTGTGGCGGTAGGTAGCGTTGCAGGAATTGTAGGTGCAGGTGGCAATATCGGTGCAATGCTCATTGCTTTTATGTTTAAATCAGAAGCCAGTCATTTAACCAAAAACGTAATCGAAAACGGACAAACGGTTCAAAAAGACCTGATAAATTATACCTCCGCCTTTACATTATTGGGTTATATCATTTTGGGAATCGGTGTCGCCGTTTTTATTTTCAGAACGGTAATGGCTCAAAAGAAAGCAAAAGTAGAAGAACTGACTTTTGCAACAAGCAACTAATTTAAACACAACTTATTCCTGATTATCTTGAAGATAGAAAACAACACATTTGCCAATAATACAACAACCTGCTGCTACTGCGGAGTTGGCTGCGGCATTGTGGTTAGTAAAGACAATCAGGAACGCATTACTGTTGAGGGCGATAAGAACCATCCTGTAAACAAAGGGATGTTGTGCAGCAAAGGCATGAATTTGCACTATACCGCAAACGATAAGGGCGATAGATTGCTTTATCCCGCTATGCGATACAACAAAAATATGCCTTTACAACAAGTGAGTTGGGATAAGGCATTGAAACGCACAGCGATGGTTTTCAAGGCATTAATAGCAAAACATGGTCCAGACAGCGTTGCATTTTACGCCAGCGGACAGTGCTTAACGGAAGAATATTACGTTGTGAATAAATTGATTAAAGGTTTTATCGGCAGCAATAACATCGATACGAATAGCCGCTTATGTATGAGCAGTGCGGTTGTGGGTTACAAAATGAGTTTGGGCGAAGATACCGTTCCCATTAGTTATGATGATATTGAAATTGCCGATTGTATTTTCGTGGCTGGTGCAAACCCTGCCTGGTGCCATCCTATTTTGTGGCGACGGGTAGAGGCCGCGAAGGCAAAAAATCCGGACCTGAAAATCATTGTAAGCGACCCACGAAGAACGCAAACCTGTTCGCTTGCCGATGTTCATTTACAACTTAATCCTGGTACAGATATTACCTTGCATCATGCCATTGGCAGATGTTTAATAGAAGACGGAAACATCGACCTCAATTTTATTACAAAAAGCACCAATGGTTTTGAAAAATATCGCTCAACTGTTTTCGAAAGTTCTTTGAAGGAAGCCGCCGATATTTGTGGAATTGAGGAAAGCGACATCCGTTTGGCGGCATCTTTTATTGGCAATGCAAACGGTTTTATTACCATGTGGACGATGGGCCTCAATCAAAGTGTCGTCGGTACGAACAAAAATTTATCGCTCATTAACCTCAATTTAATTACCGGGCATATTGGTAAACCTGGTAGCGGACCTTTTTCGCTTACGGGCCAACCGAATGCAATGGGCGGCAGAGAGGTTGGCGGCTTAAGCAATTTGCTTCCTGCTCATCGAAATTTAAACAACGAAAGTCATCGCAATGAGGTAGAGAAATTCTGGCAAATCCCATTGGGTACTATTCAGCCAAAACCTGGACTTACCGCTACCGAAATGTTCGATGAGTTGAACACCGGAAAGCTTAAAGCGATTTGGATTTTATGCACCAACCCATTAATTAGTTTACCCGATGTTCGAAAAGCAGAGGAAGGCTTAAAAAGGGCCAAGTTTGTGGTGGTGCAGGATATTAGCAATACGGTCGAAACCTTGAAATATGCCGATGTGGTTTTGCCTGCTGCGGCATGGGCCGAAAAAGAAGGTACCATGACCAATGCCGGGCGTTACATTTCGTTATTAAGTAAAGTGATACAAGCACCTGGAGAAGCCTTGCCTGATGCTGAAATTATCTGCAGATTCGCTCAAAAAATGGGTTTTGAGGGTTTTGATTTTAAAAATGCTGCCGCCATTTACGATGAATACGCCGCACTTACTGAAGGTACAAATATTGATATCAGCGGATTGAATTATGAAATACTGAAAGAAAAAAGAGCTGTTCAATGGCCTTTTCCCAAACGAGCAAAAGCATTTGGAACGGCCAGATTATTTGAGAATCATCAGTTTTTTACAGAGGATAAAAAGGCAAATATTATCTCTTTTGATGGACAAAATCAATCAGAACCTTTAACGCCAGCGCATCCGCTGATTTTAACCACGGGCAGAATAAGAGACCAATGGCATACCCGCAGTAAAACGGGCAAAATAAACAAACTCAATCAGCACATTAGCGAGTCCTTTCTGGAAATTCACCCCGCAGATGCGGAAAAGAGAAACATTAGGGATAATGATGTGGTGGAAATGAACAGCATGCGTGGAAATGTTCGTTTGAAAGCAAAATTTTCGACAGATATTAAGCCCGGAGTTGTGTTCATGCCGATGCATTGGGGCAAAATCTTAAAGAGTGATTTAAATCGTGTAAATAACTTAACCAATAACCTCCTTGACCCGCAAAGCAAAGAGCCAGATTTTAAATTTACTGCCGTTGAGGTAAAACTTTATAAAAAACCCAGGCAAAAGGTAATTGTAATTGGTGCAGGTGCGGGTGCCTGTGGTTTTGTAAAAAGCTACAGGGCCTTAAATAGTGAAGATGATATTGAGATTTTCAGCAAGGAAGATTTTCCGTTTTACAACCGTGTGCTTTTGCCCGATTATATTATTGGCACGTTGCCGTGGCACAACCTGATTAAAATGAGCGATAGCGAGGAAATTGATTACAGAATTAAACTCCATCGCGGTTTGGGCATCGATAAAATTAACAAAGCTAGCAAAACAGTTGTGGATAGTAAAGGTGAAATCCACCATTACGATATTTTGCTTTTAGCTACAGGAAGCAGGCCTTCAATGCTAAAGGATATTCCACCGCTTAACGGTATATTTACCATGCGGAGCCGAAATGACGCAGATGATTTTAAAAAACATGCCGCTGCAACTAGCGGGAAAGTGGTTATTGTAGGTGGTGGTTTATTGGGCATTGAGCTGGCTTCATCGCTTGCAGAAACAGGCTCAAAAGTAAGTGTGATTCAACGCATTTCCCGGTTAATGGGCAGGCAATTGGATGGTTTGGCTAGTCAGTTATTACACGAAGAACTGATTAGCAAAGGCATAGAAATTTTTTATAACGATGAAATTGACCGCGTGATTGGGGAAAAAAACATATCGGGCATCCGCGTGAAAAGTGGCTTATCAATTGATTGCGAATCGCTGATTATCGCCATTGGAACAGTGCCCAACACGGAATTAATTAAGAATGCTGGCATTGAATGCAAAAGAGGCGTTGTAGTTGATGAATATTTGAGAACCAGCGAGCAGGATGTTTTCGCCATAGGCGAAATTGCTGAATTTAAGGGCCAAATTTACGGCATTACCGCTGCGGCAGAGCAACAGGCCGAAATTGTAGCTAGGTTTATTTGTGGCGATATTGCGAAGTTTTATCAGGGTAGCCTGCTGATGAATATTTTAAAAATGCATAGTCTTGAATTGTGCTCTTTAGGTCTGGCAGAAGTGCCCGATAACGACCCAACTTACGAGGAAATTACATTTATTGATAAGGCCAAACGCTACTATAAAAAGTGTATTGTACATAATGATAGGCTAGTTGGCGCCATACTGATTGGCGATAAAAGTGAGTTTCTGGAGTTTAGAAATCTCATTGAAAATAAAATAGAGCTGAGCGAAAAAAGGCTTCAACTGTTAAGAAGTGGCAAAGCTGCCGAACCAATTATTGGAAAAACGGTTTGCAGCTGCAACAATGTTGGCGAGGGCAATTTAATTAATAAAATAAAGGATGGCTGTAAAGACCATTTGCAACTTTGCCAGCTTACAGGAGCAGGAATGGGCTGCGGAAGTTGCCGCCCCGAAGTTAAAGCTATTCTCGATTCGTTTGTTAACGTGCTAAAAACAGCTCCAGAAGTTGCATTGGCTGAATAAAATTTAAAATAATGATGAAAATAGAACTGAAACCATCTGAATTTATCAACCTCGAAGGCATTGAATATTTTAAATTCGAAGAAGATTTTATGGAAGAAAACGTTCGCTGTATTCCGATGGTGGTTCGTTTCAAACTGGATTTAGCAGGCATAAAACTAAAGCTTGGCGAATGGGGTCGATTTCATCCAAAGGAAAGAATAGAATTGGCTCTTTTGCCCGCTACCAATACAATAGAAACCGCTGAATATCGAAAATATTTAATTAGCCTGATTTATACTTACACAGGCAAAAACGCAACTGAACTCGCTGTAGATACGCAACCAGCTTGGAATAACTTAGCGACAATTCCGCAAATGCTGATAGACAAATCGGCAGAGCTAAATCTGGAAATCTCCATCAGCCAATGGCAAAACCTTACTAATATACAACGGTTTGCTTTGCTAAAACTTTGCAGACCAGGGCATGAAAATATGAATTTCCCGAAAGCGGTAGCAGAATTTGGCTTAATCAACACGTAAAAATGGACCAAACAATTATCATCAATTTTCCTGGCGGGATAATTTCTCCTGGCAATTTGTACAACATATTGGTGGCAGCCAGTAAGGCGAAAATTGGGTTTGTTCGTTTCGGTTTGCGCCAACAATTATTGATTGATACCGTAAATTACAACCTGCCAGATTTTACGATTGAGCTTGATAAACTGGGCATTGCTTACCAGGTTGCTAATAATGATTCGCCAAATATTATCAGTTCTTATCCAGCGGAAGAAATTTTTATACGCAACAGTTGGTTGACGGGCGGTATTTATAAAGATATTCTAGATGATATTGATTACAAGCCTAAAGTGAAGGTAAATATTTGTGATAGCAACCAGAGTTTTACGCCCATGCTTACGGGCAACATTAATTGGATTGCATCATCGCAGGCGGAACATTACTGGCATTTAATTATCCGTTTTCCAAAAACCAACGTAATTTACGAGTGGGAACAGCTTTGCTACACCAACCATATTGCAAAACTAACCAAAGCGATTGAAAAGATTATTACGGATTATCCTACACAATTTATAGATAACGAAACCGCCAACGGCGAAACACTTTTTGCCTATTTAAATCAGGAAGATTTTGTACTTAAAACTACCGAAAAACCTGTTGCTTTATCAACCTTCAATTTACCTTATTATGAAGGTTTAAACCGTTACAACAGTAAATACTGGCTGGGCATTTACCGTAGAGATGAATTGTTTAGCGTTGGTTTTTTGAAACGCCTATGTCAGTTGTGTTTAGATACCAAACTTGGTCAGTTTTGCTGCACTTCGTGGAAAACCATTTTGGTAAAAGGCATCGAAGAAAAAGATAAAAAACTCTGGAACGATTTACTGGAAGAATTTGAGCTCAATATGCGCCATGCGGCCAACGAACTCAACTTCCAGGTAGAAGATAATTGTTTGGCAGGACTAGAACTGAAGGACTTTTTGGTTAAGCACCTTAGCATTAACGATACCCGAACTTTCGGCATTTGTTTTGGCATTAAAACCAGAAAAAAGAGTGAAATTTTTAGCAGTATTTTAATCCGAAAACGATACGTGATTAATTTCTGGGCGATAAAACTATTTCCAGTTTATGATATTCTTTGTGCAAAGGATTTTAATCCCAATGAGCGTACCGGAGAAATTTTTAGTCGTGGTAACCCACGTTTAATACTGCCTGAGCAAATTCGAAGAGCGGTTTATAAATTTTATAAGCAGCGCCAAAGCGCTTTAAAAATTAATAATCATTCTGCAAATATAAAATCCGAAAACTTAGCTGAGAAAGACAAGGTTGTGCTTCACCAATGCGGCAATTGCTTAACGGTTTACAACGAACAGCTCGGGGAATTGGATAACAACATTGTGCCAGGAACAACATTTAAAGAGTTACCTGAAGATTATTGCTGTAGCCTCTGCGAAGCAGATAAAGGTAATTTTGTGCGAATTGAGCAATCGGAATTGATGTTATTATAAACCGTTAACTTCCGTATGAGAATTGAAGTTATCAAAGCAGCGATAATCCTTATCCTCAACACGAATTTCAGAGACCTTTAAATTAGATAATACGAACTTCATGCTGTGTTTTAGCAATCTACCATCTTGAAGCATCTGCAATATCTTTTCCAAACCTCCTGACGTATAAATCCCGCACAATGGCTCTCGTTGTTCGCTTTTTATAAAAATGTAGGCATCATAAGAATCAGATACAGCGAAAGCTTCTTTTAATTTCTCTAAAATATGCGTTTGCATTAGCGGCATATCACAGGCCAATAGAAACAAATCATCATTCGGGTTTGCCAAATGCGCCGATAAAACCCCAAGTAAAGGTCCTTTTAAATCAAGTGATTGATGGTCTGTAATTAAGTGTGCTTTATCAAAATAGGTACTATATTTTTCTTGCTGAGTGAGATTAACTGAAAATTTTACATGCAAGCCTATGGACCTCAGTTTATCATCAGCCAATTCAGCCCAAAGCTTATCCTGATGGTTTAACAAACCCTTGTCGGTTCCCATCCGCAAACTTTGTCCGCCGCATAAAACAAGTCCAGTCATCATTTACTTATTACTCAAATCCAGCAGTTTAGCCTCATCCAAAATGCCAATCATTTTATCTTTAACATGGATGATGTCTTCGGCCAGCAATTCGTTCATCGTTCTAAAAACAGTTTCATAGGTAGCGCCAGTGTAAGCCGCCAAATCCTGCCGACTTAAAGCTAGGTTTAAAAAACCCTCGCTGTTTAATCCAAACTGCTCTTTAAGGCTTAATATCGCAACAGCTAACCTGCCCTTTACCGACATCAACGCCAGGTCCCTCATTTTCTTTTCCGAAGCTTGTAGTTCATCAGCATAAAACATTAATAAACTGTAGGCAAAATCGTGGTTTACTTTAAGCGAGGTTTTGAAAAATTCGATATCAACATAACAAAGAGAAGTCGTTTCTAAAGCCGTTGCAGAAATTGGGTAGCTGTTGTTGGCTGTGCTAATTCCCCGATGACCGAAAATAGCACCATCATTTGCAAAACGGATTATAAGTTCTTTGTCGCCCCAATGTTTATGAACCTTAACGCTGCCAGATGTTACAAAGTAGACGCCTGTTACAGGTTCGCCTTCCTTAATAATAACTTCGCCCTTTTTAGCAACGAAATTTCGTTTATGGCTACCAATTGCAGCATGCCACTCAGGTAAGCAATGCCTGCACATCAAGCAAGAATTTAAATTGCAGCTGCTGTTTTTTTTCATTGTTTAAATAATTACAAAAGTACGAATCGTTGCAATTTATAAATCAGTTTTTAAAATTATATCTTTAAGTCCATCCATAATAAAATTAATGATTTTAGTTAGTGCTTTTCTCCATCAATAACTTGAAATATGCATATGGTTTATCCATCCTATATTTAATCATCAGAAATATTTCGTATCCATTTCTTAAGTGCCAATTGCCTCGATTTTCGTTTAGTTCTGTTTTTTTCTTTTTGTCTATAACTTTTGGAATTAATTTTTCTCTTTCTTTTTCACAATTTCATCAAACTACCGAGTTTGTCAAAATCTGTCATCTTAGTGTCTAGTTCTGCGATTCTCTTCAAATCAGCAATAAATTTATTGCTTATCCGAACCTTTGTCGACCCCCGAATTTTGAAAGCAGTTCTGAAAAGAGCTGCTTTTTTTTCGCTAAAAATTTGAATTCGAGATTAAAACTAAGGCTGTTCAGCTTCCTAAGCAGTTTGTACATGTTTAAATTTTCCGGTTTCTTTTATATGCCTTAAAATGCGATCATCATGCCTTAGGGATGCAATGGAACACCAATAGGATTGCCCTCACCCCGCACGTGTGCCGCGTGTAGGTAAATAACAATAATATAGTGTCGTAAATGCAGTTAGCTTTTAAGGGTAATTGATATGAGCTGATTATAGATTGTTGCTGCAATTTTAAATTGCACACGGCAGATCTGCGCCAGCGAGGCGCTGAGTCGAAATACAGATCGCTGTTGGCTAAAATAACAGCAATTTCGCGAGCATGTGGGCTTCAAAGATTTTTATTATTTTTACTGTGTTGGTTTTACAGGAATAATGTTACCGGCATCATCAAAATACAAGCGGTCCATGCACACTTCGCGGTTAAATCCGGCTGCATCACCCATATTAATCCCATCGGGGTAACTAAATCTGTGGTATACTATGTGCCATTCATCTTTTTCCGGAATTTGCAGGACTGAATTATGACCAGTTCCGAAGATACCTAGTTTCGGTTCTTTTTGAATTACCAGGTTGTGTTCGGTTGTAGTGATTGGACCTAAAGGTGATTTAGAAGTTCCATAGTGTACGCGGTAGTTTTCACTGCGGGTATCATTCTCTGACCACAGAAAATAGTAAATTCCTTTTCTATTAAATACATAACATCCTTCTCTAAAGGTTTCATCCGTGTTGAGCACTTTTGTGGTATTAGGTTTAATGGAAAGCATGTCTTTGTTTAGTTCTGCAACGGCAAGGTATCCGTTGCCCCAATACAGGTAACTTTTTCCGCTGGCCGGATCGTTAAACACGGCAGGATCTATTTCCTGACCGTCTTTAATCCCGTTGGGTTTAAAGTTAACCAGTGGTTTTCCGGAATCTTTAAAAGGACCAGTTGGCAGATCAGAAAAAGAAACACCAATTTTCTGGGCAGCAGTAAAATAGTAGAAATATTTGTATTGTTTTCCAATTTTCTTTTCGGCGATAGTTGGCGCCCATGCATTTCGGTTTCCCCAGTGAACGTCTTTTTTTAAGTCGAGGATTACCCCTTCATCTATCCAGTTGGTGAGGTCAGTAGAAGAAAAGGTTTTAAAGTAAAATCCTCCCCATCCATCAAAACCATCGCTGGTAGGGTATATATAGTATTTTTTCGTTTTGTTTGAATAAAGCACATCGGGATCGGCATAGAAACCATCAACGACGGGGTTTTTCGCCAGCTTTAGTTCCATCCCATGAGGAAGTCCCCATTTAGTGGTTAAATTTCTTAGTTCAGTACGGGAAACTGGTATGATGTTGCCGTGGCGGGGATGAAAGTCCATTTTTACCTCGTTATCAATTACCTTAAACTTGTCGAGGTCGGCACTTTGGCAAAACTGATACTTGCCTTTCCCATATACATCGTACATCAGGATGTATTGATCAGAGCGGTTAAGTTTGAATACGGACGAACCTTCAACGGCGTCTCTGGTTTGCTGTTTATAGCCGGGTTGTTCCAGCCATTTTCCGGCTGTAAGCGAATCGGTAATAGCCAACTTAATTCCATTTCCATTACCTTCGGTTTTGTAGAAAAGGTAAAACAGGCCGTTCTTGTTGATGATGTCGCCATCGATACATGCTTTACCATTTTTAGGATTGAACAGAATCTGAGGCTGGGCTTCAAAACCCGTAAAATTTCTGTTTACGTAGGCATAATAGATGATGTCGGGCCCATTGCCGTGTTGCATGGAAAAATAAACCATATATTTTTCCTTTGCGGGATAGTAAATGGTTTGCGGCGCCCATACCCGTTTAAGGTCTTCATGTCCTTTGTAGTTTTCCTGTATATTGATTACGGTGTGTTTCCAGTTTATCAGGTCATCTGATTTCATCAATACCATTGAGCGGTTGGAATCCCATCCTTTGGAGGAGGTCATGTCGGTAACAACCATGTAAAAGGAGCGGCCATCTTCCGAACGTAAGATATGGGGATCGCGGACGCCACCAGTTGAACTGATTTTTTTCGAATCGATTACGGGTTCATTGTTATTCAGTGCACGGTAATTATAACCATCAGTACTGATGGCGAAGCAAATTGCCTCATCTTTAATATTATTTCCTTTAAAATAGGTAAACAGGTATCCTGCAAAATCTTTATCAGAAGGGCCAGACTTGTATGTCTGGCCCCATGTTTTTCCAACAAAAACCAGCGGTGTAAGGACAAGGAGCATCAAGGCCGGGTTTCGATAGTTTTTAAACATTTGATTGGGTTGTTAAATGGGTTATCTGCTAATTAAACTGGGTACTTCGCTGTATAAACGCTGTTTGAATTAATTATTTCAATGCTATTTTTTGAACTTGTGAATACACATATTCGCCGGCAACCGTAGCTTTAACCCCGACTCTTGCATATATAAAATCGAGTGTTTTTAGGTTATCGGGAATATCGGCAGACAGGTTAATTGGGGTACCAAATGTCAATGAAGAAACATTTGCATCTACACGCACATCGCGGAGTACCTGATCGGTCAACACAGATTTACCAAGGTAAAGGCGAACCAATTCAACGTTTGCGGTCTGCACCACTTTATTCACTATAAAACTTGTATTGATGGTATTACCGGATTTTGTAAAAGTTTCATTAGTGATGTTAAAGTATGGTGTTACGGGCACATCAAGATTTGTGTCGCCTGTCAGATTTACCATGATGGTATCGGCGGCTTGCTGAAGCCATGGTGCATCAGGGCGTCGTGTAAGTTTGTACTGACCTGCAAATAATTTTGCCGAGAAGCTCCCATCCTGATTCATATATACGTAGATAGGGGATTTTAAGGGGTATCCGTCCTGCCACAGTTCCAGCTGTGGACCATTATTGCGTACCCCTAAAGCTTTGCCCTGATAAACAACCTTACCTGATAAAGTTAGTTCGGGAGCGTCGAAATTATCGTATTCGCTGCAGCCCGCCAGAAATAAACCGGCTGCCGCTATGATCGTTAAATATTTAATTTTCATCATGTTAAGAATTAATGGAATGGATTACGAACAATTTTAGGGTTGTTATTTAATACGGTCTGATCAATTGATGAGTAGTAGTTTGCCATACGGAATAACCTTGCACGACGGAATCGGGTTGGGCGTACACGTGCGTAAATGTATTTTCCGTTGTCCGGGTGGCCGGGTCTTACCACGCGGTAAGAATATAGTCCCATTACCACAGCATTCGGATCAGTTTCTGTCCCATCCCAAACTAAATGTGCAATTCTCCATCTTTTCAAATCGAAATAACGGTGATCTTCGAAGGCAAGTTCTACGCGGCGTTCGTTACGGATGATATCGTTTGTTAATGCAATAATGCTGTTTGCCGGGAATCCTGCCCGTGCACGAACCGTATTGACATAGCCCAATCCTTCAGGGCGACCTAACTCAAAGGCAGCCTCTGCGGCGTTTAAGTAAATCTCCCCTAAGCGGAACCATGGCCACCAGTTTACAGCTGAGGTTCCACGGGTACTTGCAGCGGGGGCATCGCTTACCATTTTCCGGATATAGAAACCGGTATTACTAACATCTACGGCATCATCTTTAGGCCCGTCAAAGCCTGTCCAAACCTGCCCGTCTGTATAGTTACCACCAAGAACTGCTGAGGTAGATAACTGATAAGCACCGTTAGTGTACACCGCTACACCTGCCTGTATTCTAACCGGATTGTTTTTAAATGATGTGCCTGGATAAATTACCGTTCCAAATAAGCGGCCATCTTTATTGGCAAAAATATCGGCCGGATTGGTATAGGCAATATAGTTGCCGTTCGCGTCCTTATCTTTTAATGTGCCTTTGCTTCCATCTAAATAGTTGAAGCTTTCTACCAGGCTCAGGGATGGCGAAATTGCAGATGATGCTTCATTATCTTCTGTCATACTTTTGATAATGTTATCATAAGTAAAGCGGTGTACTTTAGTACCCAAAGCAAAATCTTTTGCAAAGATTACCTCACTCACCGGCTTTTTGTTCAACATATCATAAAAGTTGGCACCTTTGTCTGCATTGGAATTGTATAAAGCATACGGACCTGCTATTACTTCTTTTGAGGCTGCCAGCGATTTATTGTAATAATCAGTTGCCATAGTTGCGGGAATGCCAACTTCACCACCAGCAGTGCTTATAGGTGCTGCCATCAAACTGTTATATTTGGCGATAGAAGCCGCGTACAACATGGCCCGGCTTTCTAAAGCGAGTGCAGTATAGCGGTTAGCACGTGTTGCTACGCCATTGTTAGGAGCCAGGTCAGCTTTAATTTCTTCCAGTTCTTTATAAATAAAATCATAAACCTCATATTCTTTGGCACGGGGTACCTGAAGTGGGGTAGGATCGCCACTAAAGTCGTAAACGAGTTGTTTAGTTACTAATGGCACACCACCCATGTGTTTAACCATTTCAAAGTAGACAAAAGCACGGATAAAGCGCATTTCGGCTATAAACTGACTTTTCTGGGCTGGTGTTAATTTAATACCTAACGCATTGATGTTTTCGAGTGACAGATTAAGGTCGCGGATTAATCCATAATCCCAGTAACGGCCATAATCGTTCCCATACTGGAAATCGTTTTTGCTATTCTGATCGCGTGTCCCCGACCACATAGCATCGTCAATTTCTGTCATTCCGCCGGTATTGAATACACCATGAAGCGAGGGTAAACGGTTATAGTAGTTTGCCAGGAGGGAGGTAATCAAATTTGGATCATTCCATAATTGTTCGTCGGTAATAGTGGTTTTTGATTCACGGTAAAACCAGTCATCGTGTTTGCAACTGTTCATGGATAATCCAATGATCAGAGCAAAAGCTATAAAAATTTTTTTCATCTTAATCTTTGTTTAAAATGTGATGTTAAATCCGGCCATAAATACTCTTTGCTGCGGATACACTACTGCTGCTGCCGCTTCGATTTCCGGATCAATCTGGAATTGTTTCAGGTTGTCGAATGAAATCATATTCGATGCATTTACATAGAAGCGGATTTTCTGTGCTTTGATTTTTTCGGCAATGGTTTTAGGAAGACTGTAAGCAAGTTCCATATTTCTAACGCGTAGGTATCTCACGTTTTTTAACCAAAAACTATTGTTCCTGCCGTTGGGGCCTGAGTTACCATTTCGAATGGCCGGGTAATACCCCGGAATCCAGGCGCTGGTCGGATCGTAAGGGTCGGCACGGTGCCACCGGTCTTCCAACAAGTATGCAGGTGAGTTTCCACCACCGTGGAAGGCGTTTCTTAATTCATAATCCTGATTCCAGGACTGCATTGCGCCACCAGCTAAATCAATGTTCAGCTCAATACCTTTATAGCTTAAGCCGATTCGCCCACCGAACGACATCATTGGTGCCCAGCCTGTAGGATAACCGATAGGACGCTGGTCAAGGTCGTTGATCACACCGTCGCCGTTAACATCTTTGTAGATAAAATCACCAGGCAATTGTGTTCTATTGTTCTGGCCGTCGTTGTTTATTCCATAGCTTCGGATTTCTTCTTCAGACTGGAATCGGCCCACTACTTCGTAGCCCCACCAAATGCCTCCCCAGCGGTTTTCGCTTGAATTTGTATATTCATTGTATGAATTGCTGAATCGCGGTTTGTATGAATCCAGCACTTTATATCTCGAAAAAGTAAAGTTTCCACTAACAGTATAGTTCAATTCGCCCACTTTATTTGCATAAGTAATGATGCCTTCTGCGCCATAATATCCGTTACTGTTTAGGTTCTCATTCGGTAATGTATAGCCGATTTCTGATGGCAGTAAAACATCATACTTAGTACCTGGATAACCGGTACGAATAATTTTAAATGCATCAGCAGAAAAGGTTAATTTATTATCAAACATTCCTACATCAATACCTATATTGTAGTTGGTGTTTTTTACCCATGAAAGGTTACGTACCGGCAGGCCTTTAGGCTGAATTCCTGGGTAATAAGCACCATTTAATACTGCACTTCCTGAATTCCAGTTGTAGCCTGACAAGTAACCCTGCATTCCTACGCCTTCTTCCAGCCCGGTTTGACCAACAGATACTCTAATTTTCATATCATTTACAACGCTTTTGAGTGGCTTAAAGAAAGACTCATCAGAAATGCGCCAGCCTAAACTTCCGCCAGGGAAAAGTCCCCATTCTTTTCCTGAATAATACAGGTAGGAACCATCGTAACGGCCAAGGATTTCTAACAAATATTTCCCCTTGTAATTATAATTCAAACGACCGATGAAACCAGCCCTTGCTTCATATAACCATTCATCACCAACACCGCTGAGTTCGGAGATTGTATTTATCAGGGGTATATAGTTATTGGTCGGGTTAGAACCAATGGTAGTAAGCGTTCTGTCCCAGTCTGAGCGTTCATATCCTGCCATTACCGAAAAATTATGGTCGCCGATTTGTTTTGTATAATCTAACTGAAACTGTCCGGATCTTGCTACGGCTACACGGTCGGTTTTGTAACGCCACCTCGAATTGGTTCCATTGCTGCGTACATAATTGCCGTTTTCATACCTGTACACATCGTAGCTGTACTGAAAGCCATCAAACTTATTGTTTGTATAATTGTATGATACTATTCCTTTTGCTGATAAACCAAACTTGGTTTTGTAGGTTGCCGTCATGTTTACATTCCCACTCATAAAGGTATTGTCTTTATAACCTGCAATGTCTCGGCTAAAAATTGCCGGATTATAGGCAAACTCATTCGTTTGGTTTGGATAGAGCGGATTATCATTTGCATAAGGCCCTACTGTTGGTCTATTTTTGAATATGGCCAGGATAGAAGAAAAATACCCATCGCCGCCTGGCAAGCCAACATCTTCTGTTTTTTCCTTTCTTGCCGAGATTTGAGTTCCGATGGTAAGCCCTTCGAGTATGGTTGTTTCCAGATTCGCTTGCAGGTTGGTCCGCTGATAGTTAAAATCTTTAATCATCGCATCTTGTTGTAAGTTACCCACTGATAGAAAGTAATTTGATTTTTTGCCACCACCAGTGATGTTGGCATTGATATATCGCTGAGGAATATCTTTTCGGATGATCATGTCTGCGTAATCGTAGCCCTGATAACCAGGTTCGGTACCAGCCTGCCATTTTGCGAGTTCCGAACGGGTATACACGGCGCTCGGATCGCGGCCTTCATTTTGTGCAGCTTCTACCAAACCTCTGGTATATTGTGCTGCCGTTGCCATTTCAGGAAAACGGGTTAGGTTTTGCCAGCCAAGATAACCATTGACATTGATTTTAACAGATTCATCTTTTGAACCTTTTTTTGTGGTGATTAACACAACCCCTTTAGCAGCCCTAAAGCCATAAACAGCTGCTGCCGCGTCTTTCAGTATGGATATACTCTCAATATCCTCCAGATTTAGCGAGTTAAAAATATCTGCGCCCGAGCCATTCTGCGTACCAACCCAGTCTGTGCCAGTCTGGCCACCATAAGCCACGCCATCGATTACAAATAGTGGATTACCCATATTGCGGACTTCAATACTGGCTCCGCGTCCGGGGCGTGCATCTTTGGCTCTTACAGAGATACCCTGCACCTTACCTGCAAGTGCGCCGGCGGTAGAGGTAGATGAGGTACGCACTACGTCTTCCGCTTTAAGGTTACTTACAGCTCCGGTTATGTTGCGTTTAGATTGTTTACCATAACCAACTACCACTACATCTTCGAGCCCTTGATCGTCGCTTTCCATTTTAATGGTAAACTGGGTTTTCTCGCCAATGGTAATGGTTTGGTTTTTGTAGCCAACATAGCTAACCAGAAAGGTACCTGCGCTTGCGTTTAGGGTAAAGCGCCCCTTGCCATCTGTTGTCGTAATTTCTTTCGGGACTGCACCGGGAACAACAATGGTTACACCAGTTAAGGGTTCATTGCGCTCGCTTAATACTTGCCCGGAAATCTTGCGTTGTGCGTAAGAGTACGAAGGAATTCCCCACACCATCAGCCAGAAAAAGAAAATTTTCAGAATTCTCATGTTATATTTGGTTTATGTTTAAAAGCGTACTTCTGATGCACTATAAATCGAGCAGGCGATGTGGCGTCACTATCCGTAAAAAACGGAGGTTTAACGAAGGGATATGCTTTCCAAAGGAAAAAGCATACGGCTCATCGGTGAAGGATTTATAAATGGTTGTTGGAAGCAAACATAGTAGATTGATAAACTTGCAGACATATACAAATCCGTCAATTAAGGATTAATATTTCGTCAAAAGCTATGTTTTTTATCTTTGGGGCTTCTTTTTTTGATATTCGGAAGGGAGTTGGCCGAATTCTTCCCTGAAGCATTGCCTGAAATAAATGGCGCTACTGATGCCAACCATTAAGGCCACTTCGGTTACATTATACTGCCCTGATCGCAGTAGCTGGGCAGCCTTCTGGATTCTAATCTTTCGTACAAGCTGATTGATGTTTTTACCAGTGAGGCCTTTTAACTTTCTATAAAGTGTGGATTGGCTCATGTTCATTTTAAAGGCCAGAGTTGCGGCATCGAGAATTTCATCCTGAATGCACTCTTCTACCAGATCTACAAATTCCTGAACAAAAGCATTTTCCCGCCACAGGTCCTGTGCTGTTTGTGTATTGGTTGCCTCCACAGCTTTTCCGGCTGTAGAGAGCCTACTGAGCACCTCAGCATATACAGCCTTTTGTTTGAGTAGCAGGTTTTCAATCCTCCTGGTGAGTAATTTCGGACTTATCGGTTTGGTAAGGTAAGAATCTACGCCAAGGCCGTAACTGAGTTCTTTATCTGCATCAGTATCTTTTGCTGTCAAAAATATGGTTGGAATGTGACTGGTTTCGCGTTGCTGCTTAATCTTTTCAATCATCGTGAACCCGTCCATATCTGCCATCATAACGTCGCTTACAATTAAATCAGGAATGTGACTTTTGGCCAGCTCAAAACCTTTGCTTCCATTGTCGGCGGTTATCACCTCATAGTTTGGAGCAAGAACGCTGGTTAAGTACGCTCGCAGGTCTTTCTCGTCTTCAACGAGCAAGAGCACCGGGCGGGCATCGGTATTTGTTTTCGAGTAGAATGTTTCCGTTGCG
>Ga0160446_100299_pt1 | contig 29071 bp, 26 predicted proteins | sample HID1973I_E1MG_FD_108200 | JGI IMG/M metagenome (GOLD analysis project Ga0160446, IMG submission 108200) | Enriched mosquito-associated microbial communities from UW Madison campus, WI, USA - HID1973I_E1 MG | ecosystem: Host-associated > Arthropoda: Insects > Digestive system > Unclassified ... | reverse complement strand
GCATCCACTCGGCCACCGGGTGTTCAGCCCAGGTCTGCGATGCCGTGGAACGGAGCCGCGCCGGGCAGACGCGGACCGTCGTTCACTGGGTCCACGGGACGCCGACGGTCGAGAGCTCGAGGCGCGTGAGACCCTGGGTGCGTTCGCGCGTCAGTTCGCCGGCGAGCGTGTACGGCGCCCCTGCCGCCGCTGAGCGCGCGGCGTGCGCGACCACCGCATCCACGATCGCCGTCACCGCGCCCCCACGCGGGAGCGCGGCGTGGATCGCCGCCTCGTGGTCGCCGACGATGTCGGGGTGACGTCCGAGGTCCGCGGCGACGCCGGCGCGCGTCAGCGATGCGATCACGCCGCGCCGCTCCGCGATCCCCGCCGACGAGTGCAACGCGATCGCCTCCCACACGCGGTCCACCGTCGGTTCCGCAACGCCGTGGGCGCGCAGCAGCTCGGCCGCGCGGTCGGCGCCCTCGACTTCGAAGCGCTCGCGGCCCGGCACTCCCTCCCCCAGGCCGAGGTCGTGCATGGCCGTGGCGGCGAACAGCACGTCGCGGTCGTACTCCGGATCCTGGTCGAGCCCGGTGGCCTGCGCGATCAGCTCGGCGAACAGGAACGTGCGGAGGCTGTGGTGGGCGATGGGTGCGGGCTCGGTGGTGTGGACGAACTCGACAATGGCTTCGGCGAGCGTCCCGACGGGGATGCGTTCGGTGATCGGCATCCCCTCACGCTACGGACGGGCCCGTCGACGCGACAGTGGCATGGATGGCAAGGATCGCTAGAATCGTGCCATGCCGCGTGACACGCATCGGGTCGCCGTCCTCGTGCTCCCCGGCGCGCTGCCACTGGACGTCGCGATCCCGATCCAGACATTCACCGCCCCCGACTACGAGGTGGAGGCCGTGGGCGAGAACGCGGTCGTCGCGGCCGCCGGAGTCGGCTTCGACGGTCTCGCCCCCCTCACCGCGATGGCGGCGGCCGACACGGTCGTGGTGCCCGGGTACGCCGACTGGGGCCGGGTGCCGTCGGACGCCGTGCTCCGCGCACTCCGCGATGCACACGCACGGGGGACGCGCATCGCGTCGATCTGCACGGGCGCTTTCGCATTGGCGGCCGCCGGTCTGCTGGATCGTCGTCCGGCCACCACCCATTGGCAGGCGATCAACGACCTGCGGTCGCGGTATCCGTCCGTCCGCGTGCAGCCCTCACTGCTGTACGTCGACGACGGTGACGTCCTGACGTCGGCCGGCGTGCTCGCCGGCGTCGACCTCTGCCTGCACCTGGTGCGGAGCGACCAGGGGGCGGCGGCCGCGAACACGCGCGCCCGAGCGCTGGTGGCACCACCGCGGCGGCTCGGGAACCAATCCGCGTACAACGACCAGCTCACCCCGCGCGCCGACGACGACGCGATCGCCGCACTCTGCGGACGCCTGCTCGAGAGCCTCGGCGAGCGCCGCACGGTGGACGAGATGGCGGGCTCCGTGCATATGTCCCGCCGGACGTTCATCCGGCGCTTCACCGACGCGACGGGCACGCCGCCGCACATGTGGCTCACGCTCGCCCGCCTGGACGCGGCGCGGGAGCTCCTGGAGCGCACCGACGACACGGTCGACGCGATCGGGCACCGCACCGGATTGGGCAGCCCGGCCGCGTTCCGCGCCACCTTCCAGCGCCACCTCAGCACCTCGCCCAGCGCATACCGACGCGCCTTCGCGACGCGGCCCTGACGCGCTCTGGACTGCCCACACAGAGCGGGAATGACCGAGGACGGGTGGATGCCGGGCGGTCGGCATCCACCCTTCGACAGGCTCAGGGACCTTCGACAGGCTCAGGGACCTTCGACAGGCTCAGGGACCTTCGACAGGCTCAGGGACCTACGACAGGGTCAGGAACCTGCGACGGACTCAGCCGCCGAAGATGTTGTGGTCGACGACGTGCATCGCGCGCGCGGCGTCGGTGATGCTGCCCGTCAGCGACGGATACACGGCGAACACGCGCGAGACCTGGTCGACGGTCAGACGCCGCTCGACGGCGATCGCGATCGGGTAGATGAGCTCGGACGCGCGGGGTCCGACGATGACGCCGCCGATCATCGTGCCGCTGCCCTCGCGGGCGATGAGCTTCACGAAGCCGTCCTTGATGCCCATCATCTTGGCGCGCGGGTTGGACGCGAGCGGCAGCTTGTGGACGACGCCGTTGATGTGGCCGTCCTCGATGTCCTTCTCCTGCCAGCCGACCGTGGCGATCTCGGGTGCGGTGAAGATGTTGGACGTGATGCGGCGGCGCTCCAGCGGGATCACGACGTCACCGAGCGCGTGGAACACCGCCGTCCGGCCCTGCATCGAGGCGACCGACGCGAGCGGCACGAAGGTGGTGCAGTCGCCGGCGGCGTAGATGTTGGGCACCGAGGTGCGGGCGACGCGGTTGACCTGGATGTGGCCCGACTCGGTCATCTGCACGCCGGCCTCCTCCAGCCCGATGCCGCGCGTGTTGGGGATCGAGCCGACCGCCATGAGGCAGTGGCTGCCCTCCACGGTGCGGCCGTCCGACAGCGTCACGACGACGCCGTCGCCGGTGTTCTCGACCTTGTCGGCGCGGGACTTCGACAGCAGCTTCATGCCGCCACGCTTGAAGACGCGTTCCAGGACAGATGCCGCGTCCTTGTCCTCTCCGGGCAGCACCTGGTCGCGACTGGAGACGAGCGTCACCTTCGCGCCGAGGTTCATGTACGCGCCCGCGAACTCGGCGCCGGTGACGCCGGAGCCGACGACGATGAGATGCTCGGGCAGCGCCGTCATGTTGTACAGCTGCGTCCACGTGAGGATGCGCTCGCCGTCGGGCTTGGCGGTGGCCAGCTCGCGGGGCGACGCGCCCACCGACACGACGAGGGTGTCGGCCTCGATGCGGTCGAAGTCCGTTCCGCCCGGCCCGGTCGAGACGACCACGGCGTTGTCGCCTTCGAGGCGGCCGTGGCCGGAGACGATGCGGACGCCCGCTTCGGCGAGCGACGCGCGCATGTCGTCGGACTGCTGACGGGCGAGGGTGAGCAGGCGCTTGTTGACGGCGCTGAGGTTGATCGCGATCTCGGGCTTGAGCGGCTTGCCGTCCTTGCCCTTGGCGAACAGCTGTACGCCCAGGTCGCCGGCGCCGGCGATCGCGACGGCCGCGTCGGCGGTCGCGATGAGGGACTTCGAGGGCACGACGTCGGTGATGACGGCCGAGCCGCCGATTCCGGCCCGCTCGACGACGGTCACCTCGGCTCCGAGCTGGGCGGCGGCGAGCGCCGCTTCGTAGCCGCCGGGTCCGCCACCGAGGATGGCGACACTCTGGGTGGTCTCGAAGCTGATCGACATGACTTCCATTCTCCCCTGCCTGACGCCGTCGGCACGACATGCGACGACACTCCCGGGCATGCGTCGCTCACGCCTGTTCTGGCTCTCACGCCCGCCGGTTCCTAAAGTGGTGTCATGTCAGACACCAACGGCAATCCTCTCGACGACCCCGCCGCCGACGCGTTCGCGGTCGCCGCCGCCGCCGCGGAGGACATCGCCCGCATCACCGGCGTCGAGCACCACGACATCGCGCTCACCCTCGGCAGCGGCTGGGGCAAGGCCGCGGAGCTGCTCGGCGAGACGACGGCGACGTTCCCCGCCACGCAGGTGACGGGCTTCAGCGCGCCGGCCCTCGCGGGCCACGTGGGCACGCTGCGCAGCGTCGTCACGCCCAAGGGCCGCCGAGTGCTCGTCATCGGCGCGCGCACGCACTATTACGAGGGCTACGGCGTGCGCCGCGTCGTCCACAGCGTCCGCACCGCCGCGGCGACCGGCGCGCGCACCATGGTGCTCACCAACGGTGCCGGCGGCATCAAGCACACCTGGACCCCGGGCCGCCCGGTGCTCATCAGCGACCACATCAACCTCACCGGCGACTCGCCGCTGGAGGGCGCGACCTTCATCGACCTCACGGACCTGTACTCGCTGCGCCTGCGCGACCTCGCCCGCTCGATCGACCCGAGCCTCGACGAGGGCGTGTACTGCCAGTTCCGCGGCCCACAGTACGAGACGCCCGCCGAGGTGCAGATGGCCAAGACCATCGGAGGCCACATCGTCGGCATGTCGACCGCGCTCGAGGCGATCGCCGCCCGGCAGGCGGGCATGGAGATCCTCGGCTTCTCGCTCATCACGAACATGGCCGCCGGCATCCAGACCACCCCACTCAGCCACCAGGAGGTCCTCGATGCCGGTCGCGAGGCCGAGCCGGTGATCTCGTCGGTGCTGGCCCGAGTGATCGGCGCGATGTGAGCGAGCAGGATGCCGCCGGCCCGGGCCCGGGCGACGACCCCGTGCGCTCCCGCGCACAGGCTTGGCTGGCACAGGATCCCGACGGTCAGACGCGCGCCGAGCTGCGCGCGGTGATCGAGGCCGCGGAGTCGGGCGACGCCGCGGCGCAGGCCGACCTGACGGACCGGTTCTCGACGCGTCTGGCGTTCGGCACCGCAGGACTCCGCGGCGCACTGGGAGCCGGCACCAACCGCATGAACCGCGTGCTCGTCGCGCAGGCCGCGGCAGGTCTCGCCGCCTACGTGCGGGAGCAGGCGGGACTAGAGCCCGTGGGCGCCGTCGTGCCTGCCGCCCCGGCCGCGCTCGACGAGACGGTCGCCCTTGACCGCGACGAGGTCGTCGCGCCGGCCGACGCCGATGCGGCGGATGCGGAGCCGGCCGAAACCGATGCGGCGGATGCCGCGCCGGCGGATGCCGCGCCGGCGGATGCCGAGCCGGCCGACGCCGATGCGGCGGATGCGGAGCCGGCCGAGGCTGCACAGCCCATGACCGATGCACCGACCGGGGCCGAAGGCGACGAGGCGGCAGGCGAGGGCACGCCGGCCGGCGCCGATGCCGGCGCCGAAGGCGGCGAGTCGTCGCCGATCGACATCCCGACCGCCGACGGGCCTCCTGCCGAGCACGGCGAGCCGACCGCGCCCGAGCTCACCGAAACCCCGTCCGATGGCGCGCTGGCCGCCGAAGGCCCCGAGGTGCCCGGCATCCTCGACGACGCGCCGATCGTGGTGATCGGCTACGACGGACGCCGCAACTCCGACGTGTTCGCGCGAGACTCGGCCGAGATCTTCGCCGGCGCGGGATTGCGGGCGATCCTGCTGCCACGGCTGCTGCCGACCCCGGTGCTGGCCTTCGCGGTGCGGCACTTCCGCGCCGCGGCCGGCGTGATGGTGACGGCCAGCCACAACCCGCCCGACGACAACGGATACAAGGTCTACCTCGGCGGGGCCGACGAAGGGTCGCAGATCGTGCCGCCCGCCGACGGCGAGATCGCCGCGCACATCGACCGCGTGGCCGCAGAAGGCGACATCGGGACGATCCCGCGATCGCTCGGCTTCGAGACCGCGACCGAGGAGGTCGTCGACGCCTACGTGGCGGCCACGGCGGCGGTCGCGCCCGCCCCCGCGGGCACGCAGCGGCTCACCTGGGTCTACACCGCCATGCACGGCGTGGGGTGGCAGACGCTCTCGCGCATCCTCACGACGGCGGGCTACCCCGAGCCGGTGCAGGTCACGGCGCAGCTCGAGCCCGACGGATCGTTCCCCACCGTCGCCTTCCCCAACCCCGAAGAGCCGGGCGCGATGGATCTCGCCTTCGAAGCGGCACGCGAGGCCGGGGCCGACCTCGTGATCGCGAACGACCCCGACGCCGACCGGCTCGCGGTCGCGATCCCCGACGAGGCCGCCGAGGGCGGCTGGCGCCGGCTGAGTGGCAACGAGATCGGTCTGCTGCTGGGCTGGCGCGCCGCGCGCCTCGTTGCCGAGAAGGGCGACACGTCCGGCGCCTCGCTCGCGTGCTCGCTCGTGTCGTCGCCCGGACTGCAGGCGGTCGCCGAGCACTACGGCCTGGGGTTCCACACGACGCTCACCGGCTTCAAGTGGATCTCGCGCGCCCCCGGCATCGCCTTCGGCTTCGAAGAGGCCCTCGGCTACCTCGTCAACCCCGACACGGTGCGCGACAAGGACGGTATCTCCGCCGCCGTCGCGATCCTCGGCATGGTGGGCGAGGCGCGCGGGCGCGGCGCGACACTCGGCGACCTGCTCGCCGAGTTCGACGAGCTGTTCGGCGCCTTCGCGAGCGACCAGGTGTCGATCCGCGTCGACGACGTGTCGCAGATCGGACGGATCATGGCGGCGCTGCGGGACCGGCATCCCGAATCCGTCGCGGGCGTCGCGGTCGATCGCATCGACGACCTCGCCGACGGCTTCGACGACCTGCCCCCCGGCGACGTGCTGCGTCTGTGGCTCGTCGACGGATCGCGCGTGATCGTGCGGCCCAGCGGCACCGAGCCGAAGCTCAAGCTGTACCTCGACGTGCGCGGCGACTCGCGCGACGACGCGGCGGCGCGCATCGCGGCCCTCGCCGACGGCGCCCGCGCGCTGCTCGCCGAGTACGGAGGCTGAACCGCGGTTCAGCGGACCGAGACGACGGGATGCCGCGAGCCGCAGCTGGCCCCGCGCCCCGAGGCTCCGCGCAGTGCGGTGTCAGCGCCAGAGGTCTGCGAGCGAGACGGCGAGGGCGAGGCCCTGCTCGTACCCGGCCGCGTCCGGTGCTCCTCGTGCGGTCGAGGCGTTTCGTCTCGCTCGTACCTCGCTCGCTCAACGGCCGGTGGTCGCCCCGCGAAGGGCGCTCTGGCGCCCGAAGACGAAACGGCGGTCTGGCACTAGGTCCCCCACGCTGTCGGACGCTTCAGCTGGCTCGACGGCCGGCGGCAGCTGGCTGGTCAGCGCAGCACGACGTGACCGGGCGACACCTCGACGAGCGACGTGCCGTCGGGCTCGAGGCCGATCGGCTCGGGGCGCGCCGAGATCCGCTCCAGGCGTGCGCGGGCGCGCACCGGGTCGGCGGTGAGCGCGGCATCCAGTAGGTGCCGGGTGTACGCGTGCTGCGGCGAGGCGAACACCTCGGCGGTCGGTCCGAGTTCGACGATGCGCCCGCGGTTCATGACCGCGGTGCGGGTCGCGATCTCGCGCACCACCGACAGATCGTGCGTGATGAACAGGTAGGTGAGGTCCAGATCGCGCTGCAGCTGCAGCAGCAGGTCGGTCACCTGCGCCTGGATCGACATGTCGAGGGCCGACAGCGGCTCGTCGCACACCACGAAACCAGGGCGCACGGCGATCGCCCGGGCGATCACGATGCGCTGGCGCTGCCCGCCCGAGAACGCGCGCGGGCGCCGGTGGACGGCATCCCCCTCGATCCCCACGGCGGCCAGCGCCTCGATCGCACGCTCGCGGACGTCGTCGCCCGGCGCGAGCACGGTCAGCGGCTCGAGCACGTTCTGCAGCGCCGTGCGGTGCGGGTTCAGCGACGAGAACGGGTCCTGGAAGATCACCTGCATCGACCGGTGGTGCGCCGCACGCTCGCTGCGGGGCAACGCCGTGAGATCGACGCCGTCGTACATGACGGTGCCGGCGGTGGGCTCCTCCATCTGCAGGATGCAGCGGCCGAGCGTCGACTTGCCGCTGCCCGACTCGCCGACCAAGGCCAGCGTCTCGCCGCGTCGGATCGTCAGGTCGATGCCGTCGACCGCCTGCACCGTGCCTGTCTTGCGGCCCCATGCGTTGCGCAGCGGGAAGGTCTTCACGAGCCCGTCGACGCGGACGAGCTCCTCGGTCTGCGCGCTCATGCGTCCCCTCCCTCGGCGGCCTCGCCGGGCTCCGGCTCGTCGGGCGCGGCGGGCGCCGCGGCGAGCAGCGTCCGGGTGTAGGGATGCCGCGGCTCGGCGAACACCCGGTCCACCGATCCCGCCTCGACGATGCGGCCGTCCTTCATCACCAGCACGTCGTCGCACACCGCCGCCACGACGCCCAGGTCGTGCGTGACGATGAGCACCGTGAGCGCGCGCTCGGCCTGCAGCGTCCGCAGGAGGGCGAGGATCTGCGCCTGGATCGTGGCATCCAGCGCCGTCGTCGGCTCGTCGGCCAGCAGCAGCTCAGGGCGCGCGAGCAGCGCCATCGCGATCATCGCGCGCTGGCGCATGCCGCCCGACAGCTCGTGCGGGTACCGCGTCAGCACACGATCGGGGTCGGGGATGCGCACCGCGGCGAGCGCCTCGCGGGCCAGTGCGGTGGCCTGGCGACGGCCGACGCGCTGGAAGCGCTGCGCGACCTCGGCGAGATGCGCGCCGATGCGCACGAGCGGGTTGAACGAGGTCATCGGGTCCTGGAACACCATCGCCGCCGGCAGCCGCCGGCGCGGCAGTTCGGAGGTGATGTCGGCGCCGTCGAGCATGACGCGGTTCCACGTGCGGTCGGCGCCCTCCGGCAGCAGGTCCAGGAGCGAGCGCAGCAGCATCGTCTTGCCGGAGCCGGACTCCCCCACGATGCCGACCACGCGACCGCGCGGCACCTGGAACGACACGTCCTCGAGCACGCGCACGCGCCCGCCGGTGCGGCCGGGGAGGTCGACGGTCAGGCCGTCCACGCTCAGCAGCACATCACCGGGCGCCAGGTCCGCCGGGGCGTCGATCGGGCCCGGGGTGACGGCATCCGCCATCACGCACCTCCTTCGCTGACCGACTGACGCAGCGCGTCACCCAGCACGTTGAACGACAGCACCGTGAGGAGGATCAGGATGCCGGGGATCAGGGCCAGGTACGGCGCTGCCTGCAGGCTCCCCTGCGCGGTCTCCAGCAGGCTGCCCCACGAGGCCATCGGGGGCTGGATGCCCAGGCCCAGGAAGCTCAGCGCCGACTCGGTCAGGATCGCGTTCGAGATGCTCGCCGTCGCGGCGACGATGATCGTCGGGGCGGCGTCGGGCAGCACATGCCTGCCCACCACCAGCACCCGTCGCACGCCGATGTAGCGGGCGTAGCCCACGTACGGGCGTTCGCGCAGCGACAGCGTCTCGGCGCGCACGAGTCGCGCCGTCGACATCCACGAGAATGCCCCGATCACGAAGATGATCGTCCACAGGCCGGGCTTGAGGAACACGCTCACGACGATCACGAGCACCATCCACGGGATAGACGACAGGAAGTCGACGAACCTCATCAGCAGGTCGTCCAGGCGACCGCCCGCGTAGCCTGCGACGAGGCCGACGACCACGCCGATCGCGGTCGCCGCCGCCATCGCCAGGATGCCGACCGTGAGCGAGATGCGGCCGCCGTAGACGACGCGCGCGAAGTAGTCGCGACCCAGCTCATCGGTGCCGAACCAATGCTCTGCGCTCGGCGGCTGCCAGCGCGCGGCGAGGTCGGTGCTCGACGGGTCGAGCGGCAGCAGCGGCGCCAGCAGCGAGACGAGCGCGACCAGCACGAGGAACACGATCGCGAGGATCGCCGACACCGAGCGGAACGACCGCGTGCGGTGGACGAGCGTGCTCGCGTCGAGCGTGGCCGCCACATCGGGTACCGAGGTCATGAGCCCGCTCCGATCCGGATGCGCGGATCCACGAGGACGTACAGGATGTCGGCGATCAGGTTGCCGATGATCACGAGCACCGCCGACAGCAGCAGCACCGCGAGGATGACGGGGTAGTCGAGGCTCCGCGTCGCGGTGAGGAAGTAGGGGCCGACACCGGGCCAGCCGAAGATCGACTCGGTGACGATCGCACCGGTCACCAGGATCGGCAGCGCCAGGCCCAGCTGCGTGATGATCGGCAGCATGACGTTGCGGCTCACATGGCGCGACAGGATGTGCCCGCCCGACGCGCCGAAGCCGCGCTGGACGAGGACGTAGTCCTGCGACAGCTGGCTGATCGTCGCCGACCGCACATAGCGGGCGAGCTCCGGGAAGAACGCCACCACCAGCACCAGGAACGGCATCACGAAATGGGCCAGGAAGTCCAGCGGATCGCCCTGTTTGCCCACCGCATGCATGCCGATGATGGGGAACCACCGCAGCACGTAGCCGAACACGTAGATGACCAGCAGCGCGAACCAGAACGACGGCGTCGCGATGCCGATGCCGGCGAGGCCGTCGATGACCTTGTCGACGAGCTTGCCGCGACGCGATCCGGCCAGCAGGCCCAGCACGACCGCCAGGACGAGGGCCACGACGTAGGCGGGCGCCACCAGCACGATCGTGTTCGGGATGCGGACGGCGAGCTCTTCGGCGATCGAGTGGCGGCTCGCGAGCGAATAGCCGAGGTCGCCCTGCAGCACGTGACCGAGCCACAGGCCGTACTGCACGAGCAGCGGCTGGTCGAGGCCGTAGCGCTCGCGGATCGCCGCGACCGTCTCGTCCGACATCTGCGGCGTCGTGATCGAGTCCACGACGTCGTAGGGCGCCGCGTGCACGAGCAGGAACACCACGAACGTCACCAGCAGCAGCATCGGGACGACCTGCAGCAGGCGGCGCAGGATGTAGACCGCCATCGTTCTCCCTTCCGGCGGACGAGCGGGTTCCGCCCCGCGGTATCCCGCGAAGCGGAATCACAGGGATGCCGGCGGCCGTACCCCGGCCGCCGGCATCCGCCCGATCCTTACTTCTCGGTGAGAAGCCCGAAGTTCTCCAGAGTGTAGATCGGAACGAGCTACGCGTCCTCGACGCCGCCGATCCGCGGGTTGACCGCGAGGATCTTCAGGTTGTCGGCGAGGGGGAAGACGACCGCGTCATCGGCGATCTGCGCCTGCAGGTCGGCGTAGACGGCCTTGCGCTCCTCGGGGTCCAGCGCCACGGCGCCCTGATCGAACAGTGCGTCGGTGGCCGGGTTCGAGTACGAGAAGTAGTTCGCCGAGGCACCGGTGCGGTACAGCAGGCTGTATGCATCGGGGTCCTGGCCCATGATGTAGCCGCCGAGGAACGCGTCGTACTTCGAGTCGGCGCCCTTCTCGATCTCGTCGTACACCGCGGCGGGCTCGACGCCCGCGAGCTCGACCGTGATGCCGGCCTTGCCCAGCTGCTCCTGGATCAGAGTCGCCTCGGTGGTCTGCGACGGGTCGGCGCCGGCGTACGCCAGCGTGAACGACAGGCCCGAGACGCCGGCCTCCGCGAGGAGAGCGGCCGACTTGTCGGCGTCCTGCTCGTACTTCTCGACGTCCTCGGTCGCGAACGCGTTGCTCGGAGGCAGGATCGTGTAGGCGTTCTCGTAGTAGTCGTCGCTCAGGAACGCGGCGGTGTTGATGTCGTCGCGGTTCAGGGCGAAGAAGATCGCCTGGCGCACCTTCGGGTCGGTGAGCTTCGCAGCGTTGAGACCCAGATAGGCCACGCGGCCCTCGGCGTACGGGTACACGTTCAGGCCCGCGCCCTCGAGCTCGGTGATCTGGTCGGGTGTGGCGAACGAGGCGTCGACCTCACCGGTCTGCAGCGCGGTCTTGGTCGAGTTGGCGTCCGCCACGATGCGCAGCGTCAGCTTCTTGATCTTCGGCGCCGGGCCGTAGTAGTTCTCGTTGGCCTCGAACGTGAGGTACTGGCCGCGCTGGTAATCGGTCAGCTTGTACGGGCCCGAGCCGACCGCCAGCGGGTCCAGCTCGGTCACCGAGAAGTCGGTGACATCGCCGTAGACATGCTCGGGGATGATGTACGTCTCGGTCGCGATGTTGCTGAGGGCCGCCGCGCTCACGCTCGGCAGGTGGAACACGACGGTGCGGTCGTCGGTCGCCTCAGCGGTGACGGGCTGGTCGCCCACCCACAACAGGTCGGCGTTGCCGTTGTCGCGGACGGCCTTGTTCGTGTAGGTGAAGACGACGTCGTCGGCCGTGAGCGGCTCGCCGTCGGACCACTTCAGGCCCTCCTTGAGGGTCACCGTGACCGACAGACCGTCGTCGGCGGGCTCGATCGACTCCGCCAGCTCATTGACGACGGTGCCGTCACCCTCGACGCGGGCCAGCGGCGAATACACGATGTTGGTGGCGGTGAGACCCCAGCGGTCGCTGACGTTGATCGGGTTCAGCGACGTCGGGTCGCTCGCGATCGCGTAGGTGAACTCGCCGGTCTTCTCGCCGGAGCTGGATTCGGGGTCTGCGCCGCCCTGAGCGCAGGCGGCCAGTCCGATGGTCGCGGCCAGCGCCAGGGCGATGGGCGCGATCACTCGCCGTCTCGTCTTCATGAGCTTCGGGGTCTTCATGAGCTTCGGGGTCCTCTTCGCTGTGCATGCGCCCGAATGGACGCACGCTCGAGCCTAGGCGGGCGCCGGCGAACGGAGCTCCGAGAGGGCGAAGAATTGCGAAGTATGTCGGCGGGCTCCGGTGCAGATCCGCGTCCCGGCTCGATGCGCGCTGGTCACCCTGCGCATCTCGTCCACGTCGCTGCACGCGCGGTTCTACGCTCGGAACATGCTCCTCACCGCCCCCGCGACCCTTGAGAACTCCTACATCCGGCTCGAACCCCTCTCTCCCGATCACGAGGCCGATCTCGCCGCCGCGACCGTCGGCCTCGAGCACACCTGGTACACGTCGGTGCCGCGCGCTGAGGGCATCGGCGACATGATCGCCGCGCGTCTCGCATGGCGCGACGAGGGCCACATGAACCCGTGGGCGGTGCGCCGGCTCGACACCGGCCGCGTCGTGGGCGCGACGACCTTCTGCAACATCGACCAGCCCAACCGCCACGTCGAGATCGGCCACACCTGGATCGGCGTGGACGCGCAGCGCACATTCGTCAACACGGCGTCGAAGCTGCTGCTGCTGGGCCACGCGTTCGACGCGTGCGACGCGATCGCGGTGGAGCTGCGCACCCACTGGCACAACCGCCAGTCGCGTGCCGCGATCGCACGGCTCGGCGCCAAGCAGGACGGCGTGCTGCGCAACGCCCGACTCGGTCCCGACGGCACCCTGCGCGACACGGTCGTGTTCTCGATCCTCCCCCACGAGTGGCCCGCGGTCCGCCTGGGTCTGCAGGAGCGCCTGGCCCGCCGCTGATCCCGGCGGGTTCGGGATGCCGGCGGCCCCGGCCGGCGGCATCCCTTCGCCCTGCGAAATCAGGGGATCCGGCCACGTCAGGACGAACGGCGACAGAACAACCTGAATCCGCCAGATCCCCTGATCCGGGCGAGAGCGGATGCCGTGTGCCGGAGTCTCAGCCGTCGACGACGGCCACGAGCTCGTCGAGGAAGGCGTTGAAGTCGGTGCCGCGGCGCACGATGCGCTGCACGCTGTCGCGCTCGCTGAACACCTCGACGAACTGCTCGAACACCGTCTGGAAGGCCTCGCGGTCGCTCTCGGAGAACGCCACCAGCGCCACGACCTGCACGCGGCCGTCGCCCCACGGGATGGAGGGGTCGGCGATCCCGATGGCGATGGCGGTGCGGGATGCCGTCATCTCGAGGGCGTGCGGCACGGCCAGGGCGTCGGTGAACGCCGTCGACGACAGCCGCTCGCGCTCGATGGTGCGGTCGATGTACGTCTCGTCGATGACGCCGCGCGCACGCAGCAGGCCGCCGAGGTGACGGATCACGCCTTCTTCGCCGCCGTCGCCGAGCCCCGGACCGCGTACGAACGCCGACGGCTCGAAGTAGCGCTCCAGCTCGCCGCGCAGGCGCGCCAGCCGGCGTGACCGGCGGATGCGACCGGCCGCGGCCTGCACCCGCTCGACGTCGGCGTCGGTGAGGAACGGCTGGATCCGCACGATCCGGTCGGCCGGTGTCAGCGGGTCGATCGTGGTGAGCACGAGGTCGGTGTCGATCGAGGCCCAGTCCGGGTCGACGCGGGTCTCGACGCCGACGACCTCGATGGCCTGCCCGAGCGAGCGGTCCACACTGGAGCGCAGCAGCTCGTGCAGGTCGTAGTAGCCGGGGCACACGATCGTCGCGGTGAGCAGCTGATCGGCCCGGCGGCTGCGTTCGAGGCGTCCGCCGACGTGCATCGCGATGTAGGCGATCTCGTCGTCGGGCAGCGGGATGCCCAGCCGCTGCTGCAGCCGGCTCGCGATGAACACCGCGACCTCGAAGATCATCGGATAGGTCGACTTGAGCGATCGGGTCAGCGGGTTGCGCGACCACGCCTGCTCGCGCGCCCGGTGCAGCAGGTTCTGCACGTGCAAGGCGAGGCGGGCGACGAAGTCCTCGTGCGCGATGTCGACGAGGAACTCGTCCGCAGCAGCCGTCACGACCTCGCGCACGACGCCCGCGACCTCGGGATCGAGCCCCGGAAGAGTGGATGCCGCCACCCCGCGATCGGGTGCGACCACCCTCGTGAGCACCAGGGTCGACAGGTGCTGCAGGTCGGCGGTGCCCAGATGCACCCCGAGGTGGCGCTGGGACAGGTCGGCGATGATCTCGGCGACCTGCGTCTGGGTGGGACGCTCCCCCGCGCCGACCGGCTCGGCGGCATCCAGCGGCCGGTCGTGTGCAACCCGGTCGGCGGCGATCGCGATGTGCATCACGACGTCGGCGATCCCGAACTCGTTGACGAACCAGCCCAGGTCGCCCAGGCGCGCGACCAGCTCGGTCTTGAAGGGCCCGAACGCCTGCGCACCGACCGACCCCTCGCCGAGCGTGCGCCGGAGGGCCGACAGATCGAAGGATCCGGCATCCATCTCGTCATGCGCGAGGGTGGACAGCAGTCGGCGCTGCGCACCCTCGGTGCCCCGCAGGCGTGCGCGGGAGGCCGAGCGCTCGAGGGTGAGCTCGGTGCCGCCGAGCAGTCCTCGCACGCGTGCAAGATCGGCGTCGAGGGTCGCCGGCGACACGTGCAGGGCGTCGGCGGTCTCGAACACGTCGATGCCTTCAGGCGCGTCCAGCAGCGCCCGCACGACCGTGTGCAGCCGGTCGCGGGGCGTGCCCGCGTCGGACTCCACCCGCAGCGCGGCGGCCGCCTCTGCGCCGGCGCGATACCCCTGCGGCCCGGACTCGATGGCGACACCGGCGGTCACGCGCGCGTTGACGGCAGTGACGTAGGACCGGATGCTGCGCGGCGTCACGCCGAGGGCATCGGCGAGAGCGGATGCCGTCATCCAGTCGCCCTCGCGCACGAGCAGTCCGAGCACACGATCTTGCCGGGCCCGGGTCACGTGCCCAGTCAACCACGCGGCTGCGACGACGGCGCCGACCGTCGGCCCGAGCGTTTCGTCTCGCTCGTTCCTCGCTCGCTCGACGACCGCGAAGCAGAACTTCCGCCCCTGCGGAAGAAGGACTGGTTGTCGACTCCCAGCGCTTTCACAAGAATGGCACCGAAGGAGGCGGATCGATGAGGATCCTGGTGGTCTGCGGAGCGGGTGCCTCGAGCACTTTCGTCGCACAGCGCGTGCGTCACGCAGCCCACGATCAGGGCCTGGATTACGCCGCCTTCGCCGGCACCGAGGCGTCACTTCCGATCGACCTCGATTCCGCCGACGTCGTCCTGGTGGGACCGCATCTGGTTCATGCGCTCGAGCGCATCGAACGGGATGCCGCAAGCCGGGGCACGACGGTGGTGCTGCTGCCGCCCGACATCTTCACCGATCGGGACGGTACGCGGACGCTCGCGCTGGTCCGCGCCGCGGTCGGGAGCCCCGGGGGGCCGCTTCCGGCCGCGGCAGTCCCACCATCCTCCCCTGCTCCCCTGTCACCAGGTGCGTCCGAGGGCGGCACTTCGTGACAGGCGAGCGGCGCTGACCGACAAACAGCACTGACAGACAACAGCACTGACAGACAAACAGCACTGACAGACAGAGAAGCCAGACAGAGAGGTCGCCGATATGCCACCCGTCTCCCGCACCGTCCGGATCGGATCCGCGCACGGGCTGCACGCCCGCCCTGCGAAGCTGTTCGCCCAGGCGGCGAAGGACTCCGGCCTGCCCGTGACGATCGCGAAAGGATCGGCGAGCCCGGTGAACGCCGCGAGCATCCTCGGCGTCATCGCACTGGGCGTCGAGAAGGGCGACTACGTCACCCTCAGCGTGGAGGGCGACGGCGCGGAGAACCTGCTCGACACCCTCACCGAACTGCTGACGACCGACCACGACGCGGAGGCCTGAACATGAGCGAATCCCTGGTGTCCCGAGAGCTGCGAGGCGTGGGGATCGGGCTGGGCGTCGCCCAGGGTCCCGTCGCGCGCATGGCTGAGCCGGCTCCGGCGCCCTCCGACGCACCCAGCACGCTGACCGCCGACGAAGAGAAGGCGCGCGTCGCCGACGCCGTCGCCGCGGTCGCCCGCGAGCTGGAGTCGCGCGGCGCGCAGGCCGGCGGCGCGGCGCAGGAGGTGCTCGAGGCGCAGGCGATGATGGCCGAAGACCCGAGCCTCGCCGACGAGGTGAACGCCCGCATCGCGCAGGGCCGCACCGGCGAGTTCGCGGTGTTCGACGCGTTCGCGTCGTTCCGCGACCAGCTCACGGCGCTCGGCGGCTACCTCGGCGAGCGCGCGGCCGACCTGGACGACGTCGCACAGCGTGTCATCGCCCGGCTGCGCGGCGTGCCGGCTCCCGGCGTGCCCGACCCGGGGCATCCGTTCGTGCTCGTCGCGAAGGACCTCGCCCCCGCCGACACGGCGCTCCTGGACCTCGACAAGGTGCTCGCGCTCGTGACCACCGAGGGCGGTCCCACCTCTCATACCGCGATCCTGGCCCGCGAGAAGTCGATCGTCGCGATCGTCGGCGCCGTCGAGGCCACGGGCCTGCGCGACGGCGAGACGGTGATCGTGGATGCCGCCGCCGGCGTCGTGACCACCGACCCCACCGCCGACGAGCTCGCGCGCGCAGGCCACCGTGCCGCAGATCGTGCGGCCGCGGCATCCGCTCCCATCACCGACGGCGCTCTCGCCGACGGCACCGCGATCCCGCTGCTGGCGAACCTCGGCAACGCCGACGCCGCCGCGGAGGCGGTGGCGCTCGGGGCGGAGGGTGTCGGGCTGTTCCGCACCGAGTTCCTGTTCCTGAGCGCGAACCAGGCACCCACGGTCGAGCAGCAGCGCGAGGCGTACACAAAGCTCCTGGCCGCCTTCCCCGGCAAGAAGGTCGTGGTGCGCGTGCTCGACGCGGGCGCCGACAAGCCGCTGGCCTTCCTCAACGACGCGCACGAAGAGAATCCGGCGCTCGGCCTGCGCGGCATCCGCGCCCTGCGTGCCAGCGAAGACATCCTGCGCGAGCAGCTCACCGCCCTCGCCGAAGCGGATGCCGCCACCGACGCGGACCTGTGGGTCATGGCCCCGATGGTGGCCACGGTCGAAGAGACGAAGTACTTCGTCGACCTCGCCCGGGACTACGGCATCAAGACCGCTGGCGTGATGGTGGAGGTGCCGTCGTCGGCGCTGCTCGCCGACCGTGTGCTCACCCACGCGGACTTCGCGTCGATCGGCACGAACGACCTCACGCAGTACACGATGGCCGCCGACCGGCTGCTCGGCTCGGTCGCCGGATTCCAGGACCCGTGGCATCCCGCGGTGCTGCGCCTCATCCGCGAGGTCGGCGACGCCGGCCGCGCGAACGGCAAGCCGGTCGGCATCTGCGGCGAGGCGGCGGCCGATCCGCTGCTGGCCGTCGTGCTCGTCGGCCTCGGCGCCACCTCGCTGTCGATGGCACCGACGGCACTGGCCGATGTGCGGGCCACCCTGCTGCAGCACTCCCTCGACCAGGCACGCACCATCGCCTCGGCCGCCCTCGCCGCGTCCGACGCGGCATCCGCCCGCACCGCCGCCCAGGCGGCCGCGGCACAGGCATAGCCCACCCTCCCACCCGAGAATCAAGGAGAACAGCAATGACAACGGCGTCAACGCCCACCACGGGCGGCAGCAAGGCGCGAGTCGGAGTCCAGCGCTTCGGCACGTACCTGTCCGGCATGATCATGCCGAACATCCCCGCGCTGATCGCGTGGGGCATCTTCACGGCGTTCTTCATCGACGTGGGTTGGACCCCCAACGCCGACCTTGCGACGATCGTCGGTCCGTTCATCCACTATCTGCTGCCGCTCATCATCGCCTACACCGGCGGCAACATCGTCTACGGCGTGCGCGGCGGCGTCGTCGCGACGATCGGCACGATGGGCGCGATCGCAGGATCGGACCTCCTCGTCGCGAACTTCAACGCGACGCTGCCCGAGGGCGACGCGCCGCTCGGCCAGGTGCACATGTTCATCGGCGCGATGATCATGGCACCGCTCGCGGCGTACACGATGAAGTGGCTCGACAGCCTGTGGGAGGGCAAGATCAAGGCCGGCTTCGAGATGCTCGTGAACATGTTCTCGGCGGGCATCTGGGGCTTCGTCATGGCGATCGTCGGCTTCTACCCGATCGCGTGGATCGTGAACGGGATCATGCAGGCGCTCGGCAACGCGGTGCACTGGCTGGTCGAGACGAATCTGCTGCCGCTGACGAGCATCGTGATCGAGCCCGCGAAGGTGTTCTTCCTCAACAACGCCATCAACCACGGCGTGCTCACGCCGCTCGGCATCGCCGAGGCTGCCGACACCGGACAGGGCTCGATCCTGTTCCTGCTCGAGGCGAACCCCGGGCCGGGTGTCGGTCTGCTCCTGGCGTTCACCTTCTTCGGGATCGGCGCCGCGCGCGCCTCCGCCCCGGGCGCAGCCGTGATCCAGTTCTTCGGCGGCATCCACGAGGTGTACTTCCCCTACGCGCTGATGAAGCCGATGCTGATCCTCGCGCTCATCGCAGGCGGCATGACGGGTGTGACGACGAACATGCTCCTCGGCGGTGCGCTGCGAGCACCCGCCGCTCCCGGAAGCATCATCGCGGTGATCGCGCAGGTGGCCAACAACTCGTACTTCGCGGTCCTGTTGTCGGTCGTGCTCGCCGCTACCGTGACCTTCCTCGTCTCGTGGGTGATCCTCCGAGCCTCGCGCAAGCGTGACCTGGAAGCGATGGCGACGACCGATGACGCGTTCGGCGCGGCGATCACGCAGACCGAGGCGGCCAAGGGCAAGTCGTCCGACGCTCTCTCGGGCCTGCGCGGCGGCGCGGCGACCGCGGCCGGCGGCGGCGTGGAGGCGGCCACCATGACCGAGAAGCCGATCCGCAGCATCGTGTTCGCGTGCGACGCGGGCATGGGGTCGTCGGCCATGGGCGCGAGCGTGCTGCGCAACAAGATCAAGAAGGCGGGCATCGAGGACGTCACGGTCGTCAACAAGGCGATCGCGGCATTGGACTCGTCGGCAGATCTCGTCATCACCCAGAACCAGCTGACCGACCGGGCTCGGCAGAAGACCCCCGACGCGGTGCACGTGTCGGTGGACAACTTCATGAACTCGCCCCGGTACGACGAGGTCGTGGACCTCGTCCGTGGCCAGCACGAGGACGGGTCGTAGCAGAGACCGCGGTGGGGCCGGGCGGGCGCGAGGCCCCCGGCCCCATCGCCTCTGCGGATGCTGACACGCCGGGCTGCGGCATCCATTCATCTCCGATCAACACGAGAAGGGCGAGAACATGGCACGCGAGGTTCTGAGCATCGGTCAGGTGCGCATCCACTCCGGCGCGGCGACGAAGGAGGAGGCGATGAAGGAGGCCGCCGACATCCTGCAGGCGGTGGGCGCCGTGACCGGCGCGTACTACGACGCGATGCTGCAGCGCGAGGAGACCGTGTCGACGTACATGGGCAACGAGCTCGCGATCCCGCACGGCACGAACGAGACCAAGGGCGAGATCCTCGAGTCCGCGCTGTCGGTGGTGCGCTACGACGGCGGCGTCGACTGGGACGGCAACCCGGTGACGTTCGTGGTCGGCATCGCCGGCAAGGGCGACGAGCACCTGGAGATCCTGTCGCAGATCGCGATCCTGTTCTCGGACGAGGACGACGTCGCGCGCCTGAAGACGGCGCAGACTCCCGAGGAGCTGTTCGGGCTCGTGTCGGCGGCGGGCGTCTGATGAAGGCGGTCCACTTCGGCGCCGGCAACATCGGTCGCGGATTCGTCGGGCTGCTGCTGCACCAGGGCGGGTACGAACTGGTGTTCTCGGACGTCGCGGCACCGCTCGTCGACGCGATCAACGCCGTCGACGAGTACACCGTCCACGAGGTGGGCGAGGGCGGCCGCGACACCGTGGTCACCGGGTTCCGCGCGCTCAACAGCGCCGAGAATCCGGATGCCGTCATCGACGAGATCGCCGGCGCCAACGTCGTGACCACCGCCGTCGGGCCCACCGTGCTGAAGTTCGTGGCGCCCCTCATCATGTCGGGGCTCGCGCTGCGCGACCCGTCGAGCCCGCCGCTGCAGATCATGGCCTGCGAGAACGCGATCAATGCCACCGACCTGCTGCGCGACGAGATCAAGGCGAAGGCGGGCGAGGCCTGGGACGCCCTCGCGGGGCGTGCGGTGTTCGCCAACACCGCCGTCGACCGCATCGTCCCGGCTCAGCCTGCTGACGCCGGGGTGGACGTGACCGTGGAGCCGTTCTTCGAGTGGGCCATCGAGCGCCCGCCGTTCGGCGACGACCCGCCCCGCATCCCGGCCGCGCACTTCGTCGACGACCTGGCGCCGTACATCGAGCGCAAGCTCTTCACTGTCAACACCGGTCACGCCACGACCGCGTACTTCGGCGCGCAGGCGGGTGTCGACACGATCGCCGCTGCGCTCGCGGACGAGGCGATCGCGGGCCGCGTGACGGCAGCGCTCGAAGAGACCTCGGCGCTGCTGGCGGCCAAGCACGGCCTCGATCCCGCGTCGCTGGCCGAGTATCGGGCGACAATCCTGCGCCGCTTCCGCAACGCCGCCCTGCCCGACACGGTGTGGCGCGTGGGACGGCAGCCGCTGCGCAAGCTGTCGCGCCACGAGCGCTTCGTGGGTCCCGCTGCCGAAGCCGCCGAACGCGGTCTCCCCGTCGACGCACTGGTGGGGGCGATGGGCGCGGCCCTCGCGTTCGACGACGCCGAGGACGCCCAGTCGGTCGATCTGCAGCGCATGCTGCGGGAGCAGGATGCCGCGACCTTCACCGCCTCCGTCACGGGCCTGGAACCCGGGCATCCCCTCTTCCCCCGGATCGAGGCGGTGGTCGCCGCCCGGCAGTCGGAGCTCGGGGTGTGACATCGAGAAGCGGGACTCGGCGGTCAGGCGTGGCTACGCTCGACGTGTGACCGCCGACGCGCCCGCCCCCGAACCCGCTTCCTCCCCGCGTCCGAAGCGGCGCGGCCTGCGCGTGCTGTGGTGGATCCTCGGATCGCTCGGCGCACTCATCGTGCTCGCGGTCGTCGGGACGGTGATCTGGAGCCAGGTCGGGGTGATGGCGGCCGAGCCCGAGCCACTCGCCGAGGTGCGCGAGAATCCGGCGATCGAGATCACCGACACCGACGCGGGCATCGTGCTGGCGCCGGCGGGCGAGTCCGCCGACGTGGGTCTCGTCTACATCCCCGGCGCGAAGGTCGACCCGTGGGCGTACGCGTACAAGATGTCCGGTCTCGTCGCCGACGACGGCATCACGGTCGTCATCACCAAGCCGTGGCTGAACCTCGCGTTCTTCGACCTGCGCCCGCTCTCCACGTTCACCGACCTCGCGCCCGGGGTCGACCGGTGGCTCGTCGGCGGGCACTCGCTCGGCGGCGTGCGGGCGTGCCAGTTGGCGACCGACGCCGACGGTCTGGCCCTGTTCGGGTCGTACTGCGCCAACGACCTGTCGGACTCGGGCCTTCCCGTCATCAGCGTCTCCGGCAGTGAGGACGGACTGTCGACGCCCGAGAAGATCGCCGACGCCCGTCACCTGCTCCCCGACGACGCAGCGCTGCACGAGATCGACGGCGCGAGCCACTCGTCGTTCGGCGACTACGGTCCGCAACCCGGCGACGGCACCCCCACGATCGCCGACGACGACATGCGGGATCAGCTCACCGAGCTCGTCGGCTCGTTCGCGTTGACGGCCACCGGCTGACGAACGGTCCCAGCACCTCTGCCGCCTAGACTGGAACCCCGTGACTGTCATCCTCGCGGGCATCGCGGCGTTCGTCGCCGCGATCATCCAGCGCATCACCGGGCTCGGGTTCGTGCTCGTGCTGGTCGGCCCGATCGTCCTGCTCTACGGCCCCGTCGAGGGCGTGACGCTCGCGGTGCTGCTCGCGCTCGTCGCATCGCTCGCGGCGATCCCGCTGGTGTGGCGGCACATCGACTGGCGCCGCTCGTGGTGGCTCATCTGGCCCGGCCTGATCGCCGCCCCGTTCGGCGCGCTGATCGTGCGCCTGCTGCCCGACGCGGCGCTGCTGATCCTCATCGCTGTGATGGCGTACTTCACCCTGCTCGCCGGGCGCGTCCCCGCGTTGTCGGCCTCGCTCACCGGCAAGCGCGGCGCCGTCGCGGCCGGCGCGGCGGCCGGTTTCATGAACGTCGCGAGCGGGCTGGCCGGTCCGCCGCTCGCGGCATACGCCGTCGGCGACCGCTGGCCGCAGCGCAGCTTCGCGGCGAGCGCACAGCTCATCTTCATCGCGTTCGGCATCGCGACGGTGGCGCTGCGCGGCCTGCCGGTCTCGCCGATCGAGGACGTGGGCACGCTCGTGGTGGCCACGATCGCGGGCATCGCGATCGGCACGGTGCTCTCGCGCAACGTATCGCCGCGCATCGCCCGCGGCGCGATGCTCGTGATCGCGTGGGCGGGCGCGACGGTGGTGCTCGTGCGCGGCATCCTGGCACTCTTCTCTCAAGGTTGACTTGCCCTATATGTACGCGACACGCCCGCGTGTCGCGTACATATAGGGCAAGTCAACGAGGAGCGGGGCGGGGATTTCGGTTAATGCCGACTAACGCTTAATGTTCTGTCGGCGCGCCGACACGATGGAGTGCGAAGGACGTGAGGAAGCAATGACCAGGTATGCCGTCATCGGCGCGGGGCCGTCGGGGCTGTCCGCCGCCCGCGCCCTGCAGCGCGCGGGCATCGAATTCGACGGGTACGAGGCCTCGCGCGGCGTCGGCGGACTGTGGGACATCGAGAACCCGCGCTCGACCATGTACGAGTCGGCGCACCTCATCTCGTCGCGCACGACGACCGAGTTCGCCGAGTTTCCGATGGACTCCACGGCCGATTACCCGAGCCACCGCGAGCTGATCCGGTACTTCCGCGACTTCGCCGACCGCTTCGGTCTGGCCGAACGCTTCCGCTTCGAGACGAAGGTCACTTCCCTCGAGCCCGCAGACGGAGGCGGATGGATGCTGCACGCCGACGCCCCGACCGGGCCCGTGAGCACGCGCTACGACGGTGTCATCCTCGCCAACGGCACGCTCGCCGAGCCCAACGTCCCGCAGTTCCGCGGCGAATTCGCCGGTGAGCTGCTGCACACCAGTGCCTACAAGTCGGCCGCGCAGCTCGCCGGCAAGCGCGTGCTGATCATCGGCGCCGGCAACTCGGGCTGCGACATCGCCGTGGACGCCGTCCACCACGCCGCCTCCGTCGACATGAGCGTGCGCCGCGGCTACTACTTCGTGCCGCGCTATCTGTTCGGCAAGCCGTCCGACACGCTCAACCAGGGGCGGCCGCTGCCTGCGCGTCTCAAGCAGGCGCTCGACTCCCGCGTGCTGCGGGCGTTCACCGGCGACCCGGTGCGGTTCGGGTTCCCCAAGCCCGACTACAAGATCTACGAGTCGCACCCGATCGTCAACACCCTGATCCTGAACCACCTCGGGCAGGGCGACCTGCGGATCATGCCCGACATCGACCGGTTCGACGGACCCACGGTGCACTTCCGCGACGGCTCCTCGGCCGAGTACGACACCGTGCTGCTGGCGACCGGCTACAAGCTCGATTACCCGTTCGTCGACCGCACCGCCCTGAACTGGCGCGGCATGGCGCCGAAGCTGTTCCTCAACGTCTTCACGCCCTCGTTCAACGGGCTGTACGTCATGGGCATGATCGAGGCCTCCGGCATCGGCTGGCAGGGCCGCTACGAGCAGGCCGAGCTCATCGCCGCGTACCTCGCGGCCGTTGAACGCCACCCCGAGCGCGCCGCCGCGTTCCGCGCCCGCGTCTCGACCGAGCCGTGGCCCGACCTCACCGGCGGTTACAAGTACCTGGGCCTGGAGCGCATGTCGTACTACGTCAACAAGGACGCGTACCGCCGCGCCGTGCGCACCGCCGCGGAGGGACTGCGAACGGATGCCGTCACGCCGAGGCGCGGCATCCCCTCGCCGTCTTCGCGTCGCCGCGCCGCCAAGGAGCACGCGGCATGAACCCCGACGACGTCGTCCTCAACTTCACCCCGAGCACCCTCCTGATCCTGGACGTGGTGCTGGGCCTCATCATGTTCGGCATCGCCCTGGACACGACGCTGGACGACTTCAAGGTCGTCGCGCGCAAGCCGAAGCCGTTCGTGATCGCGATCCTCGCGCAGCTCATCGTGCTGCCCGCCGTGACGTTCGCGCTGACGCTCATCCTGCCGGTCACACCCTCGATGGCGCTCGGCATGATCCTGGTGGCCTGCTGCCCGCCGGGCAACATCTCGCAGGTGCTGACGCACCGCTCCGGCGGCAACGTCGCGCTGTCGGTCTCGATGACGGCGGTGTCGAACCTCATCTACATCTTCGTCCTGCCGCTGTCGGTGGCGTTCTGGGGGTCGCTGCACCCGACGGCGAGCAAGCTGCTGGAGGCCGTATCGCTGGACCCATGGGCGATGCTCGGCGAGATCCTCCTCATCATCGGGCTGCCGTTCGCACTCGGCCTGTTCATCCGCCACCGGTTCGAGGGCTTCGCGCGCAAGGTGCAGCCGTTCGTGAAGTGGTTCTCGCTGATCGCGCTGTGCGGATTCATCGTGGGCGCCCTCGCCGGCAACTGGGCCTACTTCATCGCGTTCCTCGGCCTCATCGTGGTGGTCGTGACCGTGCACGACGCCGTCGCGCTCGCGATCGGCTACGGCACCGCCGTCGTCGGCGGCCTGGGCACGCGCGAGCGCAAGGCGATGACGTTCGAGGTCGGCATCCGCAACTCGGGCCTGGGCCTCGGCCTGGTCTTCACGTTCTTCGGGGGCTTGGGCGGCATGGCGATCGTCGCCGGCTGGTGGGGCATCTGGGACATCATCGCCGGCCTCGTCGTCGCCGCCCTGTGGGCGCGGCACACGCGCCGCCGCACCGGCTCCGCGAAGGACGACGCGTCGCGTCACGCGGTACGGACCGTGGATGCCGGCGGCCCGTCGCCCTCGGACGCCCCGGGATCCGGTGCGGCCGACTCCCCCGCCGCCGATGACCCGTCGGGAGCGGAATCGTGAGCCGCCGCGTCCTGGTCACCGGGGGCTCGGGCTTCCTCGCCACACACGTGGCGGCCGCGCTGGTCGCCCGGCCGGATGTGGAGCTCGTCGTCGCCGGCGACGTGCGCGAGCCGCGGCATCCCCTCGACGGGGTCGTGTACGAGCAGTGCGATGTCACGCGCCCGGACGCGCTGGCGCCGCTGCTGCGCCGGCACCGCATCGACGTCGTCGTGCACCTCGCGGCGATCGTCAACCCCGGCCGCGACCACGACCTGGAGTACCGCGTCGACGTCGACGGCTCGCGCCACGTGCTCGAGGCCTGCGTCGAGGCAGGGGTGAGGCGGATCGTCGTGTCGTCGTCGGGCGCCGCGTACGGCTACCACGCCGACAACCCCGAGTGGCTGCGCGAGAGCGACCCGGTGCGCGGGAACGACGAGTTCCCCTACTCCCTGCACAAGCGGCTCGTCGAGCAGCTGCTCGCGGGGTACCGCGAGGCGCACCCCGAGCTGGAGCAGGTCGTGTTCCGCATCGGCACCATCCTCGGCCCGACCGTGCAGAACCAGATCACCGCGCTGTGGGACGGACCCGCACTGCTGGGCGTGCGCGGTTCGGCGTCGCCGTTCGTGTTCGTCTGGGTCGACGACGTCGCGGCCGCCATGGCGCGCGCCGCGACCGACGGTCCGCCCGGCGTGTACAACGTCGCCGGCGACGGCCGCCTCACCGTGCCCGAGATCGCCCGCCGACTCGGCAAGCGGGTCGTGTGGGTGCCCGCCGGGCTGCTGGGCGCCGGGCTGCGCGTCGGGCGCGCCCTGCGCCTGACCGTCCACGGACCCGAGCAGGTCGGATTCCTCCGCTACCGCCCCGTGCTCGCGAACGACGCGCTCAAGCGCGACTTCGGGTTCACTCCTGCGATGTCGTCGGCGGAGGCCTTCGAGGCGTACCTGGCGTCGCACCCCGGCGTCGCCCGCCGCTGACACAGCGGGAGAGTGGATGCCGCGGGCCGCGGCATCCACTCTCCCGGACGTTCGCGGCTAGTTGTCGAAGCCGTCGGCGATGAGCTCGATGAGCTCTTCGCGTTCCTCGACGGGGAGGAAGGCGCCCGCGGCGGCGTTGAGCTGGAAGGCCTCGAGGTCATCGAGGCCGTATTCGAACGTCTCGGCGAGGAGGGCCAGCTCTCGCGTGAGCGACGTGCGGCTCATCGTGCGGTTGTCGACGTTCACCGTGACGGCGAAGCCCAGCTGGTAGAGCAGGTCGAACGGGTGGTCCTCGAGCGTCGTGCCCCAGCGCTCGATGGCGCCGGTCTGCAGGTTCGACGACGGCGACAGCTCCAGCGGGATCTCGCGGTCGCGCACCCAGCGTGCGAGGTCGCCGAACTGCACCAGCACCTCTTCGCCCGCGCGGGAGACGACCTCGAGGTCCTCGGCGATGCGCACCCCGTGGCCCAGGCGCAGGGCCCTGCCATCGATGAGGGCGGAGCGGATCGAGTCGAGGCCCGCCGCCTCACCGGCGTGCACGGTCGCCGGGAAGAACTCCGACGCGAGGTAGTCGAACGCCTCGCGCAGGCGCGAGGGCGGGAAGCCGTCCTCGGGGCCGGCGATGTCGAAGCCCACCGCGCCGCGTGTGCGCCAGTCCACGGCGAGCCGGGCGATCTCCAGCGAGCGGTCGGTGTGACGCATGGCCGAGATGAGCTGGCCGACGCGGATGTCGTGGCCGCGGCTCTCGGCTGCGTCCTCGCCCTCCTCGATGCCCTCCTGCACGGCGGCGACGACCTCGTCCAGCGAGAGGCCGCGGCCGAGGTGCTGCTCGGGAGCCCAGCGCACCTCGCCGTAGATGACGCCGTCGGCGGCCAGATCCTCGACGAACTCGCGCGCCACACGGGTGAGGCCTTCGCGGGTCTGCATGACCGCCGTCGTCAGGTCGAACGTCTTCAGGTACTCCACGAGCGAGCCCGAGTCGCTCTTGTCGGCGAACCAGTCCGCGAGGTCGTCCGCGTCGGACTCGGGGACCTCCAGACCGAGCGCGTCGGCGAGTTCGATGATCGTCGCCGGACGTACGCCGCCGTCGAGGTGGTCGTGCAGCGACACCTTCGGAAGGCTGCGGATGGACACCCCGTCCAGGATGGCGTCGCCGTGCTGGTCGATAGGCATGGGGTTCTCCTCGGTGCGATCGCGCGTCGGTGGTGTGTGAGGTGGATGCCGCGAACCGGCGCGACTGAACAGTCTAGGCAGTGATGCGTTCGCGGACGAGCGGGGTCGGAGCCAGAGCATCCGCTCCGATCCGCCACGCGCCCTCGACGGCTTCGAGCGCCCGCTCGAACCTGGAGGCATCCTCGCCGAGGAGGGTGAACAGCGGCTGTCCTGCCGCGACCTGGTCGCCCGGCTTGACGTGCAGGTCGATGCCCGCCGCGTGCAGCACCGGGTCCTCGGCCCGCGCCCGTCCGGCGCCCAGGCGCCAGGCCGCGATGCCGAACGGGAGAGCCTCCAGCTGCGTGACGAACCCGGCCTCGGACGCCGTCACGGTGTGGGTCTCGTTCGGCGCCGGGAGGGCGGCATCCGGATCCCCGTCCTGCGCGATGATCATGGCACGCCAGGTGTCCATCGCACGGCCGTCCCGAAGGGCGCCCTCGACGTCTGCGTCGGGCCGGCCGGCGAGTGCGAGCATCTCGCGCGCCAGCGCCACCGTCAGCTCGACGATGTCGGCGGGGCCGCCGCCCGCGAGCACCTCGACCGACTCGCGCACCTCGTTGGCGTTGCCGATGGCGAGGCCGAGCGGCGTGTTCATGTCGGTCAGGAGCGCGGTCGTCGCCACGCCCGAGTCGGTGCCGAGCGCGACCATCGTGCGTGCGAGCTCGCGGGCGCGATCGATGTCCTGCATGAACGCGCCGGAGCCGAACTTCACGTCGAGTACGAGGGAGTCGGTGCCCTCGGCGATCTTCTTCGACATGATGCTCGACGCGATCAGCGGGATCGCCTCGACCGTTCCGGTGACGTCGCGCAGCGCGTAGAGCTTCTTGTCGGCCGGAGCCAGGCCCGAGCCCGCCGCGCAGATCACCGCGCCCACGTCACGCAACTGGGCGAACATCTCGTCGTTGGACAGCGCCGCCCGCCAGCCCGGGATCGACTCGAGCTTGTCGAGCGTGCCGCCGGTGTGTCCGAGGCCGCGGCCCGACAGCTGCGGCACCGCGACGCCGAACGACGCCACGAGCGGCGCGAGGGGCAGCGTGATCTTGTCGCCGACACCGCCGGTCGAGTGCTTGTCGACGGTCGGCTTGCCGAGCCCCGCGAAGCCCATCCGCTCGCCCGATGCGATCATCGCATCGGTCATGACGCGGATCTCGTCGCGGGTCATGCCGTTGAGCAGCACCGCCATCGCGAAGGCGGCCATCTGCGAGTCGGCGACGTAGCCGCGCGTGTAGGCGTCCACCATCCAGCGCAGGGCGGGCTCGGACACCGCTCCCCCGTCGCGCTTGGTGCGGATGACGTCGACGGCGTCGAACGGTTCGACCGCCGCAGAATCCGGTCCCTGAGCCTGTCGAAGGGTCACCGGGCGGCCTCCTCGAGGTCGCGCGGGCCGAATGCGTCAGGCAGCACCTCGTCGATGGTGCGGATGCCCGACACCGTCTCGAGCAGCATGCCGGGGATCGCGAATTCGTACAGCAGTTGACGGCAGCGCCCGCAGGGCATGATCGTGTCGCCGTGTCCGTTGACGCACACGAACGCCACCAGGCCGCCGCCGCCGGTCATCTGCAGCTCGCTCACGAGCCCGCATTCGGCGCACAGCCCCACGCCGTACGACGCGTTCTCGACGTTGCAGCCGGTGACGATGCGTCCGTCGGTCACGAGGGCCGCAGCGCCCACCTTGTAGCGGGAGTACGGAGCGTACGCGCGCTGCATGGCATCGGTGGCCGCGGTGCGCAGCTCGTCCCAGTCGATGTCGGTCACGGGTCGGATCATCCCTTTATGTATGGTTTGCCCGCGGCGGCGGGACCGCGGATCTGCCCGGCGAAGCCCGCCACGGCGAGGATCGTGACGATGTACGGAAGCATCGCCATGAACTCGACGGGGATCG
>Ga0160446_100296_pt1 | contig 29397 bp, 20 predicted proteins | sample HID1973I_E1MG_FD_108200 | JGI IMG/M metagenome (GOLD analysis project Ga0160446, IMG submission 108200) | Enriched mosquito-associated microbial communities from UW Madison campus, WI, USA - HID1973I_E1 MG | ecosystem: Host-associated > Arthropoda: Insects > Digestive system > Unclassified ... | reverse complement strand
GTCGCGGACGTACGCGCGGTACGACTGCAGCGGGCTGGCGTACTCGCGGATGTCGAACGGCGGGATCACGACGTCGCGCAGCACGTAGCGCGGGGACTGCGGCGCGGCGAACGCGCTGGTCGCGATGCCGACGACTCCCGCCAGGGCGACGACTCCGGCGCCCATCAGCAGGCGTCGGGCACCGGCCCCGCGGGATGCCCCGGCCTCGCCCACCGAGACGGCCGCGGCCTGCGGCCGCCACGCCTGGCGGAGGGCGAGCCACACCACCGAGACGAGGCCGAACACGACGCCCTGCACCACCGGGACGAACGGCAGCGACGTGCCCAGCGCGATCTCGGCGGCCAGGAACCCGGCGGCGGGGATCAGCGCCCACCCCGCGCTGCGCAGCCGCAGCGCGAACGAGGTCGTGAGCACCGCGGCCACGAGGGCGAGCAGGAACGGTACGATCATGTGCCCGTCGTCGGGCGCGACGGGCGCGACCGTCGTCAGCAGCTGCTTGAACGACATCACGGCACCCAGCGCGAGCAGGCCCAGCGTCTGCACCGTGGGCACGACCCCGGCGACCGTCGTCGCCGGAAGCGCCAGCGCCCCGCCGAAGAGGAAGTACGCCACGATCGTCGCCGCGGAGATCGCCAGGATGCCCCAGCGGAACACCCGGCCGACCACAGCGATGCCCATGCCGAGGACGAGGCCGCCGAGCCCCGCGATGAGGTACCGGGGCCCCTCGAACGTCGGCCAGAACCCGACGATGGGGATCAGCAGCAGCACCGAGACGGCGACGAGGTCGAGGATCCAGCGGCGGCGCGAGAGCGGCTCGGGGGCGGGACGCGTCGTCTGGCCGGCGCGGGTGGCGGCGGGTGCGGGCGCGGTCATGCGAGCACCTTCCGCAGGGCGAGAGGCAGCTGGTCGAGCGCCCCCATGGTGATGACGTCGGCCTCGCCGATGCGACGGAGGGCGGGCGCAGTGCCGGCCGGAGCGGCCACGACCGCGAGCACCCGTGCGCCGAACGGCACCCGGCTGCAGGCCGTGCGCAGGTCGTTCGCGTCGACCTTGCTGCCGCACACCAGCACGACGACGCTCGCGAGGGCCAGGGTCGCGGCGACGGACCCGGCGAGCTCGACGATGCCGCCGGCACGCGCTCGGGAGTGCTCGAGGCCCGACAGCGCGTCGAGGAACTGCTTGCCCGTCGCGGCCGGCAGCGCGCGCTCCTGAACACGGACCTCGACGCGCTGCGAATCGCGCAGCGCGCGCAGGCCGAGCGAGCCCGCGACCGAGATGGCCAGTTCGAACTCCTCCGCGTCGCGGTAGTCGCCCGGGCTCGTCGACAGGCCGATCACGAAGTGCGACCGCCGGGTCTCTTCGTACTGCCGCATCATGATGGTCCCGGTGCGGGCGGTCGATTTCCAGTGCACGTGACGCAGGTCGTCACCGGCCTGGTATTCGCGCAGGGCGTGGAACGACACATCGTCGGGCGACAGGTCGGTGGCCGGGAGACCCTCCAGGTCGCGCAGGAAGCCGAGCGACTGTCCGTCGAACAGCATCGTGCGCGGGTGCACGAACAGATCGACCGGTTCATCGCGGCGGTGGACGCGCTCGAACAGTCCCAGCGGATCGCCGCGCACGACGCTCACCGGGCCCACCTTCACGACCGCGCGCCGCGAGGTCGGGATCGCGAACAGCTCCTCGGCCGCCTCTCCCGCGGCCAGACGGTGCACGTCGAAGACACCGCGCCCGTTGCCGACCGGCAGCACCACCCGCGAAGGCAGGATGGCCCGGGTGCCCGTGTTCGACAGCGTCAGCGCACCGACCGCCCGTTCCCCCACCACGACACGTGTGCGGTTGAGGTCGAGCGACACGTCGTACGCCGTGCGCCCGATGAGGAACAGCAGGCACAGCAGCAGCACGGCGCCGATCACGACCGCGGTGATGGTGAGCTCCCACCAGCCGAGCGACTGACCGGCGATCCACAGGACGATCGTCGCGGCGATGAGCACCCAGGCGACGGGGCGCACGACCCCGAACACACGACCGAGCACGCGACCGGCCGCGCTCAGTGCGGTCAGCGCGAGCCGACCGTACCCTGCGCTGCGATCCTGTGCCGCGGTCTGCGACCCGAGTGCCTCCGTCGCCATCAGGCCGCGGACCTCGCCTGCGGCGCCGCGACCGACTCGAGCACGCGCGCGATGACGGCCTCGGCCGATGTGCCGCCGAACTCCGCCTCGGGGTCGAGCACGATACGGTGCGTCCACACCGGACCGGCCAGCGTCTTGACGTCGTCGGGCAGCACGAAGTGGCGGCCCTGAGCGGCGGCGAACACCTTGGCGATGCGCACCATCGCGAGCGACCCGCGCACCGACACGCCCAGGCGCGTGGCCTTGTCGTCGCGGGTGGCTTCCGACAGCTGCGCGGTGTAGCGCAGCACGGCCGGGTCGACGTGCACGGTGGCGGCGAGGTCGGCCATGTCGCCCACGGCGCCGGTCGTGATGATCGCCGGCAGGTGCGCGGACGGGTTGCGGTCGGCGGAACCCGCGAGGATGCGCTCGGCCACGGCGAGGTCGGGGTAGCCGATCGCGGTCTTCACGAGGAAGCGGTCCAACTGCGCCTCGGGCAACTTGTACGTGCCGGCCTGCTCGATCGGGTTCTGCGTCGCGATCACCAGGAACGGGCGACCCACCTCATGCGCGACACCGTCGACGGTGACCCGCGACTCCTCCATGACCTCCAGCAGGGCCGACTGGGTCTTCGGCGAGGCGCGGTTGATCTCGTCCGCGAGCACGATCGAGGCGAAGATCGGTCCGCGGTGGAACTCGAAGCGCCGCGACGTCTGGTCGTAGATCGTGACGCCCGTCACGTCGGACGGCAGCAGGTCGGGCGTGAACTGGATGCGCGTGCTCGTGCCCTGCACGGTGGCCGCGAGGGCCTTGGCAAGACTCGTCTTGCCTGTTCCCGGCGCGTCCTCGAGCAGCACGTGGCCCTCGGCGAGCATCGCCGACAGCACCAGCGCCACCACCTCCCGCTTGCCCATGAGGGCCTGGTCGACGTTGTCGACAAGTCGCGCGAAGGTGCCCTGGAACCAGGCCGCCTGTTCGGGGGTCATCGTCATGTGAGTCTCGTTCTCTCGTTGCGTCGTGTCGTGTTCAGAAGAGTGGATGCCGTCAGTACCAGGTGAGCGGCGTCGACCTCGTGATGCCGTTGGGGCCGTCCTGGATGTCGATCCACGCCTGCGCCCCCGGCCAGCCGAAGAAGCACGACAGCTGCACGCGACCGTTCGCGGGGATGTGCACCGTCCGCCACGACGACGGGTCGTTGTAGTGGTTCTCGTTGCATCGGACGGAGTAGTCGCCTGCCGGCCAATTGCTCACATCCATCGCCATGTAGGCGCAGGAGGCGCTGGTGCACCAACCCGCTTCCTGATGGTCGGCGCCCTTCACGGTCGTCGCCGTCGGCTTCGGCGGCGGCGGCTTCGCCCCGGTCGTCGCGCTGTCGCTGGCCGATGCCGTCTGGCCTTCGGTGTCGCTGACCTTCACGTCGAGCGTGCCCTTGTGGCTGTAGCCGACGTCGATCGCCCTGCTGCTCGACGAACCCACCGTCTGCCACGCGCCGCCGTCGATCCGGATCTGGGTCGTGATGGCGCGGCCGTTCTCGGCCGGGACCGTCCAGTTGTAGGTGAGCGTGGTCCCGCTCACCGTGACCTTCGCGGCCGGCGATTTGACCGGACCGTAGGGGATGGCCGTGTTGGACGCGGCCGTCGGCTCGCCGTCGTACCGCACACCGTCCAGCGACGTGTACGCGCGCACCTGGACCGTGTAGGGCCGGCCGTTCGTCAGCCCGCCGACGACGCCGTCTGCCGGCAGAGTCGTCCACGCGCCGCCCGTCAGCAGATACTCGTAGCCGATCTCACCCGCGTTCGCGCCGTTGCCTGCCGCCGCTCCGTGCGTGATCTTCACCGCGCTGTTGTTGGACGGCGTCGACAGCGACACGCTCGACGGGACGCCCGGCGCGACGAACGCGCGACGCGATGCGGAGGCGTCGCTCCAGTCACCCCATCCGGCCTTGTTCTGCGCCCGGACCTTGAACGCATACTCGGTGGTCGAGGTCGCCAGGTTGATGACCTGACGTTCCGTCGTCGGATCCACGTCGAGCGTGTTCACGACGGAACCGCCCTGCAGGACCTGCACCTGGTACGCCGAGATCGTCGAGCCGTTGTTCGTCGGCGCCTTCCACAGCACCTCGAGCTGTGCCTGATTGCCGACCGGCGTGAGGCGGTTCGTCGTCGGTGCCGCGGGGGGCTCCGGGGCCTTGGCGGGCACCTCGCCCAGCGACCACGGGCTCCAGCTCGACGGCTCGGGGGCGAGGTTCACCGCCTGCACCTGCACCTGGTACGAGATGCCGTTCTCCAGACCGGTCCACACCAGCGAGTTGCCGGTCACGCCCTTCTTGAGCGAGACGCCCGACAGCGGGGCCGGCGAGATCTGCAGGTTGAAGGACTGCACCGGCGAACCGGGCGTCGGCGGGGTCGCCCACGTGACCGTGAGGCTCGAGTCGCCGAACACCAGGGTGGGCGACTGCGGTGTGTCGGGACGGGCGTCGGGGCGGGCCTCGGGCGATGGCGCCGAAGGATCCGAGTCACCCACGCGGTTGGTCGCGATCACCGTGAAGTTGTACTTCACGTTGTTGGTCAGTCGGTCCAGCGTGCACGTCGTCGACGAGCACTTCTTGGTGTAGTCGCCCGCGGTCGAGGTCACGGTGTAGCCGGTGATCTCGGCGCCGTTGTCCGCCGGCGGCGTCCACGACAGCACGACGGTACGGTCCTGCACGCTCGAGACGGTCGGGGTTCCCGGCGCGGCCGGGCGGCCCTGCACCGTCAGGCGGATGCGACCCTCGACCTCCCGGTCGACATCGGTCGTGGCATCCTGAATCCGGTATCGCACCACCATCGTGCCGAAGAAGTCCTCGTCGGGCGTGACCTTGACCTTGTCGCCCGCGACGTCCACCGTGCCGTCGCCGGTGTCGAGCGAGGCCGTGGTGACCTTGAGCGGCTTGCCGTCCTGCTCGAACGGGTTGAAGTCGTTGTCGAGCACGGCCACCGTCTGCGTCTTGCCCTGGTGCGCCTCATCGATGACATCGTCGTTCGCCGTCGCAAGCGGACGAGTGGATGCCGTCACGTTGACGGTCACCGTGCCGTCGATCGGGTCGGTCACGCCGTCGGTGATCCTGAGCTTGATCGTCGCGGTGGTGCCCTTCTTGGTGTCGGCCTCGGCGCCGACCCTCAGCTCGCCCTTCTCGATCGACGCGGTCATGCCCTTCGGTGCGCCGCCGACGATCTCGTACTTCATGCCCGGCAGGTCGTCCTTGTCGGGATCGGTGGTGAGCGAGGTCAGGTCGAGGCCGGTGGGCTCCTCGCCGGGCGCGACCTCCATCGCCCCGTTCGCGAACGATGGCTGCTGGTTGTCGGGCGGAAGCACCGTGACCGGCAGCGTCAGGGTGGCCACGCGCCCCTCGGGGTCGTCGGGCCCGGTGCCGTCGGTCACCTCGAAGGTGATCGCGTCGTCGCCGTAGTAGCCGGCCGCCGACGTGTAGACCATGGTCTTCTCGTCCTTGACGAGGCTCGTGCCGTCGTTGTGGACGGCCGACACCTTGGCGGCCTCGGTCAGGATCACGCCGCCGCCGTCGGCCGCACGGACGTGGTCGGCGAGCGGGATCTCGACGGTCTCGCCGCTCTTGACCTCGATGGGCTTGACCGTCGTGAGCGTGGGAGGCAGCGTGACGAGGCCGGGCACATGGACGAACGCCGACGCGGTGTTGCCGTCCTCGTCGGTCAGTGTGTACTGGATGAGCTGCGACTGGTCCGTCAGCGTGACACGCACCTTGCCGTTGCTCACCACGCGGGCCGAGGCATCCGTCACCGACACCGTCAGCGCGTCGAGCGTGCCGTCGGGGTCCTCGTCGTTCGCGAGCACCTCGACATCGGTCGTGCCCTCTTCGACATCGGTGGCGCGCACGTAGTCGTCTCGCGCGACCGGCGGCAGCAGGGGGACGTCCTCGGCCACCGTGACCTGCAGCACGGCCGTCGCCTTGGCGCCGCGCGCGTCTTTGATCGAGTACTGCAGCGAGGTCTCGACAGGCTCGTCGGGTGCCGTGACGAGCACGCGATCGCCCTGGACCTTGGCCTTGAGGTCGCCGCCGTCGGGCAGCACGAGCGCGTTCGAGATCAGCCCGAAGCGGTCGCCGTCGGGATCGGAGTCGTTGGCCAGCACCGGCACCGCGACGGTGCGGCCGGGGCGCATGACGATCGCGTCCTTCACGGCGTAGGGCGCCTGGTTCGCGGCCTCGCCGGGCGCGATGCCGACGCTGATCGTCGCGGTCGCCTCGGCGCCCAGCCGGTCGCGCACCCGGTACGTGAAGCCGTCGACGCCGGACGTGTCGCCGAACGCCTCGTACACGAGGTAGTCCGACCCGGTCTCGACGATGCGACCCTTCTTCGGCGGCGAATCGAGGCCGACGAGCTCGACCGAGTCGCCGTCTGCATCGATGCCATCCAGCGGCACCGCGATGCGCACACGGCTGCCCGTGAGCACGCGGGACGTGATGTCCTGCGGCCGCGGGGCGGCATTGGTCTCGAGGTTCACCGGCACGACCTGGATCGTGATGTAGCCGGCATCCTTCTGCCCGGTGCTGTCGACGACCTCGTACGTGACGTACTCGGTGCCCGGCTCGTCCGACGCGCGGAACCGCACGGTGTCCTGCGAGACGAAGGCCTCGCCGTCCTCGGGGGCGGGCAGCGGCTCGACGAGGTCGGGCGCGACGTGGATCGTGTCGCCGTTGGGGTGGTAGTCGTTGTCGAGAACCGGGATCGTCACGACGTCGCCGGCGCGCACGACGGCCTGGTCGTCGTTCGCAACGGGCGGACGCAGCTGCGCGGGCGCCGGCACCGGGATCACGATGACATCGGCCTCGGCCTGCTTCGACCCGTTCGAGATGCGGTAAGAGATCCGCACCTGTTCGGAGAGCGCGGCCTGGTCGGTGATGCGCAGCGTCTCGTGGTTGAGCACCGCGACGCCGATACCCGAGGTGGACTCGGCCGTCACCGACTGCACCACGAGGATGCCGCCGTTGGGATCGCTGTCGTTCTGCAGCACGTCGACGAGCACCTCGCCGCCCGCCGGGAGCAGCGCGATGTCGCGCACCGCCACCGGCGGCAGATCGGTATCGCCGTCTTCGATGACGTCGACGCGCACGAGTCCGGGCACCGGTTCGACGCCGGCGGCCACCAGGTACTGCACGTAGTACGTGCCCGGAGTGCCGGAACGGAACGTGAAGGTCTTGTTCGGGTAGTCCGGAGTGATCGTCGCACCCTCGACGTCGTCGACGCGGGCCAGGCGCAGCGGCTCACGGGTGGAGCTGACATCGTTCTGCAGCGGCGACACCGTCGCCGTCTTGCCGACGCGCACGACGACGTAGTCGGCGTTGGTCACCGGGATGGTCGAGCCGATCGGCTTGACGTCGAAACGCACCGTGCCGGCGCCGTCGTCGGTGCCGTCTGACACCACGACCGGCACCTCCTTGCGGCCCTGCGTGCCGCCCACGGCGCGGAACGTGATGCGGCCGTCCGAGGTGAAGTCGGACTCGTCACCGTCTGACGCATAGGCCGACTTGAGGAACACGTCGTCGCCGTCGGGGTCGTACCAGTCCGGCAGAACGTTGTACGTGACGGTGCCGCCCGCCTCGACCGCGACCGTCGTGGTGCGTTTCGCCTTGGGGGCCTCGTTGACGTCCCAGTCGTGGACGGCGAGCTTGACCGTCGCACTGTCGGTGCCGCCGCGACCATCGGTGATCTCGTACGTGAAGCTGGTGGAGCCGGTGGCGTCCTCGGGCACGGAGATCTGCAGCGCCCGACCGTTGTCGACCTGCTGGATCTCGCCGAACGCCGGACCGTCGCCCGTCACGCGCGCGGTGAGGATGTCGCCGTCGGGGTCGCTGTCGTTGTCGAGCACGGCCAGCATCGTGGTGCGGCCCGGGCGCACGCCGAAGTCGTCGTCGGTCGCCGTGGGCGGGGTGTTCACGTCGGAGCGCTTGGGCAGCGTGGTCTCGGTGGTGTCTTCGGTCGTCTGCTCGTCATCCTCGGAGTCGCCTTCGGGCGGCGTCATGTCGTCCCAGTTGTCGACACGCTGCAGGTCGTCGGCGGCCATCCAGGTCGCGCCGCTGACGACGTCGTTCAGCACGACGACGTCGCGGTTGACCCGGAACGTCAGCACGGACGTGGGCTCGATGCCCTTGATGTCGCTCGTGAGGTCGTCGGCGTCGCCGGTGCAGTCGCGCACGAAGCGGCCCGACCCGCTCCACGCCGCATACGTACAGCCGTCGAGGTACACCGGCGCGGCGGGCTTGCCGTCACGCCCGGCATCGGTGCCCTTGGGCTTCGAGCCGTCGAACGGCACACGGACCAGCTCGCCGCTCGTGGCGACCGCGACCGCGTCGGCGGCCGCGGACGGCTGCTGCAGCGCCGTCGCCTCGGGCACCTTCACGTGCGCACCGTTCGCGAAGACCGTGCCGCTGTCGGAGTCGAGCACCACCGGCTGATCGCCGACCACGGTGATCGACGCCTTCGCGTCCTTCTTGAGCCCGTCCAGCGCACGCTTCTCGGGGTCGCCCGGCTCGCCCTCCGCATCGGTGCGCACGACGACGATCTCGCCCTTCTCCGGCGACACCGCGTACACGGTGCCGTCGAGGCCGACCGCCACATCCGCGCCCTTGCCGAGTTCGACGATCGGGTCGACGCCCTTGATCTTGAGGGAGCTGCCCGCGGGCGCCACCCAGAGTCCGCCGTCGGCGGGATCGAGCACCGCCACCGTCGAGCCGCCGAGGGCGACGTCGGCCGATCCCGGGAGGTCTGCCGGCTCGGTGATGGCGACGTTCGCGGGGTCCACCGTCGACACGGTCGAGTTCTCGGCGTCGACCATCAGCACGGTGGCGCCGGACTGCAGGATGTCGTAGTCCTGGCTCGGCGTGCGCAGAGCGCCGTCGAGCACCTCGGACTCGTGATTGAAGTGGCCGACGAGCAGGCTCGACTGCTTGGTCACCCAGACCCCGCCGTCGTGCAGGTCGACCTCCGTCGTCGGGTTGCCCTGGTAGACGAAGGCGAGCGTGGTGATGGCCACGGCGGCGGCGCTCACGACTCCCGCGGAGGCGAGCGTGCGCGGGCGCGCGCGAAGCCACGCGAAGGAGCTCATGAGGTTCCGCCTCCTGGGGGAGTCGTGTGCCTTGCATGCGCACTGCAGCCTGGAGTGGGGAGATCAGGCCGCACGCCGAAGACGGGGGATCGTCAACAGAATAGCCTGATCGGCTGTACAACCCCTCAAGGTGGCATGGGGACAATCACCCATCACCCGGGCGACCACCGCGCCCGCCTCCACTGCTTCGCAGGATCACGAACCGACGTACGCCCGCAGATGCTTGGCCGTCAGGGTGCCGGCGCTCGCGACGAGGTCGGCGGGCGTGCCTTCGAAGACGATCGACCCGCCGTCGTGACCCGCGCCCGGCCCGATGTCGATGATCCAGTCGGCGTGCGCCATGACCGCCTGGTGGTGCTCGATCACGATGACGCTGTTTCCGGCATCCACAAGGCGATCGAGCAGCGCGAGCAGGTTGTCGACGTCGGCGAGGTGCAGGCCCGTCGTCGGCTCGTCGAGCACGTAGACCGCGCCCTTCTTCGCCATCGAGATCGCGAGCTTGAGGCGCTGCCGTTCGCCGCCGGACAGCGTGTTGAGCGCCTGCCCGAGCGTCAGGTAGCCCAGGCCCACGTCGATCATCCGGGCGAGCGTGGTGTGGGCGGGTCCCTTCGTGATGAACACGGATGCCTCGTCCGCCGACATCGCGAGCACCTCGGCGATGTTCTTGCCGTCGAGCGTGTACTCCAGCACCTCGTCGCTGAAGCCGGATCCTTCGCACAGCTCGCACAGGGTCTCGACGCTCTGGGTGAAGCCGAGGTTGGTGATGATGACGCCCAGGCCCCGGCATGCGGGGCAGGCGCCTTCGGAATTGGCGCTGAACAGCGCGGGCTTCACGCCGTTGGCCTTCGCGAACGCCGCGCGGACCGTGTCGAGGAGGCCGGTGTAGGTCGCAGGGCTGGAGCGCCGGTTGCCCTTGATCGGCGACTGGTCGACGACCACGACGTCGTCGAAGCCGGGCACGTTGCCGTGGATGAGGGAGGACTTGCCCGATCCCGCGACGCCCGTGACCACGGTGAGGATGCCGAGCGGGACGTCGACGTCGACCTGCTTGAGGTTGTGCTGGGTGGCGCCGCGGATCTGGAGCGCGCCGTTCGCCGCACGCGTCGTGTCCTTCAGCCGGGCGCGATCGTCGAGGTGACGCCCAGTCAGCGTGCCCGAGGTGCGCAGGCCCGCGACGTCGCCCTCGTACTGCACCGCGCCGCCGGCGCGGCCGGCCCCCGGACCCAGGTCGACGATGTGGTCGGCGATCTCGATGACCTCGGGCTTGTGCTCGACGACGAGCACCGTGTTGCCCTTGTCGCGCAGCTGCTGGAGGAGGTCGTTCATGCGCTGGATGTCGTGCGGATGCAGTCCCGCCGTGGGCTCGTCGAACACGTAGGTGATGTCGGTGAGGGCCGAACCGAGGTGGCGGATCATCTTGGTGCGCTGCGCCTCGCCGCCCGACAGCGTGCCCGACGCACGGTCCAGTGACAGGTAGCCGAGCCCGACCTCGACGAACGAGGCGATCGTCTGGCGCAGCCCCACCATGAGCGGCGCGACCGCGGGGTCATCCACCGTGTCGAGCCACGCCGCGAGGTCGGAGATCTGCATGGCCGCGGCATCCGCGATGCTCATCCCGTTGATCTTCGACGACCTCGCGCCCTCGTTGAGCCGGGTGCCGCCGCAGTCGGGGCACGGCATGAACTTGACCGCGCGGTCCACGAAGGCGCGGACGTGGGCTTGAAGGGAGTCGCGGTCCTTCTGGAGCATCGACTTGGTGATCTTGGGGACGAGTCCCTCGTAGGTCATGTTGATGTTCTGGATCTTGACCTTGGTCGGCTCCTTGTAGAGGAAGTCGGCCAGCTCCTGCTCCGAGTAGTCCTGGATGGGCTTGGCGGGATCCACGAACCCGGACTCGGTGAATCCGCGCACCATCCAGCCGTCGGGGTTGTAGCCCGGCACCTGGATCGCGCCCTCCACGAGCGACTTGGTCTTGTCGTAGAGCTCATCGAGGTCGATGTCGCTGACCTCGCCCAGACCCTCGCACCGTGAGCACATGCCGCCGGTGATCTCGAACGACCGCCGCTCCTTGATCTTCTTGCCGCCCTTCTCGAGCGTCACCGCGCCGGCGCCCGACACCGACGGGATGTTGAACGAGAAGGCCTGGGGCGAGCCGACGTGCGGTTGCCCGATGCGGCTGAACAGCAGCCGCAGCATGGCATGGGCGTCGGTCGCGGTGCCGACCGTGGAGCGAGCGTTGGAGCCCATGCGCTCCTGGTCGACGATGATCGCGGGGCTGACGTTCTCGAGCGCGTCGACGTCGGGGCGGTTCAGCTGCCCCATGAACTGCTGCACGAACGTCGGGTAGGTCTCGTTGATGAGCCGCTGCGACTCGTTCGCGATCGTCGCGAACACCAGGGACGACTTGCCCGAGCCGCTCACCCCGGTGAAGACGCTCAGCCGGCGCTTGGGGATCTCGACCGAGACGCCCTTGAGATTGTTCTCACGCGCCCCGACGACGCGGATGACCTCGTGCGAATCGGCGATGTGGACTTCGGCGCCGCGGGGCGCGCCGCTGCGGGATTCGGATGCCATGCGCACAAGTCTGCCCGGCATCCCGGACATCGTGCTTCCTGAATCCTGCTCGATGCTCACCATGTCGGTCGTAGGGCGACCGACTCACGAGACGCTCCGGTCGCTGCCCCGATTCTGGCGACTCGCCAAGAACTGCAGCTGGAATCGTCGAACCTGGCGACCCGCCACGTTCGTACTCGTCGAAGCATCTTGGCGACTCGCCAGAAAGCCGAGGTCAAGGCATCGGATTCTGGCGACTCGCCAAAATCGGAGGAGTGGATGCCGCTGCCCGGCGGAACCGGCTCACGCCGGGTCGACCGCGAAGTTGTCGCGGAACACCGAGTCCGGGTCGTACGTCGCCTTCACCGCACGCAGGCGCTGCAGCGTGGCGGGCGGGAAGGCCACGGCGATGCGCTCGGGGCGGTCGGACGAGTCGAAGCTCAGGTACATGCCCTGCGTGTGCGCGGCGAGCGAGCGCCAGGCGGCGTCGAGTCGGTCGGGGTTGCCCCCGAGCGCGGCGACCGAGAAGTTCGCCGACCGGTGCGCGTACGCCGTCGCGTCCTCGGCCACGTCGGCGACGGCGCCGCCGACCGCGCGCAACTGGAAGAACGGGACGGCGCCGGTGCGCAGCATCCCGTCGACCGCCTCGGCGAAGGCGGGGGTGACGTGCTCGACGAGCGCCGAGCGCGAATGAGGTTCGCCGGCTCCGTGCTGCGGGCCGAGGTCGGCGTTCGCCATCACCTGCGCGTACGTCGTGAGCTGCACCTGCTGCTGCACGAGCGGTGCGAGCTCGGCGAACGGCTGCAGACGCGCGATGATCGTGTCGGGGTCGTCGGAGTCGACGAGCCCGTACAGCTGGACGATCTGCGGCTGACCCGGACGCGGCGCCCCGGTCAGCAGGAACATCGTGAGGTCGCGCGGCGAAGACTCGACGATGCGCCCGTAGCCCTCGAGGAACGCGGGCACGTCGTCGACCTGGAACGCGAGCTGCGCGTGGCCGAGCTGCCCGACCTCGTCCACCTCGAATTCGAAGGCCGTGACGATGCCCATGTTGGCGCCGGCGCCGCGGATCGCCCAGAAGAGCTCGGGGTGCGAGTAAGCGTCGGCCCGCACGAGCGAGCCGTCGGCGAGCACCACCTCGGCGGCGCGCAGGTGGTCGATCGTGAGCCCGTGCTCGCGCGAGAGCAGGCCGATGCCGCCCGCGGTCGCCAGGCCGCCGACGCCGACGCCGCCGTAGTCGCCGGACGACAGCGCCCAGCCGTGCTCGCCGAGCGCGGCGGCCACCTGGGTCCAGCGAGCGCCCGGCCCGATGCGCACGAGCCGGCGCTCCACGTCGAGCACCTCGATCGCGTTGAGCAGCCGCAGGTCGATGACGATGCCGCCGTCGTTGGTGCTGCGTCCGCTGATGCCGTGGCCGCCGCTGCGCACCGACAGCGGGATCGCTGGATGCCGGCGGGCGAACCCGACCGCCTCCCCCACCTGTGCGGCCGTGGCCGGCTGCAGGACGATCCCGGGGGCGCCGCCGCGCATGTAGGTGGAGCGCACGTCGCCGTAGTCGAAGTCGCCGGGCTCGATCGCGCGCAGGCCCGCAGGCACGTCGTCGTATGCGATGCCGTCGCGGCGCGCGGCGAGCGCGGCAGAGGATCGCGCCGGAGCGGCCGTCACGCCGGTGGCGCGGCGCGAAGCGGCGACGAGCTCGCGCACCGCGGGCGCCACCTCCTCGCCGTAGAACTGCAGGAGGTTCGGGTCGTCGCCGGCGAGGATGAACGTGCCGATGCCGTCTTCGAGCGCGAGCTGGGCAAGCCGCTCGGCGAACTCGTGCGGGTCGGCGGCGAGCTGTCCGATGTTGAGCAGGCGGCGGATCTCGCGGGGGTCGCGGTCCACCGAGACCGCAGCCTCGTCGATGGCCTCGTTGCCGCGGGCGAGGTCGCCGGGCTTCATGTATCCGAGCGAGGGCAGCCAGCCGTCGCCCTTGCGGCCGGTGAGCGCGAGCATGCGCGGCTTGTACGCGCCGATGTGGATGGGCACCTCGTGCGCAGGACGCGGCCCGCGCTTGGCCCCGTGCACGCTGTGGAACCGCCCGTCGGTGAAGACGCCGCCGCGCTCGTCGGTGCGCCACAGTGCGCGGATCACGTCGATGGCCTCGCCGAGCGCGGTGACCGATTCTCCGGCGGTGAGGCGCCCGCCGCCCATCGCCTCGATGGCGTCCCAGAATCCGCCGGCGCCGAGGCCGAGCTCGAAGCGCCCGCCCGACAGCAGGTCGAGGCTCGCCGCCGAGCGCGCGACGACCGCCGGCGGCCGCAGCGGCACATTCAGCACGTTCGGTGCGATGCGGATCGTGTCGGTACGCGCCGCCACGAACGACATGAGCGTCCACGTGTCGAGGAAGGACGGCTGATACGGGTGGTCCTGAAAGGTCACGAGATCCAGACCGGATGCCTCGGCCACCTGCGACAGCAGGACCGGCGCGTCGGGAGCCGCGGCCGAAGGGGTGATGAACGCGCCGAATTCGAGCCCGTGTCCGTAATCCATGTGAGCCTCCTGGAACGCCAACCGCCGGCATCCACTATCCATTCCACCGCATGGGATTGCACCGCGGTGAGCGGGCGTGCGTAGGCTGACGCTCGATGGCCACTGTGAGCGTCGTGATCCCGTCGCTGAACGACGCCGAGATGCTGCGCCACTGCCTGGCCGCGCTGGCCGCGCAGACCCGCGCGCCCGACGAGATCATCGTGGTGGACAACGGGTCGGACGACGACACGGCGGAGGTCGCGCGGGTCGCCGGCGCCCGGGTGGTGGCCGAGCCGGTCCGCGGAGTGCTGCGGGCCACGGCGGCCGGGTTCGACGCCGCACGGGGCGAGATCGTCGGCCGGCTCGACGCCGACTCGCTCCCCGCACCGGACTGGGCCGCCCGCCTCGACGAGCGTTTCAGCGCCGACCCGACGCTCACCGCGCTGACCGGCACCGGCACGTTCTACGGCGGCAGCCGGTTCTGGCACTTCGTCGGGCATCACGTGTACCTGGGCGGGTATCTGTTCGTGTTCCGCGCGGTCATCGGGCACGTCCCGCTGTTCGGCTCGAACTTCGCGATGCGGCGCGACGTGTGGCTCGGCATCCGTCCGCGCGTGCACGTCGATGACCCGCACGCGCACGACGACCTCGACATCAGCCTCGTGCTGCCGCCCGACGCGGGCATCGAGTTCGACCCGCGCCTGCACGTGCAGGTCTCGGCGCGGCCCTTCGAGAGCTGGGCGGGCTTCGGTCGCCGCGCATCGTGGGCGTTCCACATCGTCGGCGTCAACCTGCGCGAAGTGCCGTGGCTGCGCCGGGTGTGGCGGTGCGCGCAAGGACGGCGGAATCGACGCCGGCGGCAGCGAGAGCTGGGGCTGCGGCATCCGCATCGTCCGGGTCCGCTGCGCAGACGCGCCCGACGCGCTACGGCCGACGAATCCTCGCGCCCCGTCAACCCCGCATGAGCTCGAGCATCGCCTCGACGAGCTGGTGCGGCGCCGTCTCGCACGGGCTGTGCCCGGTCGGCAGCACGAGCAGCCGCGCGCCCAGCCGCTCGGCGAACGCACGATGCGCAGACGTGCGCCACACGTCGCCCGCCCCGGTCGCGACCAGGATCGGGATGCCGGCGGCCCTGAGCTGTCGTGACAGATCCGGGGTGCGCTGCATGAGTGTCATGATGTCGGCCACGCTCGACGGGCGGGTGAGCTCGAAGCGCGCCGTCACGAACACGGCACGCTCGCGCGGCGCGCGGTGGACGTTGTGCCGCAGCGCCGCGATGAACGGGCGCCCGAGCGCTCGGCCCGGCACGACGTAGCTGAAGGGTCCGAGCACCTTGAAGCCCCGCAGCGCATGCCCCGTCAGCGGCGGCGCCGACAGCAGCGTGAGGCTTGCGAAGAGCTCGGGGCGCGCCGTCGCAGCGGCCGCGGCGACCGTGCCCGCGAACGAGTACCCGAGCACGTGCGCCGGCCGCGGATCGGTCTCGAGCACCGCGAGCAGATCATCCACGAAGAGCTTCTGCGTGTACCGCCGCTGCGGCGGATCGAGGTTCTCGGGACCGGCCGCGGCCGACTCGTACTGCCCTGCCAGGTCGAAGGACTCCACGCGGAACCCGGCTGCCGCCAGCAGCGGCATCATCAGGGTGAAGTCCTCTTTCGAGCCGGTCATGCCCGGCACGAGGACGACGCGCAGGCCGGCCTCCGGCCCCAGGGTGACGCGGGCGAGGCGTCCGCTCGGCGCGTCGACGGCGTCGCGGACCGCACCCGCCGGCAGCACCGTCCAGTCGATCGGGGCGAGCGCCGCGTCCAGTGCCGCGGCATTCGCTCTGCGCTCCGCGGGTGCGGCCGCGTCGTCGGGCACGGGCGCTTCGCCTCCTGCATCCTCGGCGGGCACGCTCACGACGGCATCCTAGGGTCGCCCGCGGATCGTCCCGCGCGGCGCGCCCGCGGCCGGTGGCGCCAGGCCCCCTGGCTGAATCGGCTCACAGACCGGATTACGGGATCGCGAACACCACCGTCGCTCCCGACGGCACGGCCGAGGTGACGATGCGGGTGTCGAAGGTCGCGAGCAGAGCGTCGTTCGAGGCGGCCAGGTGCAGCAGGTACGTGTCGGTCACCTGCGAGCTCGCCAGCAGCCGCTCGGTGTGCACCGAGCTGTCGAGCAGGCTCACGGTGTCGGGCAGGAACACGTGGTCGTCGCGCGCGGCGAGGCTCGCCAGGCTCGCCAGCACGACCGGCGCCGGCTGCGTGTTGGGGTACGACGGGTGGCTCACGACCCGCACCACGCCGTTCTGCACGAGCGGGCACGTGTGCCATTCGGCGCCGCCGCGTGACGCGAACCAGCGGTGCGCGCGATCGTGATGCACGTGCAGCGGGTCGATCAGCGCGATGACCGCGTTGACGTCGAGCAGGTGCCGGGTCATGGTGCGTCGTCCTGCAGGGCGGTGACGTCGTCGAGCGTCGCGTGACCGGACTCGGGTTGCGCCGGCAGCAGCACGATGCCGTTGCGAGTGCCGCCGTGCCGGCGGCGCTCGGTCAGCGTGGCGCGGGCGAGCTGCGAGATCGCCTCGCCGAGGGTGAGCCCGCGGGCGTCGGCGAATTGCTTGGCCGCCGCGAGCACGTCGTCGTCGATCGTGAGCGTGGTGCGCATGCATCGATCATCACGCATCACGCATCACGGGTCAATGCTCAGAGAGGGATGCTGTCAGAGCAGGGACTCCGTCTGGACGCCGCAGTGGGCGCGCAGGACTTCGACGTCTCGGTCGCGGTGCAGAACGGGCAGCGTCAGGCGCAGAGCGACAGCCGCGATGAGACAGTCGCCGAGGCTCCGAACGGTCTCCCCCGCACGACGGCATCCGCGCTGAAGCGCCGCCGCACGCACCGCGTCCGCGAGCGGTTCCGTGGGCACGATCTCGAATGACTCGAGCATCCGGCGACGGCGTGCGGCGACGAGTTCGTCGGTCGGCCCGCTGAGGAGCTCGAGTCACCCCGTGCGCCAGCATCCGTCGACATGGTCGTCCACCATGCCCGCGGACTGCATGAGCGCATACATCGTGGTCGGCCCCACGAAGCGGAACCCGCGCCCTCGCAGCGCCTTGCTCATCGCCTCCGACGCGGCGGTGGTCGCCGGCACCTCGGCGAATCTCGACGGACGGCGGTGGGATGCCGGCGCGAACGACCACATCAGCGCGTCGAGCTCGCCCGGCTCGAGGCCCTGCACCAGGCGCGCGTTCGAGATCGTGGCCTCGATCTTGGCGCGGTTGCGGATGATGCCGGCGTCCGTCATGAGGCGCTCGACGTCGTCGGGACCGAACGCGGCCACGGCATCGGGATCGAAGCCGGCGAACACCTCGCGGAATCGCGGGCGCTTGCGCAGGATCGTGATCCACGACAGGCCGGCCTGGAACCCCTCGAGGCTCAGCTTCTCGAACAGCGCGCGATCCCCGTGCAGCGCGACGCCCCATTCCTCGTCGTGGTAGCGCGCGTACTCGGGGTCGTCGCCGACCCACGCGCAGCGCGTGCGCCCGTCGGCGCCGGTGCGGACGTCCATGCTCACCGCGCCAGCCTAGGGGCGGCCTCCGACGCTCGCGTTCAGCCGCCCGTCACCCCCTCGGTTCCCAGAGGCCGCGTGCGTCGCTTACCTTGGAATGTCGGGCAGTTCACGCCCGCACAGCTGGGAGGCAGGACCATGAAGATCGTCGCGTCGGCGGATTGGCGGGATGCCGTCCCGTTCGAGAGCCCCGTATTGGTGGCCGACGTGGTCCCGGGAGAGCCGACGCGGTGCTTCACGTGCGGCCCCGAGTCGGAGCTGCTGCCCCGCACCGAGCTGTGGGCGTACAAGCATCGCCACCCCAAGAACCACGACGGCTACGTGCGCTTCTACTGCGCGTACCACGCCCCCCAGGCCGCGCCGCAGCCCGAACCTGTCGCACCGGCGCCTGCGTCCCGTGCGAAGGCGGCCCGCCCGGCGGCCGAGCGGCGCGTCCTGAAGCCGGTCATCCCCGAGCGTCAGCGCGCCATGTGCCCGAACTGCTTCGTGGAGATCTCGGCGACCGGCGAGTGCGGCATGTGCGGGTGGACCGCCGACTGACCTGAGCCCAGAGAGAGGGGATGCCGCGGGCCGCGGCATCCCCTCGCTGCTGTTCCCAGGCAAAGAGAAGGGGACCGCGTTCCCGATTCGCGGTCCCCTGGAAGACGCTGCCGACGCACGAAGCCCGTAAGTGCGGTCGGTTGAAGGCTGCCTTCATAAGAGATATGTCCGGCAGAGGACGATCTGGGACACCCTGGAGACCATCGTTACCTTTTCGTGATCTTTTGGGTGTCCCAGGCTCGTCAGGTCACTTCTTCTTGAGCGACTTCTCCGACACCGGCGCATCGCCCGAGGCGGCCAGCGCGCGGTAGTACTCGCGGGCCTCGTCCTGGCGCTTGCGCTCAGCACCCGACGCGATGGGAGCACGCACGTGCTCCGGCGCGAAGCCGTACGCGTCGACGAGGTCCTGCGCGTGCGGCCGCAGGCGGGCAGCCAGCCGGTCGATGTAGCGCGAGACCGAAGCCGCACGCTGCGTCGACAGGCGCCCGTTGATCAGGTACCAGGCGAGGTGTTTCTCGATGAGGTGCATGCCGAACAGGTCGCGCAGCCACGTCAGCACCTGCGCGGTGCCCGCGAGCGCCAGCGAGTCGCCTGCACTGAGCTCCGTCGAAGTGTCCGAGACGCGGTGGATGCCGTCGGTGAAGGCCTCCCACTGCAGCAGCTCGCCGTGCGCACGCGCGGCCTCGATGAGCTCGGCCTGGTGGCTGTTGAACAGCGCCGCGGCATCGGCGGGCGACAGCTTCGAGGCCGGACGCAGCGCCCCGGCGACGTCGGCCACCATCTGCTGCACGCGGCCGGCGAGCAGCTCGTGCTGCTGGTCCTCGCGCAGGCCCAGCTCCACCGAGCGCGCCGTCGAGCCGAAGTCGGTCACCGTCTGGCCGAGCTGGCGCAGACCCGCGCCGTGGAAGAGCTTGCCCGCGGTCTGCCCGACCGCGAATCGGGCGAGGGCAGCGGCATCCTTGCCCTTGAACTGCTTGGCGTAGTCCGACAGCAGTCGCTTGCCGACCAGCTGCAGCAGGATGTTGTTGTCGCCCTCGAAGGTGACGTACACGTCGAGGTCCTGGTGCAGGCCGACGAAGCGGTTCTCGGCGATGAAGCCCGAGCCGCCGCACGCCTCGCGCGCCTCCTGGATGGTGCTCAGGGCATTCCAGGTGCTCAACGGCTTGAGCGAGGCGGCCAGGGTCTCGAGGTCCTCACGTTCTTCGGGGGTGTCGGTGCGCCCCGAGAACACGCCGTCGAACTTCTTGAGCAGCTCGTCATTGGCGAAGAACTGCGCGTAGTTCTGGGCGAGCAGGGGCAGCAGACGCCGCTGGTGCTTGCCGTAGTCCAGCAGCACGACCTCTTCGGTGCCGGCGCCCGAGTCGAACTGGCGACGCTGGCCGGCGTAGGTCAGCGCGATGTACAGCGCCAGCGCGGTGCCGGTGGTCGCGGCGCCGTCGAGCGACACGCGGCCCTGCACGAGCGCTCCCAGCATCGTGAAGAAGCGACGGCCGGGGCTCGGGATGTCGGACGTGTACGAACCGTCCGGGGCCACCTGCCCGTAGCGGTCGAGCAGGTTGAAGCGCGGGATGCGCACGTGGTCGAACGCCAGGCGCCCGTTGTCGATGCCGTTGAGGCCGCCCTTGACGCCGTCGTCCTCGCTCGTGACGCCGTCGAGCATGCCGCCCTCGTCGTCGCGGATCGGCACGTAGAAGCAGTGCACACCGTAGTTGACGCCGCCGGTGATGAGCTGCGCGAACACCGTCGCCGCCTTGCCGTGCAGCGCCGCGTTGCCCAGGAACTCCTTGGTCGCCGCACGGAACGGCGTGTGGATGACGAACTCCTCGGTGCTCGGATCGTACGTCGCGGTCGTGCCGATGGCGGCGACGTCGGACCCGTGCCCGATCTCGGTCATCGCGAACGCGCCCGGGATCGACACGTCGATCACGCCCGGCAGCCACTGGTCGTGGTGCTTCGTCGTGCCGAGCTGGTGGATGGCCGAGCCGAACAGGCCCCACTGCACGCCGGACTTGATCTGCAGGCTGGGGTCGGCGAGCACGAGCTCCATGAACCCGGCGAGGTTCGCTCCGTTGTTCTCGAGGCCGCCGTACTCCTTCGGGAACGCGCGACGCGAACCGCCGCGCTCGGCGAGCAGGTGCAGCTGGGTGAGCACGCGCTCGCGGTGCTCGGCCATCGGCTGCCCGTCGATGCGCCAGAACGCGGGGTCCTTGATCATCTCGCGCGCCTCGCGGCGGGTCTCTGCCCACGTGCCGAGCAGCAGGTCGGTGACCGCGTTCACATCGATGCGCGGTTCGGATGCCTCGGCCGCCGTGTGCGGGGCGGTCGGGGCCCCGCCGGCGGGAGTGTGCCGGTGGACGGCGGGCTTCTTGGAGCGGACGGCGGCGTCAGCCATGTGATCACCTCTCGAGACGAGGGACGGGGGAAGGTCACTTCCGACGGTAGGACTCCCACAAGCAAGCGCCAAAGCCACTGGCGGAATCACACAAATGCGGTCGCCGACGTGTGCCCACTCCGTTGTACGGGGCGCACAGCCCGTGCACGGTGCAGGAAGGTTTTCGCGACACGCCGGTGGTGGCATCCCTCCGTCGGCGTGTCGGCGAGAACCTCCTGCACTGTGCACAGAAGAACGGATGCCGCACCGCGAGGCTCGCGGTGCGGCATCCGTTCAGCGGAGCCGAGGCGGGGCTACAGCGTGAGGCCGTGACCGAAGCGGAACAGCGGGTCCTCGGTGTCGAACGGCACGTCGGGACGCGAGGCCTCGACCGCCGCCATCGAGCGCGGGATGTCGAACGGCAGGCGGCCCTTGGCCTCGGCCGCGCCGGTGAGCACGTCGAGCAGGGCGGCCGAGCTGGCACCCCAGTTGGCGACGACCGCGTGGGCGGCCTCGACGATCGGGCCGAGGATCGCCGGGCGGTCCAGGAACACGTCGACCACGGTCGGCACCGCGGCGGCGACCTCGGCGACGTGGGCGATCGTCTCGGGGGCGAAGTCGAGCGAGCCGGCGTGGAAGAACGACTCGAACCCGTTGCCGCGCTGCTCGTACGGCGCCTGCAGGCGCAGGATCGCGACGTCGGCCTCGGCGGGCGTGGCGACGACCGTGCCGTACGCGGCCGCGGTCTCGACATCGATGCCCTCGACGTACACCTTCGCACCGGCCGCGAACGGCAACACGGGTCCCTGAGCCTGTCGAGGGGCGCGGTTGGCGAGGATGGTGAGCGCGGCGCGCTGCGCGGCATCGCCCGCGGCGCGGAACTCGGCCGAGCCCACGATGCGGTCGGCGGCCTCGGCGTCGACGTACGGGTTCTCGAACAGGCCGAGCGCGAACTTCTCGCGCAGCAGGCGCCGGGCCGAGGCATCCAGTCGGTCCTCGGCGATGCGGCCGTCCTGGACGAGTGCGACGAGCAGCTCGGGGCACGCCTCGCCGCCGAACTGGTCGGCGCCGGCGTCGATGATCTTCACGATGCGCTCTTCGCGGCTGAGGTGCTCGACGCCCCACGCGCGCGCCGGGAACGGCTGGCCCATGATCTCGGCGTCGGTCACCAGGCCCCAGTCCGTGCAGACGACGCCGTCGAAGCCGAAGCGCTCGCGCAGCAGCCCCGTCAGCACCGACTTGTTGAAGCCGAAGCCGACCTCTTCGTACTCGGTGCCGACCGGCATGCCGTAGTACGGCATGACCTGGCGCACGCCGGCGGCGAAGGCGTCCTCGAACGGCTTCAGGTGCAGCTCGAACTTTCCGCCCGGGTACACCTGCTCGCGGCCGTACTCGAAGTGCGGGTCCTCGCCGTCCTGCTGCGGGCCGCCGCCGGGGAAGTGCTTGACCATCGTCGAGACCGCCCCCGGTCCGAACGACTCGCCGTGCTGGAAACCGCGGATGTAGGCGGCGCCGAGCTCGCCCGACACCGCCGCGTCCTCGCCGAACGTCTGCAGCTGGCGCGACCAGCGCGGCTCGGTGGCGAGGTCGACCTGCGGGTGCAGGGCCACGCGGATGCCGACGGCCGTGTACTCCTGGCGCGCGATGTCGCCGAAGCGCTCGACGAGCTCGGCGTCCCGCGTCGCCGCGAGACCCAGCGTGTCGGGCCACTGCGAGAACGGCCCCGACAGCATCGCCGCACCCGGGTTGTCGGTGAACGAGTGACGCGGGTCGGTCGAGATCGTCACGGGGATGCCGAGACGAGTGGATGCCGCCAGCTCCTGCAGCGCGTTGTGCCAGCGCGCGATCGCGCCGGCCGTGGGCGCCACGCCCAGCAGGTTGAAGTGGTTCATCTGCCGCTCGAGCACGTACTCGCGGTTGGACGGCAGACCGAACATCGGGTCGGCGTCGGCGAGCTCGCCGTCCGGGCCCATCGTGATCATGGTCTGGAAGAAGAGGCCGGCCTTCTCGTCCAGCGTCATCTCGCCGAGCAGCAGGTCGACGCGCTCGTCGACCGGCAGGCTCGCGTCGAGCCATGGGCGCTCGGCGGCGCCGGGTGCGGCATCCTGATTCGTCGTGGTGGTGTCGGTCATCACTTCACTCCCTTGATGCGGTAGACGAGCACGGCGCCGGCGAGTGCCACGAGCGCGCCGAAGAGGTAGTACACGGTGTAGCCGCCGAGCGGCGTGGCGGCGCCGAGGGCGATGATTCCGGGGGCGATCGCCGGGGCGATCGACTGCGGCAGCGCGTTGGCGATGTTGAGCACGCCGAGGTCCTTGGCGGTGTCTTCGGGGTTCGGCAGCACCTCGGTGGCCAGGGCCAGATCGACCGACATGAACGAGCCGGCGCCGAGGCCGATGATCGCCTGCGCGACGAGCACGACCGCGACACTGGGCGCGAACGCGAGCGTGACCAGGCCGACGACCATGATCGCGCCGGCGACGGCGACGAACGGGCGGCGCTTGCCGATCTTGTCGGACAGGATGCCGCCGAGCGGGCCCGAGATGGCCATCGCCACCATCGAGGCCAGGTTGGCCATGAGGATCGTCGTGATCGCCGTCTGCTCGTCGAGGCCGAACTTCTCGGTGAGGTAGAAGGGCAGGAAGGTCGCGATACCGGCGTAGCCGAACATCACGAGGAACTTCGTGAGCCACGTCCAGCCGAAGTCGGGGTGCTTGGCCGGGTTGAACACGAACGAGCCGAAGAACTGACCGACCGTGAACTTCTGGGCGGGCTTGTGGTCGAGGCGGCGGTCCTTCAGCACGAGGACGAACAGCACCGCGAGCACCGTGGCGATGGCGGCCGGCACGACGAAGCGCGCGAAGTCGTCCGACAGGAAGTTGACCAGGAACGAACCGGCGAGGATGCCGAGCGGCGTCGTCAGGCCGACGATGCCCGACACTTTGCCGCGACCACTGACGGGCACCTGGTCGGGGAGCGTCGCGTTCGCCGCAGCCAGGACGGCGTTCATCGAGGCCTGCACCAGGCACCAGGCGATGAGGACGACCCACACCGAGTTCGCGACACCGATGAGGGCGAATCCGCCGAGCCCGACGAGCGTGCCACCGAGGATCCAGGGGCGACGCATCCCGAAGCGGGACGTGGTGCGGTCAGAGAGCCGGCCGGCCAGTGGGTTCGCGATGAGCGCGAACAGTGCGCCGACGCCCATGATGAGGCCGAGCTGCGCCGTGGCCTCTTCCGTGGTCGCGGTGATGTGCTGCACCTTGAAGGCCATCGACACGAGCACCGGCGTGAGCAGCGCCAGATAGACGCCGAAGTTCGCTCCTGCGAGCGCGGGCGTATAGCCGCGGGGCGTCTTGTGGGGCGTCGTTCCCGGCGCCTTGAAGCCGGTGGTGCCGGCTGCCGCGACGGTGGCGGCAGGTGACAGCTCTGTCATCGGAGTCCTTTCTCGGGTGCGGCGCGCGGCTGCTGCGCCGGGCGTCGATTCACGAGAATACACCAAACTCGACCGTTTGGTAACTGAACTTTGACCGATTGGTAACCCCGCTCGCTAGACTGGTGCGGTGACGACGCTCCCCTTGCCGGCGATCGCGCGCAGCGCGCGGACCGAGCGCACGCGCGCCGCCATCGTGTCCGCCGCGCACGACCTCTTCGTCGGCCGCGGCTACCGCGCCTCGTCACTGCGCGACGTCGCCGCCGCCGCCGGGATCAGCCATCCCGGACTGCTCCGCCATTTCGCCACGAAAGACGCCCTGCTGGCCGCGGTCGTCGACTCGTTCGAGCGCGACAACGAGTTCGCGCTCCTCGAGCAGTTCGCCGCCGACGAGCCCGGGACCCTCGGGTACAGCCTGATCGCGCAGCGCAACGAAGAAGTGCCCGGGTATCTCGCGCTGTTCTCGGCACTCACGGGCGAGGCATCCAGTCCCCGTCATCCGGCCCACGAGATCGTGCGCGACCGGTACTCCCGGCTGCGAGACCTGTCGACGGATGCCATCGATGAGGCGATCGCGCAAGACACCGTGTCGACCGACCGCGACCCGGCCGGCGAGTCCGTGCGGATCGCCGCCGCGTGGGACGGCCTGCAGCTGCTGGCCCAGTACCTGCCCGAGCGCGTCGACGTCGTCACGGCATTGGAGACGTACGAAGAGGGCCTGGCCCTGCCGCTCGGCTGGCGCGACGCCGACGACCCCGCACCGTCGGAGCACGCCACGCCCGTGCCGGCCCTGCCGTTGTTCCAGACGGTGGATGCCCTCGTCCCGACCGCGCCGGTCGGCTACCGTGTCGGGCGCGAACGCCGCGCGAAGATCCTCGAGGGCGCGATCGCGCTGTTCGCCCAGGAGGGGTACGGCGACACGAGCCTGCGCGACATCGCCGAGCGCGTCGGAGTCTCGAAGTCGACGCTGCTGCACTACTACGGCTCGAAGGAGGAGCTGCTCAGCGCCGTGCTCAGCGAGCGGGACCGCCTCGTCGGGTCACGCGGGTCGTACGTGCGCGCCTCGCGCGCTGTCGAAGAGCTGCGCGCGCTGCCCCTCGGCGCCGCAGAGAACACCGCCACCGCCCCGGGCCTCATCGAGGTGTATGCGGTGCTCTCCTGCGAAGCCCTGCCCGCCGACCACCCCGCGCACGCGTACTTCGAACAGCGCTTCCGCCGCGTGCTCGACCACTTCGCCACCCTGTTCCGCGCAGCACTCGAGGACGGCGACCTGCCCTCTCACCGCGACCCCGAGTTCGAGGCCGTCTGGCTGACCGCGCTCTGGGACGGCCTGCAGTACCAGTGGCTCTACGACCGCTCGTCCGTAGACGTGGCCGCCCAGCTCACCGCGCACCTCGACGACGTGCTGCCCCGAACGACCGGTCGTTGAGCGAGCGACGAAGGAGCGAGACGAAACGCCCCGGGACGCGAGCGTCCCAGGCCTCACGCCGCCGCGATGACCTCCAGCACGGCCTCGCCGTACGCCTCGCGCTTCTTGGCGCCGATGCCCGAGACGCCGTCCAGGTCGGCCAGGCTCCCGGGGCGGCGCTCGGCGAGGGCGCGCAGCGTCGCGTCGCCGAACACGATGTACGCGGGCACGCCGAGCTCTTTCGCCATGCCGGCCCGCCAGGCGCGCAGCGCCTCGAACACGCCGGCGTTCGCCGGGTCGAGGTTCGCCGGCGCAGCGGACTTGCGCACGCGGGCGACGCCGCCCGACCGGCCCATCACGTCCCGGCGCAGCGGCACCGGCGTCTCGCCGCGCAGCACACCCGCCGCGGGGTCGCCGAGCGCCAGCGTGCCATACTCGCCGCGGGCGACGAGGATGCCGCGTGCCAGCAGCTGCCGGATGACGCTCCGCCAGTCCTGCTCGCTGAGATCGGAGCCGAGGCCGTACGTCGACAGCTGGTCATGGCCCTGCTGGCGGATGCGATCGGTCGACGAGCCACGCAGGATGTCGATGAGGTGCCCGGCGCCGAAGGCCTGCCCGCGCTCGCGCTGCAGGCGCACGATCGTCGAGAGCAGCTTCTGGGCCGGGACGAGCCCGTCCCACGTCTCGGGCGCCTCCAGGCAGGTGTCGCAGTTGCCGCAGGGCTCTGACGGCTCGCCGAAGTAGGCGAGGAGGTTCTGCCGGCGGCATCCGACCGTCTCGCACAGGCCCAGCATGGCGTCGAGGTGCTGACCCAGACGGGTCTTGAAGGCGCGGTCGCCCGGCGACTGGTCGATCATGCGGCGCTGCTGCACGACGTCGCCGAGGCCGTACGCCATCCAGGCGACCGACGCCTCGCCGTCACGGCCGGCGCGCCCCGTCTCTTGGTAGTAGCCCTCGACCGACTTCGGCAGGTCGATGTGCGCCACGAAGCGCACGTCGGGCTTGTCGATGCCCATGCCGAACGCGATGGTCGCGACCATCACCACGCCGTCTTCGCGCAGGAACCGGGACTGGTTCGCCGCACGGGTCTCGGCGGGAAGGCCTGCGTGATACGGCAGGGCGTCGACGCCCTGCGCCGAGAGGAATTCCGCCGTCTGCTCGACAGACTTGCGGCTGAGCGCGTAGACGATGCCCGCCGCGCCCGAGCCCTGCGACCGGATGAAGGCGACGAGCTGCCGCCGCGGGTCCGACTTCGCCTCGATGCGGTACTGGATGTTCGGCCGGTCGAAGCTCGACACGAAGTGCCGGGCGTCCGGCAGCTGCAGCCGCTCGGTCATCTCGCGGTGCGTCGCCGGCGTCGCGGTGGCCGTCAGCGCGAGGCGGGGCACGCCGGGGAACCGCTCGGCGAGCGTGCCGAGCGCGAGGTAGTCGGGCCGGAAGTCGTGGCCCCACTGCGACACGCAGTGCGCCTCGTCGATCGCGATGACGCTGAGCGTGCCGCGCGCGAGGAACCGCAGCGTCGTCTCGGTGTTGAGCCGCTCGGGCGCGACGTAGAGCAGGTCGAGCTCGCCCGCGAGGTAGGCGCGCTCGACGGCCGCGCGCTCGGGCGGCGACTGCGTGGAGTTGAGGTACGCGGCGCGCACGCCGTTCGCGAGCAGCGCGTCGACCTGGTCGTGCATGAGGGCGATCAGCGGGCTCACGACGAGCCCCGTCCCCGGGCGCACCAGCGCCGGCACCTGGTAGCAGACGCTCTTGCCACCGCCGGTCGGCATCAGCACGACGGCATCCCCACCGGCGATCACGTGCTCGACGATCGCGCCCTGCTCACCGCGGAACGCGTCGTACCCGTACACCTCGCGCAGCACCGTGCGCGGGTCGGCGCCCGTGAAGTCGCGGCGCGGGCCGAGGCCCTCGAAGGGGTCGAGATGCGTCGATGCCCCGTTCTGCGGATCGGGGGGCGGCATCCAGCCGTCGTCCGGCGGCGGGGCTTCGCCGTACTCGGGTGGCAGGAGGTCGGGCTCCCACGCGAGGTCGGCGTACGGGTCGCTCACGGGGTGGCCTCCCAGGTGAAGGGGTCGACGAGCTTCAGCCCGACGCCCTCGAAATCGCGGACGTTGCGGGTCGCCACCGTCGCGCGATGCACGAGCGCGATGGCGGCGATCTGCGCATCGGGAATCGAGATCGGTCGGCCGAGGCGCCGGCGGATCGCCGCCACCTCGCCGTAGCGATCCGCCGCGGCGACGTCGAAGCCCAGCGTTCGATCGATGATCTCGCCGAAGAACGCGTCAGCGTCGGCCTCGAAGGATGACCGACGCGAGCCCGACGGCAGCCGGGCGATTCCGTAGCGGATCTCTGCGCGTGTGATCGCGGTGGTGAACAGTTCACGGTCATCAAGGTCGCGGAGCCAGGCAGCGACGGCTCCGGCGTTCTCTCGCATCAGCTCTGAAACGATGTTCGTGTCGACGATGATCATCGGTCGAAGCCGAAGTCGATCTCTCGCGGGTAGTCGTCACGGGGTGGCAGATCGAGTTCGAAATCCAGCGGACGGTCGCCGAAGTGCTTACGCGCCGCTTCGACGAGGGTCACCGGCTCTTCTCGCGTCACGGCCTCGGTGAGCACAGCGCGGGCCTCGGCCTCCATCGAGCGACCGTGTCGCGCGGCGCGCTCACGCAGCTTCGCGTGCACGACGGGGTCGAGATTGCGCACGGTGATCATGGCCATCAGCGTCACCTCCGACCTCCATTCTAACGCTTGCATGCATTGCATGCATCGGGTGGATTCGACACTTCGACCCTACGCACCGGCTCGGACACCGGCATCCACTCTCCGTCGTGATTGTGGAGAAGCGGAGATTCGCGCTGTGCTGTGGAGGAGGCGTCAGCACCACTTCTGGGCGATAGCCGTGATGACGTTGACGTTGCGGCTCGTCGCGACGCCCAGCAGCTTCGCGGCGTTCAGCGGATCGACCTGCCCCGCCTGATACCCCGGGCCAAGCAGCGCGTGGGCCACGCGGCCCCGAACCACCATGCCGCCGGCCTCGCCGGCGAGGCCCTCGACCTTCGCTACGGTCGCGGCCGGCAGCTCGTCCTTCAGCAGGTACACATAGTGCCGCTCGAGACCGGGCTGCTCCGCGCTCAACGCTGCAGCCTCGGACGCGATCGCGGCGAGCTCGACAGTCGTGAACACCATCGTCGGCACGTCGAACCCGCGGTCCGCCGCGAAGGCTGCTTCGAGAAGCGCCTCGATCTTCGCCCGGGAGCGCATCGGTGTCGTGAACCGCACGTTGCCGGTGTTGATGTGCGTCTCGACGTCGGCGAACCCGACCGCCTCGACCGCCCGCCGGATGTCGTCCTTCGCGAACTTGCGGTTGGCCCCGAGGTTGATCGCGCGCAGAAACGCCACATAGGTCGGCATACCGCCATCATCGGCTATGTTCGTGCCCATGCAATGCCGATGACTTCGTCCTCACCCGCGAAGAGTGGATGCCGCGACCCGGCGTCCGTGAAAGGCATCTGCATGTACCCCCACACGTCCCTGCCGCTGCGCGGCAAGACCGCCCTCGTCACCGGCGTCTCCCGCCGGCGGGGCATCGGCTTCGCCGTGGCGTCGGAGTTCGCCCGGCTCGGCGCCGACGTCTTCATCCACCACTACTCCCCCCACGACGCCGACCAGCCGTGGGGCACCGACGATCTCGACGCGATCCGCCGTGAACTGCGCGCGCAGCTGACGCCGGGTGCGCGGTTCGGTGACCTGGCAGCCGACCTGCGGGACGCGGCTGGGCCCACGCGCCCGGAGGCTCCGGGCG
>Ga0160446_100290_pt1 | contig 29849 bp, 24 predicted proteins | sample HID1973I_E1MG_FD_108200 | JGI IMG/M metagenome (GOLD analysis project Ga0160446, IMG submission 108200) | Enriched mosquito-associated microbial communities from UW Madison campus, WI, USA - HID1973I_E1 MG | ecosystem: Host-associated > Arthropoda: Insects > Digestive system > Unclassified ... | reverse complement strand
GAAAGGGAAGACAATGAGCACCACCCCCGCTCCTCTCACCGGAGCTTCCACCATCCAGACGTGGCTCGACGACGCCGCCGGCGGCGCCGCGATGCGCGGCCTCCTCGCGCAGGGCGGACAGAGCGCCGAGGCGCTCGCGCCGATCGCCTCGCTGCCCATCTCGAACCTCGTCGCCATGAGCGGCGGCGCGTTCCCGCAGGCCGCCCTCGACGCGCTCATCGCCCAGGTGAACCCCGACGGCGTTCCGGAGGCCCCGTCCGACGAGACCCCCAAGGCCGAATGGGCCGAGAAGATCAGCGCCGGCCGCTTCACGGGCCAGACCGTCATCGTGACGGGCGCCGGCTCGGGCATCGGCCGCGCCACCGCGTCGCGCATCGCCCGCGAGGGCGGCCGCGTGATCGCCGTGGACGTCAGCCAGGAGCGCCTCGACGAGTTCGTCGCCGCACACGACGGCGCCGACGTCGTCGCGCTGACCGCCGACATCACCGACGACGAGGGTGTGGCCCGCATCGTCGAGGCTGCCGGCGACCGCATCGACGGCCTGGCCAACATCGCCGGGATCATGGACGACATGACCCCCGTGGGCGAGGTCAGCGACGCCGTCTGGGACCGCGTGTTCCGCGTCAACGTCACCGGCACCATGAAGCTCATGCGTGCGGTCATCCCCGCGATGCTGGCGCAGGGCAGCGGCTCGATCGTCAACACGTCGTCCGAGGCGTCGCTGCGCGGCTCGGCCGCCGGTGCCGCCTACACCGCTTCGAAGCACGCGGTGGTCGGCCTCACCAAGTCGAGCGCGTTCATGTACGGACCGAGCGGCATCCGCATCAACGCGGTCGCTCCCGGCGCGGTGATCACCAACATCGAGGCGAAGTTCAACTCGCCGCTGGGTGCCGAGCGCGTGCGGGTCGGCATGGGCGTCATGGTGCCGCCGGTGACGGCCGACCGCCTCGCCGCGTCCATCACGTTCCTGCTGAGCGACGACGGTGTCAACGTCAACGGTCAGAACCTCGCCAGCGACGGCGGCTGGTCCGCCGCCTGACCCGCGACCCCGACCCGCGACGCCCCGGCCGACCCGACGGCCGGGGCGTCGCGCATTCTCCGGGCCGGTGCGGAGATCCGCAGAATTGCGCATGCCCTGGCCGGCGGCATCCCATCCCCGCGGATTCTGGCGAGTCGCCAAGAAGCGCCCCTGCACGCCGCCGATTCTGGCGAGTCGCCAAGAACCGCCCCTGCACGCCGCCGAATCTGGCGAGTCGCCAAGAAGCGCCCCTGCACGCCGCCGAATCTGGCGAGTCGCCAGAATCGGCGGTGGGGAATGGGTGGGGGATGGGTGGGGAATGGATGCCGCCACCCGGCCGATTGCCGACGACCGGGGTCAGAACGGCCAGAGCAGGGGCACGTAGTACACGGCCATGAGCAGGAAGAAGATCGCGAGCGGCAGCCCGAGCTTCCAGTAGTCGCCGAAGCGGTAGCCGGCGGGGTCCATGACCATGAGGTTGGCGGGCGTCGCGATCGGCGTGAGGAACGCCGCCGCACCGGCGACGGTCAGCGCCATCATGAACGGCTGCACCGAGACGCCCATCGCCTGCGCGACCGAGATCGCGATCGGCGCCACGATCAGCACCGTCGCGGTGTTGCTGATGAGCTGCCCGAGCACGATCGTCAGCCCGCACAGCGCGAGCAGCGCCACCTGGGGGCCGGCGTCGCCGAGGAGTGACAGCATCCCTCCCGCGACCAGGTCGGCGGTGCCGGTGCTGATGAACGCCGTCGACAGCGGGATCATCCCGGCGATGAGCACGACGGTGGTCCACGAGATGGAGTGGTAGGCCTGGGTGACCGTCACGGTGCGCGTGAGTACGAGGGCGCACGCGGCCAGCAGCGCGGCGATCGCCGGCGGCACGAGCCCGGTCGCCAGCAGCACCACCATCGCGAGCAGGATCACCGCCGCGCGCTTGGCGCCGCGCCCGAGCGGCACCGAGCGCCGCAGCTGCGAGGGATCGTCCACGGCGAGCACGCCGGGCTCGCTCGCGCGGCGCGCGAGGTCGTCCCACGCGCCCTGCAGCAGCAGGGCGTCGCCGGCCTGCACGACGAACTCGGCGCCCTTGAGCTGTTCCTCACCCCGACGCGCCGCGAGGACGACGAGGTCGCCCTTCTTCGTGGTCATGCCGGTGCACAGGGTCTTGCCGATGAGCGGCGAACGCGGTGCGACGACCACCTCGGTGACGCCGTTGACGGGCCCGAGGAGCGTACCGGTGTCGAGCGACAACGAGTACTGGCTGCGCAGCAGACGGGCGTGCCGCATGAGGTCCTTCGGCATGAGGGCGCCGCGCCGCTCGGGCAGCAGCCGGTCGCCGAGCAGCAGGATCGCCACGGTGCCGATGAGGATCGGGATGCCGACCAGCGCGAACTCGAAGAACCCGAACTCGCGCCCGCCGCCGGCGGCCGCGAACTCCGACACGATGATGTTGACGGGGGTGCCGGTCAGGAGCAGGAGCGACCCGGCCGAGGCTGCGAACGCGAGCGGCATCAGCAGCTTCGACGACGCGATGCCGGCGCGTGAGGCGACCACGACGACGAGCGGCAGCAGCGCCGCCACCGCCCCGTTGATGCTGATGAGCGCCGTGAGACCCGCCACCAGCAGTGCGATCACGACGACGAGCGTGTTGCGCTTCGTGCCCGCGCGGCCGATGACCTTCTGCCCCGCCCATGCCGTGATGCCCGTCGCGTCGAGCGACTCGCTGACCACGAACAGCGCCGCGATGAACAACGTCGTCGGGTCTCCGAACCCGGCGAGCGCCTGGGGCAGCGTCAGCACGCCGGTGAAGTACAGCGCGACGGCCACGCCGATCGCGACCACGCCGATGGGTACGCGGTTGCTGACGAACGCGATCACCGCGAGCACCAGGATGACGAGCGTTGCCGCGACGGGGTCCACGGGCCCAGCGTAGCCACCGCTCGTCTACGGGGGTCGGCAGGTCGCGGCATCCATCGTCCAGCTGGTCAACCGCACCTGCACAGGAGAACTCCGGCTGATTCCTCCTGTCGAAGCGCGGTTGACCTGTCGAACGGAGGCGATGGATGCCGCACCCTACGCACGCACGGGCGGGTCAGCCGCGCAGCAGGGCCAGCCCGGCGACGTCGTAGGCGAGCTCGACGGCCTCGAAGATCGCGGCGTCGATCGTGCGGGGCGCGAACGCGTCACCGATCGTGACGACGCGGGGTGCGGCATCCACGGCTCCGTCGATGCCTACCGACGCCCGCGGCTCGACGGCAACGACGGTGTCGATGTCGCCGAGGGTGGTGGTCACGCCGGTGAGCACGTCGCGCACGGCGACCTCGCGACCGCCGAGGCGCTCGACCCGGTGAGCCGCACGGCGCCGGAAGCCGGCATGGGCGCCGAGGCGCTCCAGCAGCAGCGGGCGGTCGTAGCCCGCGCCGATGTGCGGGAACAGCGTCTCGAACGGGGTCACGAGCTCCAGTTCGTCGACGTGCGGCAGCAGCATGAGGGCGATGCCGGCGGCGTAGGCGGTGCCGTCGGCGTCGACGACCGCGACCCGTCGGCCGAGGGCGCCGCGATGGGATGCCGCAGCGAACGCGTCGACCGTGCCGCCCGCCGGGAACCCGCCGGCGTACGCGCCGCCGAGGGCGAGGGAGGTGGTCTCGGGTGCCACGGCGCCGGTGGCGATGACGATCCCGTCGGCGTCGAACCCGCGCAGCGTCTCCGTCGTCGCGAGAACGCCCAGCCGCACGTCGACCTCGGCGTCGGCGAGGTCGCGCACGAGGTCGTCGACGAGCAGCCCGACGCTCTCACGGCCCGGCACCTGGCGGGCCAGCAGCAGCTGCCCGCCGAGGTCGGCCGCCCGCTCGAGCAGGGTGACCTCGTGCCCGTCGCGGCCGAGCTCCACGGCCGCGCGCATGCCGGCCGGTCCCCCGCCGACCACGACCCACCGCTGCGGCGCGTCGGCCATCGGGCGCGGTCTGCGCTCGAGCTCGCGCCCGGCGAGCGGGTTGACGGTGCACGACATCGGGAGTCCGCGACTGCCGCGGCCGAGGCATCCCTGGTTCAGCCGGATGCAGTGGCGGATGCCGGGCTGTGCGGTGTCGACGGGCACGGCGCCCAGGAGCTTGCGGCCGAGGTCGGGGTCGGCGATCTGCGCGCGCGTGAGGGCGACCATGTCGGCGATGCCGGATGCGACTACCTCTTCGGCCTCTTCGACCGAGCGGGCGGCGCCGACCCCGAACACCGGCACGTCGGGATTCGCAGCCTTCACGGCGGCGACGTCGTCGCGCAGCCACGCGTACGGCATCGGCGAGGACGGGAACACGTAGTGCACGTTGTGGTAGCCGCCGGCCGCGAGGTCGAGGAAGTCGAGGCGGGCCTCGGCCCGCAGTCGCGCGATCACCTCGAGCATCGCGGCGCCGTCGAGCCCGTCCGGGTGGAACTCGTTCGCGACGATCCGGATGCCGACGGTGAAGTCGTCGCCGACCCGCTCGCGCACCGCCCGCAGCACCTCGCGGGGGAACCGCGTGCGACCCTCGAGGTCGCCGCCGTACCCGTCGGTGCGCGCGTTGTACAGCGGCGAGAGGAACTGGTGCAGCAGGTACCCGTGGGCCATGTGGATCTCGACGCCGTCGAACCCGCCCGCACGCGAGTGCTCGGCCGACAGCGCCCACCCTTCGACGAGCGCCGCGATGTCGTCGCGGTCCATCTCCCGCGTGGCGTGGGCGGTCGACGGCGATAGTATGCGCGAAGGGGCATACACCGTACGCGGCCCGTCCGGACTGTCGGCCTGGGCCTGCGCGCCGTGGTGGTTGAGCTGCACGAAGACCTTCGCGCCGGCCTCGTGCACGGCATCCGTCATCCGCTTCGACGCGGCCACGCCCTCGGGGCGGTACGCGTCCTCGAAGCCCTTGATCGACCCGGTCGGGTGCACGAAGTGGTTGCCCGCGACGAACAGCCCGCAGCCGCCGAGCGCCCGCCGCACGTAGTACGCGGTCTCGCGGTCGGACTCGACCCGGTCGGAGTACTGCTTGGAGTGCGCCGTCTGCATGATGCGGTTGGGCACGGTGACGGTGCCGATCCGCAGCGGCTGCGCCAGCGCGGACGAGTGGACGCTTCGACCCGCTGACGCTCGCTCAGCGGAACTGCCGGGACTCGCGGTCATGCCCCGACCCTAGCCCCGACAGTCGGCCGCCACCCCACCGTTCCCCTGTCACGAAGTGCCGCCGCGAGCAGCACTTCGTGACAGGTGAGCAGCTGTCGGCCGCGGCCCATCGGGCGCGCGGGTGCCTCGAGCGAGGCTGCGGCACCCGGCTCAGAGCCGTGCGAGCGCCTGGTCCAGATCGGCGAGCAGGTCCGGCGCCGACTCGATGCCCACCGACAGCCGTACGACCTCCGGCGGCACGGCGAGCTCGGTGCCGCGCACCGAGGCATGCGTCATCTCGTCGGGGTAGTTCATGAGCGACTCCACACCGCCGAGGGACTCTGCCAGCTGGAACAGCCGCGTCGACTCGGCGAACCGGCGGGCCGACGGGGCGTCGGCGAGCGCGACCGAGACGATGCCGCCGAACCCGCTCATCTGCCGCGCCGCGAGCTCGTGCCCCGGGTGCGAGGCGAGGCCGGGGTAGTACACGCGGGCGACCGCCGCGTGCGCGGAGAGGAAGGCTGCCACCTCCTGCGCGTTCTCGCTGTGCCGCTGCATGCGCAGGGCGAGCGTCTTGATGCCGCGGGTCGTGAGCCACGCGTCGAGCGGACCCGAGACCGCGCCGACCGCGAACTGCAAGAACTTCACCTCGCCGTAGAGCACGTCGTCGTTCAGCACGAGCGCGCCGCCGACGACGTCGGAGTGCCCACCCAGGTACTTCGTCGTGGAGTGCACGACGACATCGGCGCCGAGTGCGAGCGGCTGCTGCAGCGCCGGGGACGCGAAGGTGTTGTCGACCACGACGAGCGCTCCGGCGTCGTGGCCGACACGCGCGAGGCCGGCGATGTCGGTGATCCGCAGCAGCGGGTTGCTCGGCGTCTCGACCCACACGATCCTCGCGGGGCGCGCCTCGAGCGCGGCGGTGACGGCGGCGAGGTCGCTCATGTCGACGACCCGCACCGTGACGCCCCACGCACCGAGCACGCGGGCGATGAGCCGGTAGGTGCCGCCGTACACATCGTTGCCGAGCAGCACCTCGTCGCCGGGCTTGAGCGCGGCGCGCAGCAAGGCATCCTCGGCCGCGAGCCCCGACGCGAACGACAGAGCGTGGGCACCGCCTTCGAGCGCGGCGAGCTGGGTCTCCAGCGCGGTGCGCGTCGGGTTGCCGCTGCGGCCGTACTCATACCCCTCGCGGAGGCCGCCGATGCCGTCCTGCGCATACGTCGTCGAGAAGTGCACGGGCGGGATCACGGCTCCGGTCCTGGGGTCGAACGCCTGCCCGGCGTGCACGGCGCGGGTCTCGAAGCCGGAATCGGCGGTGGGCTCGGTCATGCGGGTGCTCCTTCATGAGGGGTGGTGGTGGATGCCGCGGCCGGCACGTCGAAGCCGTGCTCGCGCATCCAGTCGTCGTCGTAGAACCGGTGGAGGTACCCCCGGCCGTGGTCGGGCAGCAGCACGACGACGACGGCATCCGCGGGCAGGTCGCGGGCGACACGCAGCGCGGCGACCACTGCCATACCGCTCGAGCCGCCGACGAGCAGCCCCTCCTCGCGGGCGAGGCGCCGGGTCATGGCGAACGACTCGGCGTCGGGGATGCGGTGGATCTCGTCCGGCACGGCGGGGTCGTAGCTGCCCGGCAGGAAGTCTTCGCCGACGCCCTCGACGAGGTAGCCGTGCAGCGGGCCGCCGGAGTAGATCGACCCCTCCGGGTCCGCGCCGACGACACGCACCGCGCCGCTGGAGACCTCGTGCAGGTACCGGCCGGTGCCGCTGATCGTGCCGCCGGTGCCGATGCCGGCGACGAAGTGCGTCACGCGGCCGTCGGTGTCGCGCCAGATCTCGGGGCCGGTCGTCTCGTAGTGGCTGAGCGGCCCGTTCGGGTTCGCGAACTGGTTCGGCATGAACGCCCCGGGGATCTCGCGCACCAGGCGGTCGGCCACGCTGTAGTACGAGCGGGGGTCCTCGGGCGGCACGCTCGTGTCGGTGACGACGACCTCGGCTCCGTATGCCCTGAGCACGCCGACTTTGGCACCGGCGAACTTGTCGGGCACGACGAAGATCATGCGGTAGCCGCGCTGGATGGCCACCAGCGCCAGGCCGACACCGGTGTTGCCGCTGGTCGGCTCGACGATCGTGCCGCCGGGCCGCAGCAGACCGTCGCGCTCGGCGGCGTCGATGATGCGGCCCGCGATGCGGTCCTTGGCGGACCCACCGGGGTTGAAGTACTCGACCTTGGCGAGCACCGTGGCGGCGATGCCGTCGGTGACGCGGGTCAGCTGGACGAGGGGGGTGTTGCCGACGAGGTCGGCGACGCTCTGGGCGTAACGCACGTGAGATTCCTCAGGTGTTGCCGCGCACATCGGCGCGGCGTGTTGTCGGGGTCGCGGAGGTCTGCGTGAAGCGGGAGCTTCAACGGCAGGGGCGACAACACCGACAGGTCAACACGCGGGTCAGTCTAGACGTCGGCCAGTGGCTCGTACAGATGGATGCCGCAATCCGGCGTCATGCGGCTCCGCACCCGCCCTCCGGCACCACGAGAGCGACGAGTGGATGCCGCCGACCTCCCCCTCTCGTCGACTTGGCGTATATGTACGCGACACGCTGGCGTGTCGCGTACATATACGCCAAGTCGACGGAGGGGTCACCAGGTCGCGACGTACTCCGAGCGGCGCACGAGCGCGGCCTGTTCCACGAGGGGCAGCGAGCGGTCGACGGCCTGCACGACGCGGCGGGCCACCTCGGGCGAGCTCAGCCGATAGTCGGTGAAGTCGCTGTTGGACGCGTACACGCCGATCGGCAGGGTCAGCGCCTGGAAGAAGCCGAACAGCGGGCGCAGCTGGTGCTCGATGATGAGCGCGTGCCGTTCTCCGCCGCCGGTCGCGGCCAGGAGCACCGGCGTGCCGACGAGGTCGTACTGTCCGACGAAGTCGAACAGGTGCTTGAACAGGCCCGTGAACGAGGCGCGGTAGACCGGGCTCGCGACCACCAGCAGGTCGGCGGACTCGATCGCGCGCAGCGCCCGTTCGACCTCGGGCGCGACGTCCTCGCGACGCAGCGCGCCGGCGAAGCCCGGCCCGAGCGCAGCGACCTCGACCAGTTCGGTCTCGGCCGCGACGCGCTCGGCGACCTCGGCGAGGATCGTCCGCACGAGTGCCGTCGTGCGGCTCGGCTCCTGCAGCGACCCCGAGACCCCGACGACCCGCAGCGGCCGCAGCGCGCCGCCGGAGGGAGCGGATGCCGCGGCCGCGCCGTGCGCGGCGGCGATGCCGGCGGCCGTGGCCGCGGCGAGCTCGACGGCGCTCACGATGCGTCCTCCGGGGGCGCGACCGGTCGGCCGATCGAGAGCATCAGCCGGTTCGCCCAGTTGAAGAACGCGGCGCCGTGGACGACGTCCGAGATCTCCAGGTCGTCCAGGCCCGCCTCCCGCAGACGCGCGACGTGGGTCTCGTCGAAGGCCAGTGGTGTCGCGGTCAGGGCGGCTGCCGCGGCGACGATCGCATTCCACCGCGCGCCGAGGTCGGCGTCGATGCCCTCGGCGAGCAGCCGATCGACGAGCTCGGGCGACTTCGAGAAGTGCGTCGCGAAGCGCGCGTGCACGGACGCGCAGAACACGCAGCCGTTGACGCGCGAGGCGGCAGTCGCGGCGAGCTCGCGCTCAGCCCGCGGCAGCCCTTCGGCGGTGTTGTAGAAGATGTCCTTGTCGACGAGGGTGCGCGCCCGCAGGATCTCGGGATCCCGGGCGAGCAGCCGGAAGTAGTCGCTCGACGCCCGCGCCCGATCGACGAGGCCCTCGTAGTGGCGCTCGGTCAGCTCGTCGACGGGCAGCGGCTCCAGCCACGGCAGCCACCCCACTTCTGCGCGGGTGAACGCGTGGGGGTGCGGTGCGTCGTGCGTCAGGACGACGTCCTCGGTCGTGGTGCCGGTCATGCGGAGACCTCCTCAGGCGATGCGGACGTTTCGACGGGCTCGACGACCGGGGGCGTTTCGTCTCGCGAAGACCCGCGCTGAGCGAGCTCCGGCGAGTCGAAGCGTCGCTCAACGACCGAGGGAGCGAGTGCGCGGAGGCCGGCGGCCACCCGCTGCTGGAATGCCAGGAACGACACCAGCTGCGAGAGCGTCACGATGCCGTCGGCGCTCCAGCCGGCGTCCACGAGCCGGCTCTGGGCCGCGGCATCCGCCTCCCGCGGCCGGAAGGTGAGCAGGTGCGCGTGCGCGAGCGCCGCCGTGAGCCGCTCGCCCAGCGTGTCGCGGGCGGCGAGGCCGGGCTCGTACCGGCGCCCGTCGGTGCTCTCGCCGGCGAGACCCTCCTCGCGGTAGGCGCCGAACGGCCCCGCGGTGGCGGCGGTGGATGCCTCGGCCAGCACGATCTCGGTCCGCTGCGTGTCGGCACCGGTCGCCGCGTCGGCGTAGTGGGCGGCGGTCGCGTCGTCGGCGGTCGAGCGGGTGGCGAATGCGGCGACGAGCAGTCGGTCCTGCAGCGGGAACGCGGCGTCGTCGAACGGGGCGAACAGGGCGTCGTAGCTGGCCTGCAGCTGGTCGCGGGTGACGGGCCGGCGCCGGCGCAGGGCGTCGAGCGGGTCGCCGGCGCGGACGCCGACGAGCTCGTCGACGACGTCGACGCGCTCGATGAGGTCAGGGGTGGTCATGAGGTCTCCTTTCCGAGACGGGCGAGGGGAGCTGGGGACCGGTCGGCCCAGCCGAGCACGGGCGCCACCTCTGTGGCGAACAGCTCGATCGAGCGCAGCACGTGGTCGTGCGGCGCGTCGACGGAGTGCACCTGGAAGGCGACCTCGGTCGCGCGCGACAGCGTCGAGTCGGCCGCGAGCGATGCCGCAACCTCCTCCGGCGTGCCGAGGTGGGTGTCGGTCGCGGCGATGAGGTCGTCGAGCGTGTCGTCGGGCAGGTGATGGCCCGACCGGCGCAGACCCTCCGCCGCGCGACGGAGCCCGACCTCGGCGAACCGCAGCGCGTCGGCGCGGTCGTCGGCGACGAAGACGGTGCGGGATGCCGTCACGCGCGGCGCGACGCCGTCCGGCAGCGCCTCCAGGTACCGGTCGATGATCGGGTGCTGCAGGTCGGCCAGGCTCGCATCGAGCGCATCCGCAGGCCGCGGCTGGGTGCGCGAGAGCAGCAGACCGTGACCGTGGATGCCGGCCCGGGTGCCGCCCGCCGGCGAGAAGGTCGCCTGCCAGACGCGGCCGGCCAGGGCACCGGCATCCGGATACAGGGTGTTTCCGCCGCCGATCTCTTGGCCGGCCAGGGCGTCGAGCAGCACCGCGAGCTTCGCCTCGTACACGGCGGACTTCGCCGCGACGTCCTGCCCGAACGGCACGAACGACGACGGCGTCCCGCCGCTGCCCAGGCCCAGGTCGATGCGACCGCCCGACAGCAGGTCGGCGACCACGGCGTCTTCGGCGACCCGCACCGGGTCCTCCAACGGCAGCGTCACGACGCCGGTCCCGAGCCGGATCTCGCTGGTCGCGGCGGCGACGTGCGCGAGGAACACGAACGGCGCGGGCAGTCCGCCCTCCGCGGCCCGGAAGTGGTGCTGCGCGACCCACGCGCGGCCGACGCCGAACCGCTCCGCGTGCCGGATCTGGTCGGTCGCGAGGCGGTACCGCTCGGCGGCCGGAGCATCGTCCAGCAGGCGGGTGAAGAAGGCGAGTGTCGGCGCGGTCATGCCGCGACCTCCGATCGTCCGGGCACGGCTGCCAGCAGCTCGCGCGTGTACTCGTGGGTGGGGGCCGAGAACAGGTCCTCGGTGCTGCCGGTCTCGACGACCCGGCCGCGGCGCATCACCGACACGGTGTGGCTGATGCGACGCACGACGGCCAGGTCGTGCGAGATGAACAGATAGGTGAGCCCGAGCTCCTGCTGCAGCGACTCCAGCAGCTCGAGGATCCGCGCCTGCACCGTCACATCCAGCGCCGACACCGCCTCGTCGAGCACGACGACCTCGGGGTCGATCGCGAGCGCCCGGGCGATCGCGACACGCTGCCGCTGGCCGCCCGACAACTCCCGGGGCGAGCGATCGAGCACATCGGCGGGCAGCTTGACGCGGCCGATCAACTCGGCCGCGCGCTCACTGCGGGACGCGCGGCCGCCCTCGCGGAAGTTGTGCAGCGGCTCGGCCACGATCTGCGCGACGCTCTGTCGCGGGTCCAGCGACGAGAACGGGTTCTGGTACACGAGCTGGATGCGCCGGCGCAGCTGCCGCAGCCCGTCACCGCGGAGGCCGGCGATGTCGGCGAGCCGCCCGGACGCGTCGGCGAGCTCGATGCGGCCGCCGTCGGGCTGCAGGAACCTCGTCACCAGTCGCGCGGTCGTCGTCTTGCCCGACCCCGACTCGCCCACCAGCGCATGGGTCGTGCCCCGGCGCACCTGGAACGACACCTCGTCCACGGCGCGGAACGCCTCGCGCCCGCGCACCGCGAACTCCTTCACGAGGCCTTCGGCGACGATGGCGTAAGGATTCTCGGCGGCGGCGGCCGCGGCATCCCGGATGAACAGCGGCGGCGGCGGACGACGGAAGTCCTCCGGCGCGAGCGCGGGGGCGTCGGCCAGCAGCTGCCGCGTGTACGGATCCGACGGGGATGAGAGGATGCCGGCACTCGGACCCTGCTCGACGACCCGGCCCTGGTTCAACACGACCAGGCGCTGGGCCCGGTCGGCGGCGACGCCGAGGTCGTGCGTGACGAGGAGCACCGCCGTGCCCTCTTCGCGGCGCAGGTCGTCGATGAGGTCGAGGATGCGGCGCTGCACGGTGGCGTCGAGCGCGCTGGTGGGCTCGTCGGCGATGATCAGCCGCGGCCGCAGCGCGATCGCGGTCGCGATGAGCACGCGCTGCCTCATGCCGCCCGACAGCTCGTGCGGATACTGCCGCGCCCGCAGCGCCGGGTCGTCCAGGCCGACCCGCTCGAGCAGTTCGAGCACGCGCGCACGGCGGGCCGCGGCATCCCGGATCCCGTGCACGCGCAGGATCTCGCCCACCTGCACGCCGATCGGGCGCACCGGGTCGAGCGACGACGCCGGGTCCTGCGGCACGAGGCCCACCTGCGCGCCGCGCACGCTGCGCAGGCGCTTCTGCGTCCAGGCGGTGATGTCGACGCCGCCGAGCGAGATCGAGCCGGCGTCGACGCGGCCGCCGTCTGGCAGCAGACCGATGAGCGCGTGCGCGGTGGTCGACTTGCCCGAGCCGGACTCGCCGACCAGGGCCACGACCTCGCCCTCGTCGACCGTCACGTCGACGCCGTGGACGACCTCGCGACGGCCGGTGCGGGCCCGATACGACACCCGGAGGTCCTGCACATCGAGCACGCTCATCGCGTTCCCCTTCCGATCGACTGGCTGATGCGGTTCGCGCTCAGCACCACCACGAGCACCACGAGGCCGGGAAGGGTGGTGAGCCACCACGCCGTCGCGACGTAGTTGCGGCCCTCGGCGATGAGCAGGCCCCACTCCGGCGTCGGCGGCGGCGCGCCGTACCCGAGGAAGCCGAGCGTCGAGATGGCCAGGATCGCCCCGCCGAACTGCAGAGCGGCGAGGCCCACCACGGCGGTGAGCGAGTTGGGCAGCACGTGCCGGCGCAGCACCGACGCGAACGAGCCGCCGCTGCCGAAGGCCGCCTCGACATAGTCGGTGCGACGCACGCGCACCACCTCGGAGCGCGACAGTCGTGCGAACGACGCGACGCTGCCGATGCCGACCGCGATCGCCGCGTTCACCGTTCCGAAGCCCAGCAGGATGATCACCGACAGCGACAGCAGCAGACCGGGGATCGACAGCAGCACGTCGACGACCCGCATCAGCACGTCGTCGAGCCAGCCGCCCACGGAGCCCGCGACGACGCCGAGCAGCGTGCCGGCCGCGAGGCCGACGGTCACGGCGATGAGGGCGCCCGAGAGCGAGTGGATCGCGCCGTACACGACGCGCGCGTACAGGTCGCGGCCGATGGCATCGGTGCCGAACCAGTGCTCGGCGCTCGGCGGCAGCAGCTTCTGCGCCGGCACGCCGTCGATCGGGTCGTACGAGGTGAACAGCCACGGCACCGCGGCCCACAGCACCGCGACGACGATCACCGCGATGGCCACGACGAGGGTCCACGACGGGCGCCGCCCGCGGGCGAACAGCCGTGCGACATTCGAGCGGCGCGACGGCTGCCCCTCGGGAGCGCCCGCGTCGCGCGCGATCGGGTCGAGGACGGTTCCGGATGCCTCGTCCCGCTGCGCCTCGACGGCCGAGGTCGCGGCGGTGGCGGCATCCTCAATCACCGGTCCCTGAGCCTGTCGAAGGGTCACGCGGCGGCCTCCTGGAAGACGGGTGCGGACGCCGCACGCGGCGAGCGGGAGCCACGACGCAGCCGCGGATCGAGCACCGGATAGAGCAGATCGACCACGAGGTTGACGACGACGAACGTCAGGGCGGCGAGCACGACGACACCCTGAAGCACCGGGATGTCCTGGCTGGAGACGGCCTGTTCGGTGATGCGGCCGATGCCGGTGCGGCCGTATACCGTCTCGGTCACGACCGCGCCGCCGATCAGCTCGCCGAACAGCACGCCCGCGATCGTGAGCGCCGGCAGCAGGGCGTTGCGCGCCACCGACCGCCACAGCACCCACGACGGCGAGGCGCCCTTGGCGCGCACCACCGTCACGAAGGGCTGCAGCTGCACCTCGTCGATGCTGCGCACCAGGATCTGCGCCAGCGGCGCCGAGATCGGCACCGCCAGCGTGATGACGGGGAGGATGAGGCCCACCACCGGATCGGCAGCGACGATCGGCACCCAGCCCAGCCCGAACGAGAACACCTGGATGAGGAGGATGCCGAGCCAGAACACCGGCACCGCCACGAACACCCCCGGGAGGGCCTGCAGCCCCTGACGCAGCCAGCCGAACGGCGACAGCGTCGAGAGGAACGCGATCGCGAACGCGATGACCGCGGCGAGCACGAACCCGAGGCCTGCGAGCACCGCCGTCGCCGGAAGCGCCTCGCCGATGAGCTGCAGCACGGGCGTGCCGTACTGCGTCGAATAGCCGAAGTCGCCGCGGGCGTAGCCGGTCAGCGTGGCCCAGTACTGCTCCCACCACGACGAGTCGACGCCGTACGCGACGCGGATCTGCTCGATCTGCTCGGCGCTCAGGCCGAGCGAAGGGTCCTCGTACTTGATCAGGATCGCGTCACCCGGCAGCAGCTGCAGCAGGATGAACGTGGCCGTGAAGGCCGCGATCAGAACGATCGCGGCCTGCCCGGCGCGTCTCAGCGCGTAGCTCATCGGCTTCTCGGTCCTACTTCTTCTTGTCGAGCCACACGTCGTAGAACAGCGGGCGCCCGACCGACTCGAACTCGATGCCCTGTACGTACGGCGCCGCGCCGTACACCTGGGGCTCCTCGAACAGCGGGATCACGTACGCCTGCTCGGCGAGGTAGTCCTGCACCGCCTGCGAGGCGGCGACGCGCGCGTCGGGATCGGCGGTCGAGGCGACCGCGAGCAGCAGCTCGTCGAGCTTCGCGTCGTCCGACAGCAGCGTGTTGCGGTTCTTCGTGTAGTACTGGCTCTTGATGACGTCCAGGTCCGCGCGGCCGACCATCGAGTGGTACAGCGGCGTCTTCAGCGGGTCCGTGATGTCTTCGGCGTAGCTGCCGGCGTCGGCCGACTTCACGTTGAGCTCGACGCCGATCTTCTTCAGCTGCTGCGAGACCAGCTCGAGGCTCTGCTTCGACAGCGGCTGCGGCTTCGCCTCGTACACGTCGAGCGACAGGCGCTGGCCGTCCTTCTCGCGGATGCCGTCGGAGCCGGTCTCCCATCCCGCCTCGTCGAGCAGCTTCTCGGCCTTCTTCGGGTCGTACTCGTAGTACTTCGACTCGTCCTTGTACCCGAGTGCCGACGAGCTCAGCGCGGACGTGGCCCGCGGGTAGTTGCCGGTGAAGATCGTGTCGACGACCTCCTGGCTGTCGACGCCGGCGACGAGCGCCTGGCGCACCTTGATGTCGCTCAGGATCGGATTGGTGAAGCGCAGGCTGAGCGAGTTGTTGACCCCGCGGGTCTGCGGCGCGTACAGGTCGAAGCCGGCCGACTCGACACGTGCCTCATCGAACGCCTGCACGTAGCGGATGTAGTCCGCCTGGCCCGACAGCAGCGAGCCGATGCGCACGCTGTCTTCGGGCGTGACGATCAGGTGGATGGCGTCGACGTACGCGCGGCCCTGGTGCTTCGAGCTCGGCGGCGCCCAGTCGTAGTCATCACGGGCCTCGAGTGTCAGCTCGGTGCCGAGCTTCTCGCCGGAGATCGTGAACGGACCCGAGCCGACGATGTCGGCGGCGTTCCCGGCGCCGAACTCCTCCAGCGTGCGATCGAGCGTCGCGGGCGACAGCAGGCCGGAGTTGATGGTCGACGTCGCCTGCAGGAATCCGGGGGACGGCGCGCTGAACCGGAACGTCACGGTGTCGTCGTCGACGACCTCGCTCGACGCGTAGTTGTTGATCGCCTCCGACACGGTGAGCCCGAGGTCGGGGTTGCCGAGGCCGTACGTGTCGAAGTTCTTCGCGACCGCGGCCGCGTCGACGGGAGTGCCGTCGGCGAAGGTCACGTCGTCGCGCAGGTCGAACGTGTACTCGGTGGCGTCGTCGTTCACGGTCCACTCGGTCGCGACCCACGGCTCGATCTCGAGCGTCTCGGGGTTCTGCCACGTCAGGCGCGCGGTGATGTTGTTGACCAGGCCGCCGTTCGGGTAGAAGCCGGCCTGCGGCGGGTAGAGGTTCGTGTACGTCTGGTGCTCGAGGTACGTGACGGTGCCGCCGGTGACCGGCTCGCCGGCGGCGTCACCACCGGTCGCGGCAGGCTGCTGCGATGCGCAGGCGGTGAGGGATGCCGCGGCGAAGAGCACCGCGACGGCACCGGCGATGAATCGCGATGCGGGACGGGACATGTGGTTCTCCTGGGTTCGGGCTGTTGCTGCAAGGTGTGTCGGCAACGCTAGGGAGGGCGCGCGGATGCCGCGGGCCGGCGTGTCACCGCCGTTCACTCGCCGCAAGCGGAGGTCACCGGGGGTCATCCGGGGTAACACGGGCCCCTGGTCGCTGTGCCTGTCGAAGCGCGCCCAGCCCCCGGTCGCTGAGCCTGTCGAAGCGCGCCGGGCCCCCGGTCGTTGAGCGAGCGAGGAACGAGCGAGACGAAACGCCCCGACCGCACGAACGACTCCGCACGAGAGCGCGCTGCGCTCAACGGCCGGCCGTCACGGCCTCGGCGTGGGCCAGGCGCGGAGCGCCCAGCGACAGGCGCTCGCGCAGGGTGGCACCCTGGCGACCGGTCAGTCCGCGACGGCGGAGCTCGGGCACGGCGAGCGCCGTGAACGCCTCGAATTGCGCCGGCTGGAAGGCCGACAGCACGTTGAAGCCGTCGGCCGCGCCGGCGTCGCGCCAGCGCTCGAAGTGGTCGGCGATCACGGCGGGCCCGCCGACGACGAAGTTCGCGGGCACGGCGTGCGCGGCGATCAGGTGCCGCCACGTCACCGGATGGTCTCCGCCGAGGTCACGGCCGGTGCGGACGCGCACGACGTCGAGCGTCCGCGCGGCGGCCTCGGCGAACGCGGCGGCCGTCGCGGACGGCACCGCATCGTCGACGGATGCCGCGCGCGCCGGGTCGTCCGCAGCGACGCCCGCCGCATCCAGGAACGACGCCAGCGACCGGTTCGCCGGGAACCCGGGGCGCGCCGCGTGCCCCGACACCCCGTCATCGATGGGCACCAGCAGCAGCAGGCGGTCGACGATCGCCCGGGCCGCGGCATCCGTGTCGGCCACCACCGGCAGCACCGGCACGATCACCTTGAGGTCTTCGGGATCGCGACCGGATGCCGCCGCCAGCGCTCGCAGCTCTGCCCGGGTGGCGGCGGCCACGGCCGGGTCGCCCGCGGCGATCAGCGCGAGGTCGGCCTCGGTCGCGGCGAGCGCGCGGGAGCGCGGCGACGTGCCGGCGTGCACGATCGGCGGATGCACCTGGGGCGGGCGGGCGACGTTGAGCGGGCCTTCGACGCGCACCTGGGCGCCCTGCAGGCCGGCGGTCCGCAGCCGGTCGGCGTCGATGAGCACGCCGCTGCCGGGGTCGGCGATCCAGGCGCCGTCGTCCCACGACTCCCACAGCAGCCGCAGCGCGCGCACGAACTCCTCGGCGCGGTCGTAGCGCGCCTCGTTGTCGGCGTGGGCGTCGCGGCCGTGGTTGGCGGCCGCCCGCGGCTCGGCGCCGGTGACGAGGTTGACGCCCGCACGCCCACCGGTGAGCAGGTCGAGGGATGCCGTCGCCCGCGCCGTCGCGTACGGGTCGGAGTACGTAGAGTTCACGGTCGCGATGAGCCCGATGCGCTCGGTGATCCCCGCGAGGAACAGCACCGCGCTGACCGGATCGATGCGCGCGAGCAGGTACGGGTCGCGGAACTCCAGGTCTGGTCCGGTGGCCAGCCAGTCCCCGAAGAACAGGTAGTCGAGGTCGGCGTCCTCGGCGAGCTCGGCGACGCGGCGCAGCACGGCGGCGTCCGTTCGCGGATCGGCGTGCGCGCCCGGATGCCGCCATCCCGAGGGGTAGGCGCCGAGCGTGCGCACCATGGCTCCGACGATCAGGGGCCCGCTCGCGGCATCCGTCATACCGGCACCACGTCCAGCGACGGTGCCGAGCCGACCGCGGCGAGCCGGCCGCGCGTGCGGGACCACTGGCTCCACGATCCGGGGTACACGACGACGTCGATGCCGGCCAGCGCTCCGGCGAGTGCGGTGTGGGTGGCGGCGATGCCCGAACCGCAGTACGCGGCCACCGAGACGCCTTCCGACACGCCTGCCGCGGCGAACTCGGCGCGGATCTCGTCGGGCGTGCGGAACCGGCCGGCCGTCAGGTGCACGGTCGTCGGCAGGTTGACGGCGCCGGGGATGTGCCCACCGACCGGGTCGTGCGGCTCGGAGTCGCCGCGGTAGCGGTCGGGGCCGCGCACATCGAGCAGCAGGCCGTGGTCGGGCCACTCCTCGACCCCGTCGATGTCGGCGACGCCCTCGGTGATCTCGTCGAGCACGACGTCTCCCGGCGGGCGGGGCAGTACGTCGCCGGTGTCCAGCGGCAGGCGTTCGGCGAGCCATCCGCGCAGTCCGCCGTCGAGCACGCGCACGTCGGCGATGCCCGACCGCGTCAGCACCCACCACGCGCGCGCCGCGGCGACCGAGTGCACGTCGTCGTAGGTGACGACGGTGTCTCCTTCGTGGATGCCCCACCGGCGGGCCGCGGCTTGCAGCTGCTCGCGCGAGGGAAGGGGATGCCGCCCCTCCCGCGGGTCGCCGCGCCGTGCCAGCTCGTGGTCGAGGTCGACGTACACGGCTCCGGGAAGGTGTCCGTCGAGGTAGGCAGGGCGTCCTTCGGGCTGGTCGAGGCGCCACCGCACGTCGAGGATCCGCGGCGGGGTGCCGTTGCGGATGAGATCGGCGAGCTCGGTCGGCGAGATGAGTGGCGAAGGCATGGGATTCATGCTCGTCCGCCCTTCGCGCGCGGGAAACGGTGCGATGACACACACCGCGATCGGGCGTCACATGCCGCGACACGGCGACACGCGACGTCACACGCGATCACCCTCGGGGAGTGACGCGGGCGCACGCGTCGTGCCCCTACGATCCGGGGAGAAACGTCAGGAGAAGTGGATGCCGCCCGCCCAGGATCCTCGCTCGGCACGACCGCTGCGCGGTCTGCGCACACGCCGGACGATCGCGGGGCTCGCGATCGTCGCGGCCGTCACCCTGCTCGCCGGGTGCGGCGGAGGCTTCATCCCCGTGCCGACCAACCTTCCCACAGCGCTGCCGACGGACGTGTTCCCGACGCGGAGTCCGTCGCCCCGGCCGACGCCGACCCCCACGCCCGAACCGACGCCCACGCCGACGCGCACCGGCATCCTCCCGCCCCTGCCGACCCCCACCGTGGCCCCCGAGCCCACCATCGAGCCGGCGCCGACTCCGACCGCGGCGCCTGAACCGGTGCCGACCGTGGCTCCGGTGCCCGAGCCGACCGTTGCGCCCGAGCCCACCGTGGCGCCCGCGCCGACGGCGACTCCAACCGCGACGCCGACGCCGACGCCGACCCCGACGGCATCGCCGACGCCGACACCAACTCCGTCGCCCACCGCGGAGGCGGCCGACACCGACTCCTCACCCGCGAGCTGGGTGCCCTGGGTCGTGCTGCTCGTGCTGCTGGTCGGTGGCGCGGTCACGTACCTGATCGTGCGGCGGCCCCGGCGGCACACCCCGACACCACCGGCGAAGTAGTCACCCTCCGAGAACGCCCCCACCCGCTCGTCGAGCGACCCAAGCGAGACGAAACGCCCACCCGGTCACGTCCCATCCACCCGCTCGTTGAGCGAGCGAAGCGAGACGAAACGCCCTCCGCACCGACCTCCTCAGCACTTGACAACCCTCATAGGACCGTCGCCCACCCGGTCGCGTCCCACCCCACCCGCTCGTTGAGCGAGCGAAGCGAGACGAAACGCCGCGAGCCGCCGATCGGACCCGGCCACGCCGCGAACGAGGCGCGCAGCCGAGTCTCGAGAGCGTCTCACCACGTTTCGTCTCGCTCGTCCCTCGCTCGCTCAACGACCGGTTCTCCGCACCTGGCTCGCTCAACGACCGGTGCTCCGTCCGTCGCGTCGCTCAACGCCACGGGGCCGTCGGGTCAGCCGCGCAGCGCGAGGACCAACGGCAGCACGGCGGTCGCCCCGGCGCGACGCAGCTCCCTGGCGGCGACGGTGAGCGTCCAGCCGCTGTCGACGCGGTCGTCGACAAGCAGTACCGGTCCGGCGGGAACGTCGAGACCCGCCGCCGAGAACCGGCCCCACACGCCCGCGACGCGGAACGCGCTGTTGCCGCCGGGCTGGCCGGTGGGCCCGCCGTCGACGAGGTCGAGCGCGCCAAGGTAGGGCAGGCGGCCGATCTCGGCGATCCCCCGCGCGAGGGAGTCCACGAGCTGTGGCTTCGTGCGCGAGGGCATCGCGACGACGGCGACCGGGCGGTTCTCCCACTTCCAATCGGCGAGGACGCGCACACACGCGCCGAGCACGTTCTGGGGCACCGGCTGGTCGGTCGCTCCGGCGGCGAACAGCTCGCGCATCGCGCCACCCCAGCCGAGGTCGGTGAGGCGCGCGAGCGCGCGGCCCTCGCTCGCCTGCTCCTCCGCGGCGATGCGCCCCTTGACGGCCACTCCCAGCCGGTCGGCGCCGGTCGGCCACTGCCGCCGCGGATCGATCGGCACTCCGACTCGGTCGAGGGCGGCGGTGGCAGCATCCGCCGCGGTGGTCGCGATCTCGGTCGGGAACCAGGTTCCCGCGCAGTTGTCGCAGCGCCCGCAGGGCGCGGCGGTGTCGTCGTCGAGCGAGCGCTGCAGGAACTCCATGCGGCAGCCGCCGGTTTCTTCGTACTCGATCATGTGCTGCTGCTCGGCGACGCGCTCGGCTGCGATGCGCCGGTAGCGCTCTTCGTCGTAGGTCCACGGTTCGCCGGTGGCGATCCAGCCGCCGCGCACGCGCCCGACCGCTCCGTCGACGTCGAGCACTTTGAGCAGCAGCTCCAGCGGTGTGCGCCGGATGTCGACGATCGCCTCCAGCGCGGGCGTCGACAGCGGCCCTCCCGCCTGCGACAGAGCGGACAGCACGCGTTCGGCGCGCTCGCGGTCGGGCATCGACGCGGTCGCGAAGTAGTGCCAGATCTCGCGGTCCTCGGTGCCGGGAAGCAACAGCACGTCCGCGGAGTCGGTCGCGCGCCCGGCGCGGCCGACCTGCTGGTAGTACGACACCGGCGACGACGGCGCGCCGAGGTGCACGACGAAGCCGAGGTCGGGCTTGTCGAACCCCATGCCGAGCGCGCTCGTCGCGACGAGAGCCTTGACGCGATTGTCTTTCAGCATCGCCTCCGACTCCTCGCGCTCGTCGGTGTCGGTCTGCCCGGTGTAGGCGCGCACGTCGTACCCGCGATCGCGCAGCAGCCGAGCGGTGTTGTTCGCCGCGGCCACGGTGAGCGTGTAGATGATGCCCGATCCCGGCAGGTCGCCGAGGTGGCTGATCAGCCAGGCGAGCCGGCTGGGCGAGTCCGGCAGGCGCAGCACGCCCAGTCGCAGCGACGCGCGGGCGAGCGGGCCCCGGATCGTGAGCACACCGGGAGCCGAGACACCTGTGCTGAGCGAGGCACGAGACGAAGCATCCGCCTCCGTCCCGGCGTCGAGCTGCTCGGCGACATCGGCCACGACCCGGCTGTTCGCAGTGGCGGTCGTCGCGAGCACCGGCACCCCGGGCGGCATGCGCGCGATGAGCTCGCGCAGCCGCCGGTAGTCGGGGCGGAAGTCGTGCCCCCAGTCGCTGATGCAGTGCGCCTCGTCGACGACGAGCAGTCCGATGCGGGCGACGAGCTGGGGCAGCTGCTCATCGCGGAACGAGGGGTTGTTCAGACGCTCGGGCGAGACCAGCAGCACATCGACCTGGTCGGCGTCGAGCTGCGCGAGCACGTCGTTCCACTCATGGGCGTTCGTCGAGTCGATCTTGACGGCGCGGACGCCCGCGCGTGCGGCGGCGGCGATCTGGTCGCGCATGAGCGCGAGCAGCGGCGACACCAGCACGGTCGGCCCCGCGCCGCGCCGGCGGAGCAGGAGGGTCGACACGAAGTAGACCGCCGACTTGCCCCATCCGGTGCGCTGCACGACGAGGGCTCGGCGACGATCGTCGACGAGCGCCTGGACCGCCTCGAACTGCCCGTCGTGGAAGTCTGCGTCGTCGCGCCCGACGAGCGCGCGCAGCACGTCGAGGGCTTCGGTGCGGGTGTCGGTGGTGGCTGTCACGCGTTCCACCCTGCCCCATGCCGCTGACATCCGCGGCCCCTGTACCGCCCGGCTGCGGACCTGCCGGCCGCCGCGGGCCGATCCGTCGGCTGGGGAGGAGCCGCCGACCGGGAGGAGCCGCAGCCGTGCTACCGTGGCCGCGACGGAGGGAGGCCCCGTGTTCGACGCCATCGGCATCACACTGCGCGCCCTCGTCGAGGTGCTGGCGGCGGTGCTCCGCCCCGCGGTCGACCTGATCGCCGCCACCGCCCGCCCGCTGTTCGAGACGGCGCCGCTCACCGGCGACACGGGTGCGCTCGTGCTCGCGGTCACGCTCGTCGCCGCGCTCGCCGTGCTGGCCGTCGCGATCGCACTGTTCCGTGCTCCGACGCGCACCTCCGCCGCCGGAGCGCACCCGCACCGGGCGATCTCCGACGCGACGCGACTCACCGCCTCGCACCCCGACGCGCCGGGTCACTCCCGTCCGCGCGCACCCGGTCTCGCGGCCCTGGCCGCGTAGGCCTGCCGTTCACCTCGCCCTTCCTCTACGCCGGCGCGAGGCATCCCCGCATGGGTCCCGTCGTGTCGCGACCGCGTGATATCGCGACACCTCCGGCCCCATCCGCGTAGACGGACCCCCGCAGAGGGGGCCTGGGATGCCGCATCCCGATGCCGACACGACACCATGGGCCCCCTGTGACCGGTGCCTTCGCGGCCGCATGCCACGAACCGCCACCGGACGAAACGGACACACCCTTGGACCTCTATGCCTTCCCACCCGTCGCCGCGATCCTCGACGCGACCTATGCCCTGCTCATGCACCTCATCGCGCTGCTCGAGCCGGTGGCCGGAACCGCGGCGGCCGCGGCATCCGTCATCCTCCTGACCCTGCTGGTACGCGCCGCACTCATCCCCGTGGGCATCTCGCAAGCGAAGGCCGAGCAGACCCGCAGCCGGCTGGCGCCGAAGCTGCGCGACCTTCAGAAGCGCCACAAGCGCGACCCCGAGCGGTTGCAGCGCGAGACCATGAAGCTCTACGCCGACGAGAAGACGTCGCCGTTCGCCGGATGCCTGCCCATGCTCGCGCAGGCGCCGGTCGTCGCGATCGTGTACGCGCTGTTCCTGCATCCGGCCATCGCGGGCCATGCCAACACGCTGCTGACCCACCAGCTGCTCGGCGTGCCGCTCGGGCTCAGCGCGGTCGGCGCAGTGACGTCGGGCGCAGCGACCCTCGCGACCGTCGGCGTGTTCGCGGGCGTGATCGCGATGATCGTCGTGGTAGCCGAGCTGACGCGGCGCGCGTTCCGCCCGCAGATCGACGGGTCCCTGGATGCCTCACCCCTCGCCGGCGCCGGCATGGCGCGCCTGGCCGGGGCCCTGCAGTTCACGACCGCGGTGTTCGCGCTGTTCGTGCCGCTCGCCGCGGCGCTCTACCTCGCGACGACCGTGGCGTGGACGCTCGTGCAGCGCGTCGTGCTGCGCCGGCGCTTCCCGCTCGCGACGACGTGACCCGATGGACAGCAGTCTGCGCTGACGAGCGGCCGCCCGCACGTCGCGGCAGATCAGTCGTCGCGTGCGTGCAGCACGCCGCTCAGCGCGCCCAGAGCGGCGCCGACGAGCGTGTCGACGACTCGCTCGGTCGCGACGGCGACGGTGTCGACCGTGCCTGTCGCGGCGCCGGTGAGCAGCAGCACGAGCGGCGTGATGAACACCAGCGCGAGAGCGTAGTTGCGCACCACGAACAGCTCGATCGTGAACTGCAGCACGCCGAGCACGAGCGCCAGCCACAGCGCCGGGATCGGCAGCGGTGCCAGCAGCAGATAGACGCCGGCGCCGATGATCGTGCCGATCATGCGGTGCATCCCCCGGGTCAACGCCGCCCGGCGGTCTGCGGCGACGCCGATCACCGCGATCGCGGCGCCCACGATCCAGTACGCGCGTTCGGGGTCGAGCACAAGGCCCAGGGCGATGCCCACCACGGTCACGATCGCCACCCGGGCGACCAGCATCCGCTCGCCGTCGGGCCATGCCGGTCCGGGCAGGATCTCGCGCAGCGGCCGTGCGACGACCCGACGTCTGCTGGGCAGCGTCAGCGGGGCGAGCGACACCAGGGAGGCGAAGAGGATGCCGCACGCCACCGTCACGACGTAGACGCCGGCATCCGCCCCCGAGGCGACGATGTGCGACGACAGCCCGTAGACGAGCACCACGAAGAGGGGCCCGGGCGGGCCGACGCGGAAGCCGAACATCGCCGCGGCGGCCGCGATCGCCACGACGGCGAGGCCGACGAGCGTCGCGGCCTGCGACGGTCCGGCGAGCGCCCCGAGCAGCGCCGCCGCCATCAGCCCGCCGGCGAGGAACGGCACGACGCGCACGCGTTCGATCACGGGCAGGTGCGTGCCGTACAGCGCGACGAACGCGCCGGTCGCAGCCTGGAACCCGAGCTCGGGGCGCCCGAGCAGCGACATCAGCGCGATGGGCACCGCCATCGCGATCGCGGCACGAAGCCCGATCGGCCACCGCGGCCCAGGAGACGGAGCGAGGCGGAACAGGCTCGCCATCGCGTGCTTCAGGTCGGCCGCGAATCTGCGACCGCGGCTGTGGCGCGGCATCCGGTCTCCTCTCCCCCTCCATCCTCCCGCGGCGGAGCCGGCACCATCGCCCGGACACGGGCGCCGAGCGCCGGGTCGGCGCCGGTCGGGCACCGGGCGGGCACCGGTCGGGCACCGGGCGGGCACCGCCCGGGCACCGGACGGGCACGGGACGGGCACGGGACGGGCACGGGACGGGCACGGACGGAGTTTTCCACAGCCCGCTCGAACCCCGGGCGCCGTCAGGACGGCTCGGACTACCGTCGCCCTATGAGCAGCCCTGACGACCCCACTGACAGGCCTCCGCCCGCGCCGATCGCCGAGCCTGGCGAAGGCACCGATGAGGCAGACACCGACATCGCGCCGCCGGTGTATCTGACGCCGCTGGAGGTGTACCGCCGCGTACGCCACGAGGTCCTGATCGGAGTCTTCGCCGGCGTGCTGGCGTCGGGCCTCGCGGCCGGGATCGGGATCGCGCTCGCGTTCCTTCTCGCTGGATTCCTCGGCCCGATCATGACCTGCGCCGTCGCCGCGGCACCGTTCGCGGTGCTGCTCGTCAGGGCGGGGCTGATGCTGCGGTCAGCCGACAGCAGGCCGTTCGGAGCGGGGATGCTGGTCGCCGGGGTGACCGTGTGCACGGTGCTGGCGGTGATCTCGTCCTCACTCTCGGGTGGGCGTTGACCTCGTGTCAACCTAGAACTTCCAAATGGAGGTTTTCGTCCCACATCTCGGTATCATCAGGGCTATGACCTCCTCGTCCGCCGACGCGCCCCGCTCCCAGGGCCGCTACGCGAAGGGCATCGCCCGACGTCAGGAGATCCTCGACAAGGCCATCGAGGTGTTCGCGAAGCGCGGTTCGCAGAAGACCAGCCTGCGCGCGATCGCGCAGGAGGTCGGGGTGACGCACGCGGCCCTCACCCACTACTTCGGGTCGCTTGAAGAGCTGCTCGTCGCGGTCTACCGCGAGTCGGAGCGCAACCCCAGCATCGAGAAGCACGCTCCGCCGGTGGACTCGAGCCCGGCCGCGGCGATGCAGCTCGCTGCCGACGAGAACCGGGCGATCCCCGGTCTCGTACAGCTGTACTCGACGCTCGTCGCAATGGCGCTGGAAGACAACCACCCTGCCGCGCAGCAGTTCGCGACGGACCGGTTCGCCCGGTTGCGCGACAACATGGGAGAGCAGGTGCGCGGGCTGCAGGCATCCGGCCACGTGCGCGCCGACCTCGACCCGACGCTGGTCGCCGCTCTCGTGATCGCCGCCTCCGACGGTCTGCAGACACAGTGGCTGCTCGATCCGTCCGTCGACCACGAGGCCGCGCTCGAGATGCTCGACCGCCTGCTGCGCGGCGGCCCCGCGGCCTGACCCGTTCCGGATGCCGGGCCGCCGGCATCCACTCCCCTCCGGCCCCATGTCGAGAACGTGCGTCCTCGCCGACGACGTACGTCATCTGCGCGGACAGCGTGCGTGGTCGGCGAGAACGTGCGTCGTCGACGATGGATGCCGGGCGCCGAGCCCGACGCCGAGACCGCGGGCCCGTCGGCACTCGGCCGGCGGACCCGCGGTCAGCAGCGATACTCAGAGCGTCGCGGCGAAGGGGTCGAAGCCCTCGGGCAGCAGCGGCACCGGTGCGACGGTGCTCTCGACGACGACGGTCGTGCCGGTCGCGGCGGCCTCCTGCGCAGAGAGCAGGATGTCGAGCACGTGGAACCCGAGCTCCCCCGAGGCGACGTGCGGCCGGCCCTCGGCGATCGCGCGCACCATGTCGAGCGCGCCGAGACCTCGGCCGACCTGGACGTCGGCATGGTCGATCTCGATCCACTCCTGCTCGAACGACATGCCGTCGCGGATGACGCCCAGCGGCTTGACGTACGCGATGCGGCCCGTGAACTGGTTCGGGTCGGGGATCACGATGGTGCCCTCGGTGCCGTGGATCTCGACGATGCCGTGACGCTCGAGCGCGGAGTCGAAGCTCAGCAGGCTCTGTGCCTGCGCGCCCTGCTCGAACGCCGTGACGATCTGGATCGTCGACGGCACCTCGACAGGGAACGTCGTCCCCGCGTTCGGACCGGTGTGGATCTGACGCTCTTCGAGCGCCTTCGTGCCGACGGCCGCGACGCGGTCGACCGGGCCGAGCAGGCTCACGAGTGCCGAGAAGTAGTACGGCCCCATGTCGAGCAGCGGGCCGGCGCCGTTCGCGAACAGGAACGCCGGGCTCGGGTGCCACAGGTCGGGACCCTGCGTCTGGAACGTCGTCAGAGCGAAGAGCGGACGCCCGATGAGGCCGCCCTCGATCGCCCGACGTGCTGCCTGGAAACCGGGGCCGAGCAGGGTGTCGGGCGCGGAGCCGACCCGCAGGCCCGCTTCCCCGGCCTCGCGCAGCAGTTCGGCGGCACCGGCGCGGTCCAGGCCCAGCGGCTTCTCGGTCCACACATGCTTGCCCGCGGCGATGGCCGCGCGAGAGACCTCGACGTGGACCGCCGGGATGGTGAGGTTCACGACGAGGTCGACACCGGGGTGGGCCAGGACGTCCTCGGCGGAGCCGAAGGCCGGGACGCCGTACTTCTCGGCCTGCGCCTGTGCGCGGTCGAGCAGCAGGTCGCCGACGATGAGCACCTCGACGTCCGGGAACGACGACAGGTTGGCGAGGTAGGTGTCGCTGATGACACCCACGCCGATGATGCCGACGCCGACCGCGGTCATCGGGCGAACCCACCCTCGATGAGGAACGCGTAGCTGGCCGCGATGTCGGCGAAGACGTCGTCGCCGGGAGCGTTGTCGTACTCGATCACGGCGTACTTCAGGGTGGATGCCGCACGCAGCGCATCCGCGAGCGGAACGTCGCCCTCACCGGCGCGACGCTGATCGAGGGTGTCGGAACCGAACTCGCCGGCGCCCGGGGCGAACGGGTTGCTCGCCGGCGCGACGCCGTCCTTCACGTGGACCGCGACCAGGCGGTCGCCCAGGCGCGAGGCGAGCCCGGTGACGTCCTGGCCGCCGACGAGCGCCCAGTACAGGTCGAGTTCCAGCGCGACGCGCTCGTCGGTGAGCGACACGAAGCGCTCGTACGCGGTCTGGCCGTCGAAGTCCGCGACGAATTCCTGCGCGTGGTTGTGGTAGCCGACCTCGAGGCCGAACTCGGCCGCCTTGTCGACGAGCACGTTCAGGCGGCCGGCGATATCGGTGACGCCCTCGAGCGTGAACCAGCGCTCGGGCGCGACGAACGGGTCGATGACGGTCTTGAGGCCGACCTTCGCAGCCGCCTCGAAGACGACCTCGGGTGCGGGAGTGGGGATCGAGCCGTCGGGCGTCCACAGCTCGTCCGAGAGCAGCGGCGCGTGGCCGGTGGGCGAGGCGAGTCCCGATGCGTCGAGAGCGGCGCGGATCTCGTCCGGGCGACGCACGAAGTCGAACGCCTCGACGTTGCGCAGTCCGATCGCGGCGAGCTTGTCGAGCGATCCCTTCATGTCTGCGGTGAACTCCGCAGCGAGTGTGTAGAGCTGAACCGAGGCTTCTGGCAGGGCCACGTCGACCTTCCTTTCGTGCACGAATCACGGGCATCCGATGCTGCCCGCAGTCAGAGTAGCAGAAACCTCCAGTCGGAAGTTATGCGCTTCGATGTGCCGCTGCTCGACCGAAACCAGCAGTGAACGCGACGCTCGGCGTGGTGGCCGTCAGACACTCAGGCGCTGAGGGTGTAGTCGTATCGTGCGCGGCCGCCGAGGCGGGGGGTACGGGTGGGGTCGATGTGGGTGGGTGGGATGAACCAGGTTCGTGCGGTGGTCCCGGGTCCGTCGATGTGGATGTCCCAGCCGTCGTTGTGGATGCGGTGGTGGCATCTGACGCAGAGCAGGATGCCGTTGTGCAGGTCGGTGGGTCCGGTGTCTCTGGTCCACCATTTGAGGTGGTGGACCTGGGTCATGCTGGGTGGGAGGCCACAGCCGGCGCAGCCGCCGTCGCGTTCGGTGAGTGCGAGTTTCTGGGCGGGGCTGAATAGGCGGCGGGTGCGTCCGAAGTCGAGGATCTCGCTGTCGCCGCCCAGGACGCAGGGGATGATGCGGGCGTCGGCGGCCATCCGCCGCACGGTGGCGCCTGATACTGGCTGGTCGATGCCGTCGATCAGCCCGAATCCTTCACCGGTGGTGAGTTCTTGTAGTCCGATGCGCACCACGATGGTGGCCCCGCCGGTGGGGATCTCGGGGCTGTCGCAGTCCAGGGTGTGGCGGCAGATCGCGGCCAGCGCGTCGGCCTGCAGTTGCGGGATCGTGCGGTCGTCGGGAGTGACCGCACCAGCCTCACCGTCGCCGCGTACACGCAGTTGTGTGCCGACGATCGCGTCGATGGCGGTGACGATGGGGGCACCGGTCTCGGGGTCGAACCGGGCATTGAACACGATCGCACCGGATCGGTCGCGTCGCACGTGCAGGGCCCGGTCCCGGCGCAGTTCGTCTTCGCGCGGGGCCACCCCGTCGGGGTCCAGCCATGCTTCGGCACGCTGCAGGATCCGGTTCAGTTGATCCAGCCCCAGTCCCGCCGCCTGTCCCACCAGGGTCCGTTCCGCCTCGGCCAGCAGGTTCGGGTCGGCGCGCAACGCGACCCGGTCCAGCAATGCGACGATCGCCGCGGCCCCCGCAACGCTCAACCGGCCGTCTTTCAACGCGGCCGCCACCTCGGGATGTTTGGCCGGTGCCTGGGCGCCGGCCAGCGTCACCCGCGGCGCGGTGGCCTCTCCTACCGCGACCAGTTTCGCGGCATCGCCCACACTGACCCCGGTCGACGCAGCGATCATCGACGCCGGCGTGCGGAACCCCTGTTTCTTCGCCAGCCCGGCGTTGCCCAGCTCGACCCGTGAGGCCTGGGCGATCTCCGCCGCGACTTCCGCGTGCACCGCTTCGACATGACGACGGAGGGTCCCCATCACCGTGTTCAACACCGCCAACGGGGCACCCTCCACCCCATCGACCAGACGCCCGTCCCGATGCGCGGCCATCCACGCCTCGCGTGCTGCGGCCAGTGCCGCCTCTACGCCTGCGAAGGGATCCGTCATACCTCCACACTATCGAACAAATCTACGAATCACAAGCTCTTTGTATCCATGATCTGGGGATTACTCCACCCGCTGTCCCTACCACACACCCCCGACATCCCTCTCGAGCGCCCACGTCGACCCACCGCACGCCCGCCCGCTCGTCCCGCCGACCGAGCCCCGCGAGCGCCTGTGGAGCTGGATGCCGGGCGCCCGGCATCCACGTCGCGATCATCCCACGGACCGATGGACACGCGCCGCTGCGCCGCTG
>Ga0160446_100289_pt1 | contig 30026 bp, 28 predicted proteins | sample HID1973I_E1MG_FD_108200 | JGI IMG/M metagenome (GOLD analysis project Ga0160446, IMG submission 108200) | Enriched mosquito-associated microbial communities from UW Madison campus, WI, USA - HID1973I_E1 MG | ecosystem: Host-associated > Arthropoda: Insects > Digestive system > Unclassified ... | reverse complement strand
GCGATCGCGCAGTACCGCACCAACCGCGACCCGAAGGGCGAACCGCCTCGGGCTCCCGAACCTGTGCCTGTGCACTTCGCGGTGTCGAGCGACGAGGTCGCGATGACGACGCGACTCGCCGGCAGGGCGACGCACTTTCTGCCGTTCAATCTCGGGCACGACGGCGGCGCGGGCATTCCGGTGAACCCCCGGGGGGTGGCATCCGCACATCTGCGGGAGCGCGTGCGACAGCGCGATACGTGGCTCCACATCATCGGACGGTCGCCACAACCTCGAGCGTGAGGCCCCGACCGGCTGATTGCAGGCGAGGGACGGCGACGAATTGCCTCAGTCCGCGGCTTGCGCACGATTGCTCGAGCCGCGGCATCCCTTCCTCCACAGACCCCACCGGCGGATGACTTGTCCACAGTTGGAGCCCCACGACGTCCAGCAGCGCGGCCAGCGGATCAGCATTGCCGCATGACAGCGCACGCACCCACCATCGTCACAGCACCCACCACCGCGGATCTGCTCGCACTCCTCCCCGATCTCGCGGGCGTGCCGGTGCGCAACAGCATCGTCGTCGCCCCGTTCGTCGGAAAGCAGAGCACTCGCGCCATGCGCGTCGACCTGCCCTCGGCGTCGACGCCGACGGTATGGCAAAGCCTCGCATCGATGTTCCTCGGCCAGCTCGCGCGGCTGAACCACTGCGACGGTGTGGCAGTCGCGATCTACTCCGACCACCCGTACGACATCACGAGGCGGGACTGGCACGACGGGCTCGAATACATCCTGGGCCGGCTGCACGACGCGGGGTACCACATCAAAGACGCTGCGCTCCAGGCGTGCGACGGCTGGAGCGCGCACTTCGACGAAGGCGGCCCGCGGCCCCTCACCGAAGTGCTGTCGAGTCGGTCGCGATTTCCCGACGATGCCCGCGACCAGACGCCCCTCACGCTTCCCGATACCGAGCCCGTGCTCGCTGAGCAGGTGCGCGCACAGTTCGCAGACCTCGTCGATGACGAGGCATCGCTTCCCGAACCGATCGCACTCCTTGAGAAGTGCCTGGCGCTCCCCCCGGAAGAGGTCGATGCGCTTCGGCTGGCGCAACTGCTCGCCCTCATCCAGACGGAGGGCGCGGTGGATCGCACCGTGCTCCAGATCGCCTTCGGTCGCAAGGCGGGCATGCGGTCATGGGCCCACACCCTCGAGATCCGCGCACGGGCGGCACGAGAAGGATGCACGCCGATGGACGTCCTCCAGCGCGAGTTCTTGCAGGGCAGGCCTGGCACCGACCGGTTCAGTCGCATGCTCACCGGCGAGTCGGGCCAACCTGTCTCGCCCACACGACTGCGCAGCGGGGCCGTGCTACTGGGCCGCGTGGTGGCCCACGCCCCCGTCCCGCAGCGCTCCTGGGCGATGTGCGCACTCGGGTGGGTGCGCTGGGCGCTCGGATTGGCGTCTGCAGCCGACGAGATCCTCCGCGCCGCGCGCACACTCGACCCCCGCAACAGCCTCGCCCCGTACTATCACACCCTCGTGACACACTTCTTCCCCGGGTGGATCTACCGCGATGCGCTGCCCGTGACGCCCAATCGCGCCGAACGTCGCAAAGCCTCTCGCCGATGAGGGTGACGCGCGAGTCGACGAGGCGGTCCTCTGGGTGACGTTCCGACGACCCGCGGCAACAAGGGAGGCACGGTGATGAGCGATCCGCAGGTCTGGACGCTGACTGAGCCCGTTCGCCGCAGCCACAGGATCTGCTCCGTCGCCCGGGGCGCGGCAGCGCGTCGCGTCCGCGGATGTCGGCACGGCGGCGTAGCCTCGAAAGGTGACCCCGATGCCCGCAGCCGTGCCCGCGTTCGCGGCACAGGCTCCCGAGCTCGCGGCCCGCATCGTCGCGGATTCACGCGACCGGGTCGCGTGGGTGCGGGCGCGTTCACGGGGCATCACGGCGACGGACGTCGCCACCCTCACGTCCGAGAACGCCATCGCACGCGCGGCCGACGCGAAGCTGCTGGGCTCCGGATTCTCTGGCAACGCCTTCACCGCGCACGGTCGCGCGCGAGAGCCCGAGATCGCCGGGTGGGTCGCCGCCACGCACGGCATCCAGCCGTCGTCGGCGCTCTTTCACGCGGTCGTCGAGAAGCGGCACCTCGCGACGCCCGACGGTATCGCCGTCGACGGCTCCGGCCGGGTGACCCTCGCCGAGATCAAGACGACCAACAAGGCGTGGCGCAGCATCCCCCGTTCCTATCTGCGCCAGGTGTGGTGGCAGCAGCACGTGCTGGGCGCCGAGCGCACCTTGGTGGCGTGGGAGCAGCACGACGACTTCGTACCCGTCGGCGACGAGCCCCGCTGCGCGTGGGTCGACCGCGACGAGGCCGAGATCGCCAAGCTGGTGCGCCTGGCGACAGCACTCATCGACGAACTCTACGAGCGCACGATGCGCTCACGACAGCGGGTCGACCCGATGCCGCAGCCCCCCGCTCCCCCGCGCGAGCCGTTCCGGGCGCTGGCGCTGGCCGACTGACGAATGTGATCGCCGGCCGACCGGGGCCGCCGGCATCCACTGCTCCTCACCGGCCGGACGCCCAGACTTTCATCCACTCTGATAGTTGACGCATGTCAACCAGCGGGGTATCGTTGACGTTTATCAACTGTTGACGTTCGTCAACCACTCTTCGCGCCACTGTCGCCGCAGCCCCTTCCCTCTTCTCACGAAGGACCTTCTATGGCCACGTCCACTTCGGCGACCGGCACGGTCGCCACCCCAGCCGGCACCGGCACCGATGAGAAGCGCCGGCACCGCCAGGTTCTGCAGGCTCTCACCGGCCTGCTGCTCGGCATGTTCGTGTCGATGCTCGCGTCGACCGTCGTGTCGACCTCGCTCCCGGTCATCGTCCACGACCTCGGCGGCGACCAGGCCGCCTTCACGTGGGTCGTCACCGCCACCCTGCTGACCACGGCGATCTCGACGCCGATCTGGGGCAAGCTCGCCGACCTGTTCAACCGCAAGCTGCTCATCCAGATCGCCATCGTGATCTTCGTGCTCGCGACCGCAGCGGCCGGTTTCTCGCAGGATCCGGGCACGCTCATCGCGTTCCGCGCCGTGCAGGGCATCGGCGCCGGCGGTCTCGCGGCGCTGAGCCAGGTCATCATGGCCGACATCATCAGCCCGCGTGAGCGCGGCCGGTACATGGGCCTCTTCGGCGCCGTCATGGCCGTCGCGACGGTCGGCGGCCCGCTCCTCGGCGGCTTCATCACCGACACGATCAACTGGCGCTGGAACTTCTTCATCGCGCTGCCGTTCGCGGTGGCCGCGCTCATCATGATGCAGCGCACGCTGCACCTGCCGCCGCGGCCGAAGAAGAAGGCGCGCATCGACTACTTCGGCATCGTGCTGCTGTCGACCGCCGTGTCGCTCGTGCTCATCTGGGTGACCAACGCCGGCAAGGACTACGACTGGTGGAGCACCGAGACGATCCTCATGGTCGGCGGCGCCCTGCTGGCGGCGATCCTGTTCGTCATCGTCGAGTTGCGCTCGAAGGAGCCGCTCATCCCGCTCACGATGTTCCGCAACCGCACGTTCACCCTCGCGGTCATCGCGTCGATCTCCATCGGCATCGCGATGTTCGGCACCTCGGTGTTCCTCAGCCAGTACATGCAGCTGGCGCGCGGCGCGACGCCGACCGAGGCGGGCCTCATGACGATCCCGATGATCGGCGGTCTGCTGATCGCGTCGATCGTGATCGGTGGTCTGGTCACGCGCACCGGAAAGTGGAAGCCCTACCTCATCGTCGGCGGCGTGCTGCTGATCGCCGGCTCGTACCTGCTGTCGACGATCCACTACGACACGAACTTCGTGCTGGTCTCGCTGTACATGTTCCTGCTCGGCGCGGGCGTCGGCATGACCATGCAGAACCTCGTGCTCATCGTGCAGAACACCTCCAAGCCGTCCGAGATCGGCGTCGCCAGCTCGGGAGTCACCTTCTTCCGCAGCCTCGGCGGCACGATCGGCGTCTCGGTGATGGGTGCCGCGCTCGCCACCTCGGCGACGAACCTGTTCACCGACCGCAAGGACGACATCGGCGCGGCGCTCATGGCGCTCGGCGAGAAGGGCGCGGCCATCGGCAAGCAGCTCGCGTCGGGCACCATCCCGCAGGTCTCGTCGCTGCCCGAGTCGATCCGCGTGATCGTCGAGGACATCTACGCCCAGGCCATCGCGCACTCGTTCCTCATCGCCGTGCCGCTGGCGGTGGTGAGCCTCATCGCCATCGTCTTCCTGCCCAACAAGCCGCTCACCCGCATGACGACGAGCGAGCGTGTGCAGGCCAGCGAGGCCGACCTCGCGACGGTCTCGACCGCCGAGGCCATGGAGACGCTGGCGCCGGTCGACGCCGAAGAGAGCGCGGTGGATGCCGCAACCGACGCCGCGCCGGCCGACGAGGCATCCTCTTCCCGGCGATAATGTCGAACACGATGACCTCCGACGACACTCGAGCGGCGCGCACCGAGGCGGTGCGCGCCCTCGAGGCGGAGTTCGGCGAGCTGATCACCCGGTTCCGCCGGATCATCACCGAGAACGCCAACCGCGTGAGTCCCGGCATGCTCCCCGGCGCCTACAAGGTCTTCACGACGATCGTCCGACGCGAAGGCATCACCCTGTCGGCGCTCGCCGAGTCACTCACCGCCGACAAGGGCCAGATCAGCCGCACCGTCCGCGAGCTGGAGGGCCTGGGACTCATCCAGCGCACGCCCGATCCCGACGACGGCCGGTCGAGTCTGCTCTCGTCCACGCCGTTCGGCATCGAGCGCCTGGAAGCGGCCCGCGCCCCGCAGGAGAGCCTGCTGGTGGACGCCCTCGACGAGTGGCCGGTCGCCGACATCCTCAACCTCACGCGCCTGCTGCACGCGCTGACCCTCGGCAAGCGCCCGCCGGCAGACTGATCCGCCTCACTGGTTGCTGAACGCGGCGTCGAACGACGCGGCCGGCGGCGGCCACAGCAGCGACCGCACGAACCCGATGGCCTCGGCCGCACCGTGCAGCCGATCCATGCCGGCATCCTCCCACTCGATCGAGATCGGGCCGGCGTAGCCGATCGCGTCGAGCGCCCGGAACGCGTCCTCCCACGGCACATCCCCGTGCCCGGTCGAGACGAAGTCCCAGCCCCGCCGCGGGTCGCCCCACGGCAGGTGCGACCCGAGCACGCCGGCGCGGCCGTTGCGTGGCCGCATCCGTGTGTCCTTGCAGTCGACGTGGTAGATGCGGTCCTGGAAATCCCAAATGAACCCCACCGGGTCGATGTTCTGCCACATCATGTGCGAGGGGTCCCAGTTGAATCCGAACGCCTCCCGGTGCCCGATCGCCTCCAGCGCCCGCACGCTGGACCAGTAGTCGTAGGCGATCTCGCCGGGGTGCACCTCGTGCGCGAACCTGACCCCCTCGGCGTCGAACACGTCGAGGATCGGGTTCCACCGGGCGGCGAAGTCCTCGAATGCGGCCTCGATGACGGATGCCGGCACCGGCGGGAACATCGCGACGTACGGCCAGATCGACGACCCGGTGAATCCCACCACCACATCGATCCCCAGCTTGCGGGCCACCCGCGCCGAGCGCTTCATGTCTTCGGCGGCGCGCTGTCGTACGCCTTCGGCGTCCCCGTCGCCCCACACATACGGACGCAGGATCGCCCGATGCCGGAAGTCGATCGGCGCGTCGCACACCGCCTGCCCGGCGAGGTGATTCGAGATCGCGAACGCCTTCAGCCCGTACCGGTCGAGGATCTCCCGCCGGGACTCGAGGTAGGCGTCGTCCTCATCCGCGCGCCGAAGATCGAGATGATCGCCGGATGCCGCGATCTCGAGTCCGTCGTACCCCCAGGATGCCGCGAGCCGCGCCACCTCCTCGAACGGCAGGTCTGCCCACTGCCCGGTGAACAGGGTGACGGGATGCTCTGCCATGACTCCTCCTCGAGTCTCTGCGTTTCGTCTCGCTCGTCCTCGCTCGCTCAGCGACCGGTGGACTGCAGCGCCTTCAGGAACCGCAGCGATCGCTCGGCGAGCTCGTCCTGGCTGGACGCGAGTGGTCGCCACACCGACGCGGCCACGGCGATGGTCGCGTTCTCGCCCGTGAAGCTCTCCAGTCCCAGGATGCCGTCATACCCGGCGTCGTCAAGCGCCGCGAGCGTGGCGACCCAGTCCGTGTGGTCGTCACCCACGGCGCCACGGTCGTTTCCGCACACCTGCACGTGGGCGATGCGACCGGCCGCGGCGCGGATCGCGGCATCCGGTCGCTTCTCTTCGATGTTGAGGTGGTAGGTGTCGAGCGCGAGACCGAGCCCCGGTCCGAACAGCGGACCGAGCGCGTCCAGCGCCTGCTCGACGGTGTTGATGACGCTCGTCTCGTAGCGGTTCAGCGGCTCGACGGCGAGCGCGAGACCGTCGGCGGCCGCATCGGCCACGAGCGGTCCCAGATTGCGGCGCAGCTGCGCGACGACCTCGGTGCGCTCGTCGGGCGTCATACGCCAGGTCACACCGGTCGGCGTGTAGAACGGCCCGGCGACGACAGAGGCCCCGACCGCGCGTGCAGCGGCAAGGCACGTGCGCAGGTACGCCTGCGTCGCCGGAACGTTGCCCGCCCGATCGATCAGCGACCGCCCCGGACCCATCGCGCCGACCACGACGGGCTGCAGCCCCAGCGAGCCGAGCAGGTCGCCCGCGCGGGCGGCATCCCAGTCTCCGGCGTTCTCGAGGGGCAGCTCGATCGCGCCGAAGCCCATGCGCGCGATCTTCGGTGCGAGTTCGGCCAGCGACTCGTCGGTCAGCGGAGACGTCCACACCCAGGTGTTGACGCCGATCGTGTGCGGCATCGCGATCCTTCCAGAATGAAGGGTCCCGCCCTCGGAAGAGGGCGGGACCCGTTGCCGGGTTTACGGGATCTGGCGCTGCTGCCAGACCTCCGGGTAGCCCGGCAGGTTCTCGCCGCCGAACTTGGCGTAGTGCCCGTCAGGCATGCCGTCGTTCGCCTTGAGGTACTGGTCGACCTCTTCCGCGGTGATCGGGCTCTGCGGCAGCACCCACTCCTTCGGGATCTGCTCGCCGGCGAAGATCTTCTGCGCCGCCAGCAGCGGCGTGCGCCACTGGAAGTTGGAGTAGACCGGAGCAAGGCCCGTCAGGCCCGTCTCCTTCCACTTGCGCAGGAAGCTCATCTCGTCCTCGCCCGTCATGACGGGGTAGTCGACGCCGGCGTCCTCGAACGCCTCGATGGCCGCGACGGCGCCGTCACCGGCATCCATCCAGATCCCGTCGACGTCGCCCTTCGCGAGCTCGTCCGAGATGATGCTCTTGATCTCGGCCGGGTCGGCTCCGGTGAAGTAGTCCACCGCTTCGATGCCTGCCTCGTCGAACAGCTTCTCGGCCGCGGCCCAGCGCTGTTCGAGCACGTCCACTCCCGGGAGGATGCGAAGGCCTACGACCTTGTCGCCCTCTTCGAGGTTGTCGATGAGGAACTCAGCCGTGTCGATGCCCCAGGCGAAACCGCCGATGGGGTGGATGAACGTCACCGGGCAGTCGGTCTGCACACCACGGTCGAACACGATGACCGGCTTGCCGGTGTCGCACGCGCGCTGCACCGCAGGGGTCATGGCCGCCGTGCTGTTGGGCGAGATGATGAAGACGTCGCAGTTGCCCTCGGAGATGAAGTAGTCGATGTCTGCGATCTGCGTGTCGTCGTTGTCCTGCGCGTCACGCGTCTCCATCTCGCTGATGACGCCGGCATCCTGCAGCACCTTCAGCTGCTGGTTCATCGTGATCCAGCCCGTCTGACGCCATGGGTTCGAGATCGACGCGTTCGCGAAGCACGCCTTCTTGGCACCCTCGCTCGCGTACTGCGCCGTGTCGATCATCTCGGCGTCGATGTACTGCAGGTACGGTTCGCCGTCGGGCCCCTCGGGCACGACATCTCGCTGGGCCATCTGCGTGTCGAACAGCTCCTGGTCGAACCATTCGTTCGCGTCGCCGCCGTCGTCGGTCGGCGCGGCCGACGAGTCCGGTGGTGCCACGGTGGGATCGGTCGTACACCCTGCGAGGGCGAAGAGGCCGACGAGCGCCACCGCTGTGGTGGCGATCTTCAGTGATCGTCGCATTGCTAGTCTCCTCTGTTCTGTGTGACGCCCTCGCCTGCGAGGGCCGGTGATGCAGACGACTCCTCGGCGCTGTCGGGCGCGTCGGGTTCCTTCCCCGGAGAGGGAGAGGTCGGTGGGCCGCTGCGGCGCCGGGACCGGAAGACCAGCCCCGAGTACGCGACGGCGGCGATGATGATGACGCCCTGGACGGCGTCGCGAAGCGTGGAGGGCACCCCGGCGATGTTGAGCAGCAGGAACAGCGCTTCGAGCACGAAGGCGCCGGCGACAGCGGCCACGATCCACCCACGACCGCCGCCGAGCACGACTCCGCCGAGCACGACCGCGGTGATGGCGACGAACTCGTAGCCGCGCCCGACCGAGGGGTGCACGCCGGCGTAGCCGACGAGCAGCACGGCCGACACGGTCGCCGACAGCGACGAGATCATGAACGCCCGCGTGGTCACCCACCAGTCGCGGGCGCCGGAGTAGCGGGTGGCCCGGGCGTTGTCGCCGATCGCGATGAGCAGCTTGCCGAGGGGGCGCTTGGTGAGCCAGATGCCGAGGGCCAACCAGACCGCGAGCACCAGCACCGACCACGGCAGGAAGTCGACGATCGGTAGGTCACGGATGCCGCCACGCCCGATCTGGCGGAAGCTGTCGGCCGGGTTGCCCGTGGCCGCGCCGCCGGTCCACCACAGCACCAGCCCCAGCAGTGCGAGCATCATGCCGAGCGTCACGATGAACGACGGCACCTTCAGCAGCGTGGTCAGCAGGCCGTTGATCAACCCGATGAACAGACCCAGGACGACCATGAGGGCCAGGACCGGCACAGTGCGGGAGTCGTCCTGCCCGACGAGGTTGCCCGCCACGATCACCTGCGCGGTGATGAGCGAGCCCTGCGACAGGTCGAACTCCCCCGCGACGATCACGAAGTACTGGCCGATCGCGACGATCGCGACCGGTGCCACGCGCTGGATGTAGCGCATGATCTGACCGGGCTCGGCGAAGTTGGGGTTGAGCACCATGACGGCCACGAGAAGGATCACCAGGAGCAGGAACACCGCCCCACGCGGGCTGACGAGCGTCTTGAGGAACCTCATCGCACACCTCCCTGCGCGGCGGGACCGGCTTCGGCCGCCTCTGCCTCGGCTTCGAGGGCTCGGGATGCCGCCACCATCGCCGGCGCGGCGGCCGCGGCCGTGGCATCCCCTCCCGTCCTGGTCCCGCCGGGACCGAAGCGACTCCGGCGGCGCACGATCGCGCGACGGCTGTACACGGCCACCGCCGCGACGATAACCACGCCGCGGACGACGTCCTTGAGGAACGGGTTGACCTGCATGACGCTCATGACGTTGTCGACCACCGCGAAGATCGCGACGCCGCCGATCGTGCCCCACACCGAGCCGCGGCCGCCGAGCAGCAGCGTTCCGCCGAGCACGACCGCCGCGATCGACAGCAGCGCGTAACCGCCCTGCTGGCCGACCGTCGGGCTGCCGACGCCGAGCCGGCTCGCCAGCAGAAGGCCCGCGAGGCCGGCGAACACCGAGCAGAGCACGTGCGCCGCAATGAGGGGCGGGCGTGTGCGGACGCCCGACAGCCTCGCCACCTCGGGGTCGCCGCCGACCGCGAACAGGTGCGCTCCGGTGCGCGTGCGGTCCAGCAGGAACCACACCAGCACGGCGAGCGCGATCATGATGATCGTCGACACGGGGATCGGACCCACGCCCGTCGCGCCGATGAGCTGGAAGGCCCATGGCACCGAGCCGGCGCTGCCTTGGAAGTTCGTGTTGAGCACGCCCTGAAGGATGAGCCCGACGCCCAGGGTCGCGATGAAGCCGTTGACCTTCAACACCGTCACGATGAGGCCGTTCACCAAGCCGATCGCCGCGCACACGAGCAGCGTGAACACGACCGCCCACGGGATGTTCGCCGGGTTGCCGTTCATCGTCGTCGCCCCGATGAGGATCGCGAGGCTGATGACGTACGTCACCGAGAGATCGAGCGACGCGCCCAGGATGACCAGCGTCTGCCCGATCGCGACCAGGCCCAGCACGCTCATGCCCGTGAGGATGTCGCGGATGTTGCCGGGGCTGAAGAAGCTGCGGCCCACCGTCGCGACGAGGATCGCACCGACGGCGATCACGAGGATCAGGATGCCGAGCACGATGACCGTGGAGTCGACGCGGAACCGTCTCATGCGCGGCTCCCCTCGTCGTCGGGGGCGGTATCACCGTGGGACGGTTCCCCGTGTCGTGGTTCGGAGGCTCCGGGCTCGGTCGACACGCTCCCCGCGCTGGACCCCGTCGCCGCCGCGAGCACCTCGTGCTCGGCCGCACCGGCCGCCAGCTCCGCGACGAGCTCGCCGTCGCGCATCACCAGGATGCGGTCGCTCATGCCGATCACCTCGGGCAGCTCGCTGGACACCATCAGCACCGCCTTGCCCTCCGCGGCGAGCTGCCGCATCAGCTGGTAGACGGCGACCTTGGCACCGACGTCGATTCCGCGGGTCGGCTCGTCGAACAGCACGATCTGCGGGTCGGTGACCAGCCACTTCGCGAGCACGACCTTCTGCTGGTTGCCTCCGGAGAGGAACCGGACCTCCTGGTCGACGCCGCGGGACGACACCTCGAGAGAGCTCAGGATGCCGGGCACGCGCTTGCGCGAGGACCCGGTGCGCCCCGCGAACACGCTGTGCACGACGAGCAGCGTGTTGTCGAGGACCGACTGGCCCAGGGCGAGGCCCTGCGCCTTCCGGTCTTCGGTGACGAGGGCGAGCCCCGCCCGGACCGCCGCCCGCGGACTGGTGAAGCGCACCGGCCGGCCGTCGACGCGCACGCTGCCGCGGGTGAAGCCGTTGACGCCGAAGACGCCTTCGACCAGCTCTGTCCGGCCCGAGCCCTGGAGGCCCGCCACGCCGACGATCTCGCCGGCTCGGAGCGTCAGCGAGACGCCCTCGACGAACGGGTTGCCGCAGTCCGACAGCTCGAGGCGCGGCTCTCCGACGACCGTGCCCGCCACCGCCGCCGGAAAGTACGACTGCAGCGGACGACCCACCATGCGGCGCACCAGCTCCCCGTCGGTGAGGTCGGTCGCGGCATCCGTCGACACCAGCGACCCGTCCTTCAGGATCGTGATCCGATCGCACAGGTCGAAGATCTCCTTCAGCCGGTGCGAGACGTAGATGACCGCCACGCCGCGCGCCGTGAGCGTGCGGATGATCGCGTACAGCAGCTCGACCTCGTGGTCGCTGAGCGCCGCCGTGGGCTCGTCCATCGAGATCACCCGCGCGTCGAACGAGAGCGCCTTGACGATCTCGACGATCTGCTGCTCGGCGACCGTGAGCGATCCGACCCGGGCACCCGGGTCGATGAAGGCGACGCCCAGGCTCTCGAGCAGCTCGCGCGTGCGCCGCTCCATGCCCTTCTTGTCGACGAAGCCCGCGCGACGCGGCTCGCGGCCGAGGTACACGTTCTGGGCGACCGTGCGCTCGGGCAGCAGGTTGAACTCCTGGAACACCGTGACCAGGCCCGCATCCATCGCCTGCCGCGGGTGGCCGAACGACACCGTCTGCCCCTCGAACTCCACCGTGCCCGCGTCGGGGTGGTGCACCCCCGCCAGCACCTTCATGAGCGTCGACTTGCCCGCGCCGTTCTCGCCGACGAGGCCGTGGACCTCGCCGCGGCGGACGTCGAAGTCGATGTCCGAGAGCACGCTCACGCCGAAGAACGACTTCGAGATCCCGCGCGCCCGCAGCACCACGTCGGGTCCGTCCGACGGCACGGGCGTGCCGGTGAGCATGGTGTCGGTCATGCCGGTACCTCGATCCAGTTGCGGGACGTGGATGCCGCGAGCACGGCTTCGGTGAGCACCGCCGCCCGCAACCCGTCGGCGAACGTCGGCAGCGCGTCGGGGGCCGCACCCTCGACCGCGGCGTACACATCGGCGACGAAGCCGTCGAACGCGTCCTGGTAGCCCATCGGGTGCCCGGCCGGCACCTTCTGCAGCCGCGCCGAGTCCGGCTCCGCGGTGGCGGGGTCGCGCAGCAGCAGGCGCGACGCCTTGCGTGCACCGACCCACAGCTCTTCTGGCCGCTCCTGGTCGAAGCGGATGCTACGCCGCGTGCCGTGCAGCTCGATCACGAGCGCGTTCTTGCGGCCGGGTGCCATCTGCGACACGAGCAGAGTGCCGAGCGCCCCGGACTCGGTCTCGACGAGGAGCGCGGCGACGTCCTCGTTCGACACCTCTCTGCCGGCCCGCTCGTCGTACACCCGGCGCGTGCGCGCCGTCAGTCGTGCGATGCGCTCGCCGGCGACGAACTCGACCAGGTCGCACAGGTGCGAGCCGATGTCGGCGAAGGCGCGCGAGGGGCCTCCGGCTGCGGCATCCGCTCGCCAGTCGTCATCGTTCTGGCGCAGCATCCAGTCCTGCAGGTATGACGCGTCGAGGCTGACGAGTGTTCCGAGCTTTCCTGCGGCGACGCGCGCCCGGGCCTCGCGCACCATCGGGTGGTAGCGGTACACGAACGGCACGGCCGCGACCGCGCCGGTTTCTTGTGCGAGGCGAACCAGCGCCCGCGCGTCGGCGACCGAGGTGGCCAGCGGCTTCTCGCACACGACGTGCTTGCCGGCGGCGAGGGCTGCGGCAGCCAGCGACGCGTGGGTGGCGTTGGGCGTGCAGATGTGGACCACATCGACATCGGATGCCGCGAACAGACCCGCCGCGTCGGCTTCGACGCGGCCCACGCCGAGCTCCTGCGCGACCAGCTGTGCGCGTTCGGGGCTGGACGAGGCGATGGCGGTGAGCCTGGCGCCGGCGCGCCGCGCCGCCGCGGCGTGAACCCGTGCCATGAACCCGCCACCCACGAGACCGGTGCGGACGGTGCCGACAACGATGTCGGCGACTTCCGTAGTCATGCGGTGATCATGACACGGCCCCAGCGACTTTTGCTAGCTCTTCGTCAAAAGTGATCTGTTCGTGATGTTAAGTCAACACTGTCGGGCACCGAAGCCTGTGATTTACTGTCGCCATGGTCGATGCAATGCGCGGCGCGGGACCAGCCGTCGGCAACGGAGCGGGCGAGATCTTCCAGATCCTCCGCGACGGGCGTGCGCGCACGAAGGCCGAGCTCGCGACGCTCACCGGCCTGGCCCGGTCGACGGTCTCGAGCCGGGTCGACACGCTGCTGGCCGCAGGTCTGGTGCGCCCTGCCGGCGAGGCCGCGTCGACGGGGGGACGGCCTCCTGCGCGCGTCGCGTTCAATCCCTCGGCGGGCGTGGTGATCGCCGTCGATCTCGGTGCGACCCACGCCACCGTGGCCATCGCCGACCTCGCCGCCGACATCCTCACGGCGAACACCCATCCGCTCGACATCGCGGAGGGACCCGAACCCGTGCTCGACGCGGTCATCGCCGAGGCTGCGGCACTCCTGCAGCGGCACGACATCGCGGCGTCGCGCGTCGTGGGCGTCGGCATCGGCGTGCCGGGCCCGGTCGAGCACTCCACCGGCCGGCCCACGAACCCGCCGATCATGCCCGGGTGGGACCGATTCGACGTGCCGCACTACGTGCAGCGCACGTTCGACGTGCCCGTGCTGGTCGACAACGACGTGAACATCCTCGCCCTCGGCGAGCAGGCCCTCAGTTGGCATGGTGTCGCGGATCTGATCTTCGTCAAGGTGTCCACCGGCATCGGCGCCGGCATCATCTCGGGTGGCGCGCTGCAGCGCGGCGCCCAGGGGTCGGCGGGAGACATGGGCCACGTGCAGGTGCCCTTCAGCCACGACTCCCCCCGCCCGCCCGGCGATCAACGCGACCTGGAGGCGATCGCCAGCGGCACCGCCATCGCCGCCGACCTGCGCGCACAGGGCATCGACGCCTCGGGCAGCTCGGACGTGGTCGCCCTCGTGCGGGCCGGACACCCGGCCGCGATCACCGCGACGCGGCAGGCCGGTCGCGAAGTCGGCGAGGTGCTCGCGACAGTCGTCAACATGCTCAATCCCTCGGTGATCGTCATCGGCGGCAGTGTCGCTCGCGCCGGCGAGCATCTGCTCGCCGGCGTGCGCGAGGTCGTGTACCGCCGCTCGATCCCGCTCGCGACGCAGCACCTCGGCATCGTGCAGTCGCAGGCCGGCGAGACGGCCGGTGTGCTCGGCGCGGCGATCATGGTGACGCAGCAGGTGCTCTCGCCGGCCGCGGTCGAGCTCCGTGCGGCGCGGGCGTGACGACGTGCGGCGCGGTCTCGGGAGCATGGATGCCGCTCGCGGCGTTCGCGCAGCGGTAGCGCCCGCGTAACACGACCGAGACGAACGCACGGTTGACTGTTCTCACCGGGATCGTCCGTGCCGACGGCGGCACGCCCGCGAAGGGAGTCCGCGATGAGGAACAGACCGCTGAGATCAACGCTGGATTCCCCGCTCGAACCCGTCAGCGCTCCCCCCGCCGCGATGCGCGCCATGGTGGTCTCGGCGCCGGGCGGCCCGGATGCGCTGGGTGCGGCATCCATCCCCGTCCCCTCGCCGGTGCTCAGCGAGCTGCTCGTGCGGGTCGTGGCGGCGGGCGTCAACCCCATCGATGCCAAGACGCGCGGCGGTGCGGGAGTATCGGGCGCGATCGACGCGTACCCGGCGACGCTCGGGTTCGACTTCAGCGGCGTCGTGGTCAAGAGCCCGTACGAATCGCACCCGCTGCCGCCGGGCACGCCGGTGTTCGGCATGGCGTCGTTCCCCCGCACCGGCGGCACGTACGCCGAATATGTCGTCGCGCCGTCGCTGTCGGTCGCCCGCAAGCCGGCGGCACTCTCGCACGTCGAGGCCGCCGGAGTGCCGCTCGCGGCGCTGACAGCGTGGGGCGTGGTCGTCGAGACGGCGCGCGCACACGAGGGGCAGCGGATCCTGATCCACGCCGGCAGCGGCGGCGTCGGACACTTCGCCGTGCAGTTCGCGGCATACTTCGGCGCGCACGTGACAGCCACCGCGTCGGGACGCAACGCGTCGTGGGTGCGAGAGCTGGGTGCGGCGGTCGTGATCGACCACACGACGACGCGGTTCGACGAGGTCGTCGCCGACGTCGACGTCGTGATCGACCTCGTCGGCAATGTCTACGCCGACACCGGCACACGGTCACTGCGCGTGCTGCGCCCCGGCGGACTGTACATCCTCGTGCCGACGGGCGGATGGCCGGACTATGCGGCCGCAGCGGCCGCCGCCGGCGTGCGCGCCACCTCGTTCAAGGTGGTCCCCGACGGCGGCGCCCTCGCCACGATCGGCCGCCTGCTCGACTCCGGCGCCGTGCAGGTCTACATCGATCGCGTGTTCGACCTCGCGGATGCGGCATCCGCTCATGCCTCGCTCGAAGAGGGCCACACGCGCGGCAAGCTGGTGCTGCAGGTCGCCGCGGGCTGAATCTTCCTCGGCGCACGATGTCGCCCGTGTCTCAACGAGGGGTGCGGACCGGGGCGAGCACACGGCGGCCCTCGCCGACGACCTCGTCGGCGATGGCGTCCAGCAGCGGCGAGCGCAGGTTCCACTGCTGCCAGTGCAGCACGGTGTCGACGGGGTCGCCGCCCAGCAGCACGAGCTCGCCGCGGTCGAGGGCGTCCTGGGACTGCAGGCGCGGCAGCATCGCCCATCCGAGGCCGAGACGCGTCGCCGTCGCGAAGTCGTTGGAGGCCGGCACGTAGTGGCGTGGCGGCCGCACCGGGTCGACTCCCTGCGCGGCGAGCCAGGCGTTCTGCAGGTCGTCGCGCCGGTCGAAGTCGACCAGTGGCGCCACAGCGAGATCCGCGGCGCGGTCGCCCGTGAGCCACCGCTGCACGAACGCCGGCGTCGCGACCGCCTCGTAGCGCATGGCGCCGAGCACCGACACCCGGCAGCCGCTCACCGCGGTCGCCCGCGTCGTGACCGCGCCCATGACCGTTCCGGACTCCAGCAGCGCGGCGGTGAAGTCCTGGTCGTCTCGGTGAAGATCGAACACGACGGGATGCCGGCGGCCGAGCCGGGCGAGCGGCTCCAGGAACCACGTGCCCAGCGAGTCGGCGTTGACCGCGAGCGGGACGCTGGTGAGTGCGGCGCCCTCCGCCTCGTCGCCGCCGAGCTGCGCCAGCGCATCGTGTTCGAGCAGCGCGGCCTGACGGGCGAGCCGGATGATCGCCGCCCCCGCCTCGGTGGCGCGCACCGGCTTGGAGCGCACCAGCACGAGCCGGCCGAGCTGCTCCTCGAGCGTCTTGATGCGCTGGCTCACCGCCGAGGGCGTGACGTGCAGCCGCCGCGCGGCCGCGTCCAGCGTGCCCTCGTCGACCACGACGGCGAGGGTCTCGGCGAGCTCGAAGGGAATCCGTGACATCAGCAGAACTGATGGTACTGAAGAATCATGAGCTGGACTGTGGATGCCGCCCGCCCTACCGTCGAGGGGTGCTCACGTCCCTCGTCGCCGGCCTCGGGCTCGGCCTCTCGCTCATCGTCGCCATCGGCGCACAGAACCTGTTCGTGCTGCGCCAGGGCCTGCGGCGCGAGCACGTGCTGGCGGTCGCGACGATCTGCGCCGTCTCGGACGCGATCCTCATCGCACTGGGCGTCTCGGGCATCGGGCTGGCGCTGCAGGCGGCGCCCTGGCTGATCGACATCGTCCGGTGGGCGGGGGCACTGTTCCTCGTCGGGTACGGGCTGCTCGCCGCGCGCCGGGCCTGGCGACCGTCGGGCGCGGCCCTGAGCGCGTCGGCCCCGGCCGCCGGCGAGCCTGCGGCAGCGGCATCCGATTCCGCCACGACGGGCGTGGCGACGCGGACGCGGCTGGCACCCGTGCTGCTCACGTGCCTCGCGCTCACGTGGCTGAACCCCCACGTCTACCTCGACACCGTGTTCCTGCTCGGAACGGTCGCCACCACGCACGGCGCCGACCGGTGGGTCTTCGCGGCCGGGGCGATGACGGCGAGCGTGATCTGGTTCTTCGGCCTCGCGTTCGGGGCGCGGCTGCTCGGACGGTGGCTGTCGACGCCACGCGCTTGGCGGGTGCTCGACGCCGTGATCGCGGTCGTGATGATCGTGCTCGGCGTCTCGCTCGTGCTGCCGGTCGCCACCTGAGCCTCAGGCTCTGCGGAGCGACGGGTCCTCGATCTCGGCGATCCGCGCAGCCACGATCGCACGGATCGTCTCGTCGGGCAGTGGCGCGTCGGGCTGGAAGCGGATGGTTCCCTTGTCGTGCTCGAACGCGTCACGCTCCGCCTCGGGCAGCCCGGCGGCGACCACCTCCGGCACTCGCCCGCTGAACGGGTACACGCCGATGTGCTTCTTCGTGCGCATCACGGCGATGAGCGCCTTGCCGCGGTACGTGAGGGCGGGCATGCCGTAGCTCTTACCCTGCTCGACCCCCTCCCCTTCCGCACCGGGCACGGACGCGCGCGCCACGTCGAACACGTGCGAGACCACCGCACGGTCGTCGGGATCGAGGCTCTCGAGGTAGTCGTCGACGGTTCCCATACCGGCATCCTGGTCTGCGGACGCGGGGCGCGGCAAGATGGCGGGCATGAGGCGCGTGCACGTGATCGTCGGCGGAGAGGTGCAGGGCGTCGGCTACCGCTACACGATGCGCATGGTGGCACGCGAGGCCGGGGTGTCGGGCTGGGTGCGCAACCGCCGCGACGGCACCGTCGAAGCCGAGGTCGAGGGAACCCCCGGCCAGGTCGACGAGGTGCTCGCGTGGATGGCCGCCGGCCCGCCCGGAGCGCACGTCGCGTCGGCCGCGGTGACGGAGGGCTCCCCCACCGGTGAGCGCGGCTTCGAGGTGCTGCCGACCGGGTGAGCCCTCAGGCCGGCAGCCCCTGGGCGAGCTCGGCGAACACCTCGGCCGCATCATCGCTGGTTGCGAGCCCGGCCGCCTGCCCCGCCCACAGCGACACCAGCTCGCCGTCGCCACGGCGCGCGGCCTCTGCGCGGAACTGCCCGGTCAGCCAGTTCTGCGCGGGGAACGGCGCGATGACGCCCGACGTCTCGATCGCACGCATGGCGTGGTTCGGGATGCCGCGGGCCAGTCGCCCGCTCATCGCCCGGGTGAGCACGGTGCCCGTGTCGGTCGCTTCGGCGATCGCCCGCCGGTGCGCCTCGGTCGCGGCGGACTGGCGGGTGCGCAGGAAGGCCGATCCGACCTGCACGCCCGACGCACCGAGCGCGAAGGCCGCGGCCACACCCCGGCGGTCGGCGATGCCGCCGGCCGCGATCACCGGCACGCCGACGGCGTCGACGACCTGCGGCACCAGCGCGAAGGTGCCCACGAGCGAGGACTCCGCCGACTGCAGGAACGACACCCGGTGTCCGGCCGCCTCGGCGCCCGTCGCGACGACCGCGTCCACGCCCGCCTCCTCGAGCGCGACCGCCTCCGCCACGGTGGTGGCCGTGCCGATGATCCGGATGCCGCGGCTGTGTGCCGCGGACACCAGACGGTGGTCGGGAACACCGTAGACGAGGCTGAGTGCAGCGGGGACGGCATCCATCACCGCCGTCAGCTGCGAGGCGACGTCGGGCAGGAACTCCAGCGGGGGCTGCGGCGGGGCGATGCCCACCGCGTCGTACAGCGGTGCGAGTGCCGCCAGGGACGGCGCCAGATCCACGTCGCCCGGCGTGACCTCGTCACCCGTCGGCAGCCACAGGTTGACCGCGAAGGGCCGCGTCGTCGCCGAACGCAGCGCCGCGATCGTGTCGCTGATGCGGTCGGCGTCGTAGCCGTAGAGACCATACGAGCCGAGGCCGCCCCGCTCGCTCACCGTCGCGGTCAGTTCGATGGACGACAGCCCGCCGAACGGGCCGAGCACGATCGGCGCGTCGATTCCGAACAGTTCCTGCAGCGTCCCGGCCATGCCCCCGACGCTACTCCCGGGCCGCCGCCACGGCGCCCGTGTGACGCCGCCGCACCGCCTCAGCAGTGGTTCCCCTGTCACGATGTGCCGGCGCCGACGGCACCTTGCGACAGGCGAGCATCTCGTGTGGGCCTGAGCCCGCCCGGGAATGACGAAGGCCCCCGACCGGCGAACCGGCGGGGGCCTTCGTGCGCGACACTCGGTCGCTGAGCCTGTCGAAGCGTCAGGCGATCGCGTTGACGTCCAGCGGGATGCCGGGGCCGAACGTGGTCGACACAGCGCCCTTCTGGATGTAACGGCCCTTCGAGCTCGACGGCTTCAGACGCACGATCTCTTCGAGCGCGGCCTTGAGGTTCTCGTCGAGCTGGTCGGCCGAGAACGACGCCTTGCCCACGACGAAGTGCACGTTGGCGTGCTTGTCGACGCGGAACTCGATCTTGCCGCCCTTGATCTCCTCCACGGCCTTGGCCGGGTTGGGGGTCACGGTGCCGGTCTTCGGGTTGGGCATGAGGCCACGGGGGCCGAGCACCTTGCCGAGACGACCGACCTGGCCCATGAGCTCGGGCGTCGAGACGGCCGCGTCGAACGCGGTCCAGCCTGCGGCGACCTTCTCGATGAGCTCGGCGCCGCCGACCTCGTCCGCACCCGCGGCGATCGCGGCCTCAGCGGCCGGACCCGTCGCGAACACGATGACGCGGGCGGTCTTGCCGGTGCCGTGCGGGAGGATGACGGTGCCGCGCACCATCTGGTCCGCCTTGCGCGGGTCGACCGAGAGCTTGAGCGCGACCTCGACGGTCGAGTCGAACTTCGCCGAACCGGTCTCCTTCGCGAGGGCGACAGCCTCGGTCGGGGTGTAGAACTTGTCCGCCTCGATCTTGGCGGCAGCAGCCTGGAAGGCCTTGGACTTGGTAGCCATAGTCGTTATTCCCCTCAGTCCTCGACCGTGATGCCCATGGAACGGGCGGTGCCGGCGATGATCAGCGAGGCTGCCTCGATGTCGTTCGCGTTCAGGTCGGGCATCTTCGTCTCCGCGATCTGACGCACCTGCTCCTTGGTGAGCTTGGCGACCTTGACCGTGTGAGGCGTCTTCGAGCCCTTCTGGACGCCCGCAGCCTTCTTGATGAGCTCAGCGGCCGGCGGGGTCTTCAGGATGAACGTGAAGCTGCGGTCCTCGTAGACGGTGATCTCCACGGGGATGACGTTGCCGCGCTGCGACTCGGTCGCGGCGTTGTACGCCTTGCAGAACTCCATGATGTTGACGCCATGCTGACCGAGCGCGGGGCCGATCGGCGGCGCCGGGTTGGCTGCACCGGCGTTGATCTGAAGCTTGATCAGGCCGGTCACCTTCTTCTTCGGTGCCATTCTTGTTTCCTTTCATCGAACAGCTGCCGGGGCAGCTGTTCTCCCGCACGTCCGGCATTTCCGGACAGCGGTTCCCCCGGGAAGATACCCGGGAAGTCTGTGTCAGAGCTTGGTGACCTGGTCGAACGACAGCTCGACCGGGGTCTCGCGCTCGAAGAGCGAGACGAGGACCGTGAGCTTGCCGCTCTCGGGCTTGATCTCGCTGATCGTGCCGGGCAGGCCCGCGAACGAGCCTTCCTTGATCGTGATGGTCTCGCCGACCTCGAAGTCGACCTCGGCCACCAGGCGCGCCTGGACCGGCTGGCCCTTCTTGGCGGCGCCGCCCTTGGCGGTGGCGACTTCCTTGACCTCGACCAGGCTCTTGAGCATGTTGAAAGCCTCTTCGAAGCGCAGCGGGGTCGGGTTGTGCGCGTTGCCCACGAAGCCGGTGACGCCGGGCGTGTGACGCACGACAGACCAGGTGTCTTCGTTGAGCTCCATGCGCACGAGCACGTAGCCGGGGATCCGGACGCGCGTGACCATCTTGCGCTGCCCGTTCTTGATCTCGACGACGTCCTCCATGGGGACCTCGATCTGGTAGATCTCTTCTTCGACCTCGAGCGTCGACTTGCGCTGCTCGATGTTGGCCTTCACCTTGCGCTCGAACCCGGCGTAGGAGTGGATGACGTACCACTTGCCCGGGAGGCTGCGCAGTTCGAGGCGGAACGCCTCGTACGGGTCCTCGTCGTCCTCGTCGTCAGCTTCTTCAGCGGCCTCGGCGTCGTCGACGACACCGGCCGCGGCATCCACCTCGGCGACGAAGTCCTCGTCGAGGACGGGTTCGTCCTCATCGCCGTTCACGTCGGGGCCGTCGTACGGGGCGACCTCGTCGGCGGCCTCGGCCTCGCGCTCGGCGACCTCTTCGGCGATGGAGTCGTTGATCACCTCGGCGGCGGCCTCGGTCTCCGCAGCCTCGTCCAGGTTGAGTGCGTCGTTCACGATCGCGTCGGCCTCCGGGTCGTCGATGTCGATGTCGTCCAGGTCGGAGTCGTTCTCGTCCTCGTCGTCGACCACGTGGATCGCGACGTGCTCGGCGGCCTCGACCGACCGCTCCTCGGCGGCCAGGACGTTGCCCTCCTGAGCCTCGTCGTCCTCGGACGACTGCTCGGCAGCCGTCGCCCAATCCGCGTCGTCCGAATACTTTTCCGTCACGTGAGTTCTCTTCCGTTCCGTCCGCTGCCGGACCTGCGGTCCGCCCGTGTCATGCCCCTGGTGTCAGCCCGGGACGCTCGGGATCAGGCGCCGGGCACTCCGAAGACGTTCGACGTGATCCACACGAACAGCACGTCGAGGCCGTAGACGAGGGCCATCATCACGACGACGAAGCCGAGCACCACCGCCGTGTACTTCAGCAGCTCCTGGCGCGTCGGCGTGACGACCTTGCGGAGCTCGGCGAAGACCTGACGGATGAACAGGGCGATGCGAGCGAAGACATTGGGCTTCTTCTCGCGGGGCGTCGTCGTTCCCTCAGCGGGGACGACTTCGCCCTTCGGCTCGTCCTGAACCATCGATGCCACCTGATTACCTTCCGTGAGCCGACACGGATCGGCACACTGTGTTTGTCAACCATCGGACTGGCCGATGTTGCGCTGAGCGCAGGGCGGACAGGAATCGAACCTGCAACCTGCGGTTTTGGAGACCGCTGCTCTGCCAATTGAGCTACCGCCCTAGAGACCCGGAGGTCTCGTCGAACCCGCACTCCTCCCCCGTCGTCCGACCGGGGAGCACCGTTCCTGACCAGCAGGCACAGCGAAAGAATGCAGACTTCAACTGCATGATCAAGTGTACGGCATGCCCGAGGGACCCGCGAACCGGTCGCGCCGCGGAGAGGTCTCAGTACTGCTGGATGCCGTACCGGTCGGGCTCGGGCGCACGGGCGAATGCGCGGCCCGAGACGGCGGTGGGCTCGACCCGCACGTACGTGTACTTGAGCGTCGGGATCCACGGCCGAAGCCCCAGCCCATCGGCGCGCTCGACATCGGCCGAGCGGTCCAGGGGGTGAGCCCGGCCGCGCAGGATCACGCTCCACGCGTCGGTGTCGGTGTGATCGTCGACCTCGAACAGCACCTCGTCGTTGACGGTGAGCTCGAACAGCTTGCTGCCCTGGGCGGTGCGGAACAGCACGCTCTCGCCGTCGACGACGTAGTTGACGGGGAAGATGTCGAGCACCTCGCCCACGTGGGTCACGAGCCGCCCGAGCTCCTGCACGCGCAGGCGCTCCCAGCATTCCTCGTCCGAGAGCGTGACGACCGGGTCCGGTGTGTCTGCCATGCGTCCATCATCGCTCGCGTCGGGCGGACGCGACACCCCCGGAATCGAGGGTTACCATTCGGCCATGACCCTGTCGCAGGCGCGGCTCGACGAGCTGTGGGACTTCTCCGACCCGGCCGCGTCCGAGAACCGGCTGCGCCGCGCTGCCGCCGACGAGACGGATGCCGGCGTCCGCGCCGAGCTGCAGACGCAGGTGGCGAGGGCCCTGGGCCTGCAGGAGCGCTTCGCCGAGGCCGACGGAGCGCTCGATGCGGTGGCGATCGGCGACGACGCGGTCGCGGCGCGGGCGGCTCTCGAGCGCGGCCGCGTGCGCAACTCCGCCGGCGACCCCGACGCGGCGATCGCCTACTTCACCGCGGCGGTGGATGCGGCATCCCGGCCGGACCTCGTCTTCCTCCGCGTCGACGCGCTGCACATGCTCGCGATCGCCGACGCCGATCAGGCCGACGAGTGGACGGCCGCGGCGCTGGACGCGCTCGATGCCGTCGAGGACCCGCGGACGCTGCGCTGGCGGGTCGCGCTGCACAACAACACCGGATGGCGCCGCCTCGACGCCGGCCGCGTGGACGATGCCGTCACGTCGTTCGAGGCGGCTCGGGATGCCGCCGCCCGCTGGGGCACGCCGCAGCAGGTGCAGTGGGCCGATGAGGCCCTCGTCGAGGCGCGCATCCGGCTCTGACCCCGTCGCGCGGTCGATTGTCCCGGTCGTTGAGCGAGCGAGGAACGAGCGAGACGAAACGCCCGAGCGGACGAGCAGCTCTTTGCGCGACGTCAGAGGCGTTCGTCTTCGGGTGCTGGAGCGCCCTTCGCTCAACGACCGGGAGGAGGGTCAGACGCCGACGCGGATGAGCTTCTTGTTGACGAACTCGTCTGCGGCGAGGAAGCCCATCTCGCGGGCCGTGCCCGAGCGCTTCACGCCGCCGAACGGCAACGCCGGCTCGTCGGCCAGCACGACGTTGACGTAGACCATTCCGGCCTCGATCTTGTCGGCGATGCGCGCGGCCTGCTCCTGGTCGGTCGTGAACACGTACGATCCGAGGCCGAAGCTCGTGTCGTTGGCGAGGGCGACGGCGGCGTCCTCGTCGGCGACCTTGTAGACGACGCCGACCGGGCCGAAGAACTCCTCGCGATACGCGTCCATGTCGCTCGTGACGTCGGCGAGCACGGTGCCCGGATAGTAGGCGCCGTCGCGCACGCCGCCGGCGACGAGCGTCGCGCCCTGCGCCACGGCGTTGTCGACCTGCGCGGCGAGTCGCTCGGCGGCCGTCAGCGACGACAGCGGGCCCAGCACGGTGTCGTCGGCGAAGGGGTCGCCCACCTTGGCGCCGGCCATCGCCGCCGTGAACTTCTCCAGGAAGGCGTCGTACAGGCCCTCCACCACGATGAAGCGCTTGGCGGCGTTGCAGGACTGGCCGTTGTTGTCCAGGCGTGCCGCCACCGCGGCCCCGACGGTCGCGTCGAGGTCGTCGGTGGACAGCAGGATGAACGGGTCGGACCCGCCCAGCTCGAGGGCCACCTTCTTGAGGTTGCGGCCGGCGATCTCGGCGACGGCCGCACCGGCGCGCTCCGAGCCCGTGACCGACACACCCTGCACGCGGCGGTCGGCGATGACGGCGGCCGCCTGGTCGTTGGTCGCGTAGATGTTCGTGTACTCGCCGCCGAGACCGGCATCCGCGTACAGCTGCTCGATCGCGGCCGCCGACTCGGGGCACTGCGGAGCGTGCTTGAGCAGGATGGTGTTGCCCACCACGAGGTTGGGCGCGGCGAAACGCGCCACCTGGTAATAGGGGAAGTTCCACGGCATGATCCCCAGCAGCACGCCCAGCGGCGAGCGACGGATCACCGCGGTGCCCTCGCCGTCGATCTCCAGCGGCTGGTCGCCCGTGATGCGGTCGGCGTGGTCGGCGTAGTACTGGGTGATGTCGGCGGCGAAGTCGACCTCGCCGAGCGCCGCCTCCAGCGGCTTACCCATCTCGCGGACGATGATCGCGGCGAGCTCGTCGCGACGCTCCCGATGCAGGTCGGCGACCCTGCGGATGCGTGCCGCGCGCTCGGCGACATCGGTGGCCCGCCACGTGCGGTAGGCGGCATCCGCCCCCGCGATGGCGGCCTCGAGGGCCTCGTCGGTGATGGTCGGATAGGTGGCCAGGGTCTCACCCGTGGCCGGGTTGACGACGGCGTAGTCGCTCATGGGTGCTTCTCCGATCGAAGGGATGGGGTCAGTCTGCCGGTCAGCGGCCGGCGCGTCGAAGGCTTTCGGGCGCGTCGATACTGAGTGTCTCACCGCGGAAGAACGCCGGACGCTTGATCGCCTGCCAGATCATCAGCACGATGCCGACGACGATGATGCCGACGCCGAGCACGAACACCAGGCCCACGCCGGCGATGTTCGATCCGCTGCCGTAGGCCGGGTCCATCGAGTCGATGAGCGTCGTGACGAACAGCACCGCGAGGATCGCGCCGCCGACGAGCGGGAACAGGAATGTGAAGAAGAAGCTCCGCGCCGAGTCGAACCACTGCTTGCGGAAGTACCACACGCACGCGAACGCGGTCAGGCCGTAGTAGAAGCAGATCATCATGCCGAGCGACAGGATCGTGTCGGTGAGGACGTTCTCGCTGAGCACGCGCATCACGGCGTAGAACACCGAGGCGACGACCGCCGAGACGATCGTGGCGTAGCCGGGCGTGAAGAACCGCGGGCTCACCTTCGCGAACTTCGGCGGCAGGGCGCCATAGTGCCCCATCGCCAGTAGCGTCCGCGCCGGGCCGACCGCCGTCGACTGCAGCGAGGCTGCCGAGCTGGACAGCACCGCGAGCGACACCAGGAACGCGAGCGGGCCGAGGATCGGGTCCGACAGCGCGAAGAACACGTTGGCCGAGATGTCTTCGTTGGCCAGGCCCAGCGGGCCGGTGCCGACACCCGCGAACATGATGAGGCCGATCGAGAGCAGCAGGTACAGGCTCACCACGATCACGACGGTGAGCATCGCCGCACGCCCAGGGGTCTTGGCCGGGTTCTTGGTCTCCTCGTTCATGGTGAGCACGACGTCCCAGCCCCAGAAGATGAAGATCGACAGCGACAGGCCGGCCGCGAAGGCGCTGAACGACGACACCTCGAACGGGTTGAACCACGACCACGAGAACGCCGTCGGATCCGGTGCTTGTCCGTTGACGGCCTTCACGATCGCGACCACGGCGAACACCACGAGCACGACGACCTGGAAGCCGACCAGGATGTACTGGAACTTCTGGGTGGTCTGCATGTCGCGGTAGGAGATGAGCGTCGCGCCCAGCATGAACAGCAGGCACACGACCACGTTGATGATCGGATTGAAGGCGAGATCGGCGATGCCGGGGTTGCCACTCAGCTGGGCGATCAGCAGGAACAGGAACTCCACCGCGATTCCCGCGAGGTTCGACAGCACGATGACGGTGGCGGCGATGAGCCCCCATCCGGTCATCCAGCCGATCCACGGGCCGAAGGCGCGCACCCCCCACGTGAAGGAGGTGCCGGAATCGGGCATCGCGCGATTGAGCTCGCGGTAGCCGAAGGCCGTCAACAGCATCGGGATGAAGCCGACGAGGATGATGGCAGGCACCTGCGTGCCGACGACGGCGACGGTCGGGCCGAGCGATGCGGTGAGCGTGTAGGCCGGGGCGATCGTCGAGACGCCGATGACGACCGCGCCCAGGACGCCCACGGCGCCCGCGCTCAGGCCCTTCTTGGACAGCTCGCCGGCATGGGTGCCGGAGGCGGGAGCGAGGGGCGCCGTGGCGCCGGTGTTCTGAGCGCTCATCGTGACGCGCCTTCCTGGCGGGTGCGAGGCACGACGACCATCGGTACGGGAAGCTCGTGCAGCATCTTCGCTGCCGTCGAGCCGAGGAACAGGCGACGGGGCTGGGCCAGCCGGCTGGAGCCGACGACGGCGATCTCGCCCGGCTCCCACCCGAGGTGGGCGACGGCATCCTCGATGCTGTCACCGCGGGCGACGACGACGTCGGCCTCGACGCCGTCCGGCAGTGCGTCCAGCGCCTTGCCGAGCACGTCGTCGGCGTGGGCGGCACCGGCGATGCGGATCACGCCGGTGTCGACCGTGGCCGGCAGGTCCACCGACACGAGCGACAGCAGGCGCAGCTCGGCGCCGGTGGCGACGGCGAGCGAGATGCTCTCGTCCAGCAGCGCCTCAGCGCCCGGCCGGGTGCCGATCGCCGCGGTCACGCGGGTGATGCCGGTCGCCTCCATGCGGCGCGACCCCTCGGGAGCGAGCACCACAGGCACGTCCGACGAGTGCAGCAGCTCGCTGGCGACGGTGCCCAGGCGGTGGCGTCCGCGCAGACCGTCGTTCGCGGCGCCGACGACGATGAGGGATGCCGCGAACTCGTGCGCCGCAGCCAGCAGACCCTCGGCGAACGAGTCGCCGAAACGGACGTGCGACCGCGACGTGACGGCATCCGGGATCCTCGACGTCGCCTCGGCGAGCCAGGTCTCGGCCTGACCCTGCAGGTACCGGTCGTAGCCCGCGTCGGGCGGTGTGATGACGCTGCGGTCCTCCCCCGGCAGCACGAGCACGAGGTCGAGCTCGGCAGCCATGGCCGCGGCAAGGCGCGTGCCGAGCGCGACGGCGTCGGCGCCGGCATCCGTCGCGGTGTACCCGACGATGATCCGGGCGGTCATCGTCGTACTGCTTCGAGGACGTTCGCCGCCGCGAAGCGCCCCATGCGGATCGCGCCGTCGACGTGCTGGTAGCCGGCGCCGGCCATGTCGCTGCACGCGAAGTGGATCGGCCCGACCGCGGTGCGCAGGTCGGCACCGTAGCGGTGCAGGCCGCCCATGTCGAAGCTCGCGGCGTAGGCGCCGCGCGTCCACTCCTCCGAGCCCCAGTCGCTCTCGTAGTACACGACCGGGTTCTTGGCCTCGGGGCCGTAGTAGTGCGACAGCGACTCGAGGATGCGCTCCTTGCGCTCCTCGGCCGACAGGGTGAACAGGTCGTCGGCGTTCTGGTCGCTGACGAAGCCGACCAGGGTGCCCCGCTCGTCGCCGTGGTTGGTGTTGTCGTAGGCCTCGTGCGACAGCTCGTACGGGCTGAACGCGGTGCCCGACAGGCCCTGCTCGCGCCAGAACGGGCGGTCGTACACGGCGTGCACCTTGATGACGAAGCCCATCGACAGGTGCTGGTGCAGCTGATGCTGGCGGCGCGGCAGCGCGGGCACGAACGAGATGCGGTCGTACAGCACGGGGGCGTGGGCGAGGATCGCATAGCGGGCGTTCACGTGCAGATCCCCGTCGGCGTGGACGGTGACCCCGTCGTCCGACCACTCGAGGGTGCGCACCGCGTGCCCGAGCAGCACGTCGTCGCCGAGTCGCTCGGCCAGCAGCAGCGGCACCTGCTGGAGTCCGCCGACGACGCGCTTGTCGAGGATGAAGTCCGCGTCCACGAGGTTGGAGTACGAGCCCGCCGAAGCCGCCATCAGGAGCGACTGCAGCAGCGAAAAGGTGTGCGTGGGCTTGGTGAGCATGGCCGAACCGGTCGCGAACGCCAGGTTGCGCACGGCCTCGTCGTCGTCGGTCTGCGCGCGCAGCCAGGCGTCCCACGTGACCGCGTCCCACTCGGCCGCGTTCGGGTGCTCCCACGGGCGGTCGGGGTCGATCTCGGCGACCATCGCGTCCAGGCGCTCGGTGATCTCGGCGATCGCCTGCTCGGTCTCGGCCGAGACGGGGAACATCTCGCCGGTGAAGCGGTGCAGGGTGCCGTCGGGGCCGACGTAGACGCTGTCGCCCTCGCGGTAGCGGCTGTACGTCTCCAGCCCGAGTTCGGCGATGGTCTCCTTCAGCGCGTCCTGATCGGGCGAGACCCACTGACCGCCGATCTCCAGCATGGCGCCGTCGATCACGTCGGTCCACAGGCGTCCGCCCACGCGGTCGCGCGCCTCCAGCACGACGACCGACAGGCCGGCCTTCCTCAGTTCGTTGGCGGCGGTGGTGCCGGCGGCACCGGCGCCGATGATGACGACGTCACGGGTCAGCTCGGTCATTTCGGACTCCTTTGTCGTGCGCGCCTGCCCGGCGCGCTGGTCTGTGGATGCTTCGGTCAGGGGCGTTTCGTCTCGCTTCGCTCGCTCAACGACCGGGCTCGTGGCGCGATCGTCGAGCGAGCGAGACGAGTCACGGTCAGGATGCCGCCAACGCTGCGGCGACCACGTCCAGGCCCTCGTGGAGCAGGTCGTCGGTGATCGAAAGCGGCGGCAGGAAACGGATCACGTTCCCGTAGGTGCCGCACGTGAGCACGATGACGCCCTGTGCGATGGACGCCTTCGCGACCGCAGCGGTGAGCGCGGCATCCGGCTCTCCCGTCGCGGGGTCGACGAACTCGGCCGCGATCATCGCGCCGTGCCCGCGCACGTCGCCGACGCGCGGGTCGGCGGACTGCAGCGCACCGAGCCGGCCCTTGAGGATCGCCTCGATCTCGCGGGCCCGCTCGATCATGCCGTCGTTCTCGAACACGTCGATCGCGGCCACCGCAGCGGCGCACGCGATCGGGTTGCCGCCGTAGGTGCCGCCCAGGCCGCCGGCGTGCGAGGCGTCCATGATCTCGGCGCGACCCGTCACGGCCGCCAGGGGCAGGCCCCCCGCGATGCCCTTGGCGGTCGTGATGAGGTCCGGCACGATGCCGAACACCTCGCTCGCGAACATGCGTCCGGTGCGGGCGAAGCCCGTCTGGATCTCGTCGGCGATGAAGACGACGTCGTTCGCACGGCACCAGTCCACGATCGCGGGCAGGAACCCGTCGGCCGGGACGATGAAGCCCCCCTCCCCCTGGATGGGCTCGATGATGACCGCGGCGAGGTTGTCGGCGCCGACCTGCTTCTCGATCATCGAGATGGCCTTCTTGGCGGCAAGGCCCCCGTCGAGGCCGTCACGGTACGGGTACGACAGCGGCGCGCGGTAGATCTCCGACGCGAACGGCCCGAAGCCGCTCTTGTAGGGCATCGCCTTGGCGGTGAGCGCCATCGTGAGGTTGGTGCGGCCGTGGTAGCCGTGGTCGAAGGCGACGACGGCCTGCTTGCCGGTGTACTTGCGCGCGATCTTGACGGCGTTCTCCACCGCCTCGGCGCCGGAGTTGAACAACGCGCTCTTCTTGGCGTGGTCGCCGGGGGTGATGCGGTTGAGAGCCTCGGCGACCGTCACGTACGAGTCGTACGGAGCGATCATGAAGCACGTGTGGGTGAACTGCGCGACCTGCTCCTGCACGGCCTTGACGACCTTGGGGTGCGAGTTGCCGATCGTGGTGACCGCGATGCCCGAGCCCAGGTCGATGAGCGAGTTGCCGTCCGCGTCGAGGATGACCCCGCCGCCCGCGGCCACGGCCTGCACGGGAACGGTGTGCCCCACGCCGGCGGCCACGG